>Ga0208240_1000023_pt1 | contig 13033 bp, 12 predicted proteins | sample MicForSoilPHH6_O_FD_188034 | JGI IMG/M metagenome (GOLD analysis project Ga0208240, IMG submission 188034) | Forest soil microbial communities from Harvard Forest Long Term Ecological Research site in Petersham, Massachusetts, USA - MetaG HF041... | ecosystem: Environmental > Terrestrial > Soil... | reverse complement strand
CCGGTCCTGCCGGTCCGGGCGGTCTTGCCAGTCGGGCCGCGGCGCGCCGGGCGGTCGCCGGCCGGGGTCGGTCCAGCGGCCAGGCTCGCCGGAGGCGCGCAGGTCACCGGGCGGGCGAAGGTCGCCGGGGGCCCGCGGCCCGCGGTGGCCGTTCGCCGGGTACGGGGCCTCGCGGCGGTCGTAGCCGCCCGGAGCGCTGGCCCCGGCGTCGCGGCCCGCCCGGTCACGTCCGGTCTCGTCACGGCCCACCATGCGATCACGTCCCGTCTGGTCGGGGCCGGCCGTTCGGTCACGGCCGGTGGTACGGTTACGGCCGGCCGCGCGGGACCGGCCGGTGGTGCGGCTACGCCCGGTCCCGGCCCGGGCCGGACGTCCCAGCCGGGCCTCGAGCATGGTCGCACCGAACCAGACCAGCGCGGCAGCCACCAGGCTGAGCAGCGGGTAGGCCGACCGGGTGGGCAGCGAGAAGCGCAACCCGAGGGTCAGGAACACGGCCACGCCGACCACGGCCGCCCCCGGCAGCGTACCGGGCCACGGGCCCTCGGTCCGGGCCCGCGCCGCGGCCACGCCGATGCTCGCCGTGGCCAGGATCACCGCCACGGCCTGCACCAGGTCCAGGGCGTAGTGCGAGGGCGGCTGGTAGTGCGGTCCAGCCAGCGGCCAGCCCTTCCCGAACGGCGCGGCGGTCAGCGGGTCGGTAGCCAGGATCACGCTGCCGACCACGGTCAGCGCGCCGCAGACCAGCCGCGTGCCGAACCGGACCGCCTCGCCGGGCCAGACCCTCTCGACCAGGCCCCAGGCCAGCCACAGCGGCGCGAGCAGCAGCGCGAACAGCTGGACGGCCCGGAACGTGGCCGGACCGAACCCGCTGGCGAAGCCCATGCTCTGGGCGGCCAGCGCCACGGTCAGGGCCAGCGTCCCGGCCGTCCACAAGATCGTGTCGAGCCTCGGCTGACGGACCGCCCGCCCGGCGAGCAGGCCAGTGGCCACGGCCGCGACCAGCACGCCCGCGAACCCGAACATGGCCGGAAGCGACATCAGCCTTGCTGGTGCACGCTGCCCGGCCGCGCCGCGATCATGGCCGGGACCCGGCTACTTCTTGTTGCGGCGCTGAATGCGCGTCTTCTTCAGCAGCTTGCGGTGCTTCTTCTTGGCCATGCGCTTACGGCGCTTCTTGATGACAGAGCCCACGGAACCACCCTTCTCGGCCTTGCGGATGACGGGCACGCCAACACGCTCGCCCGGTCAGGGCGGCTGGATACACACCCGTGTAAGAGGTTACCTCTGATGCGGCGTGCTAGTGCGGCCGATCGCGGCCATCGGCTCTGCCGACCACGGGATCAGGCCCGTGAGCAGCCACGCCGGGACCCGGCGTGCTTTCCCCCCGGGGCCCGGGCCCGCGGCCCGGTGCCTCCTTAGGTCACCCGGTACCGACGAAGGCAGTTTTCAGGTACTGATTGACTGCCTGCTCGGGGACCCGGAACGAACGTCCGACGCGGATCGCTTCCAGTTCGCCGGAGTGGACCAAGCGGTACACGGTCATCTTTGACACGCGCATGATCAAAGCCACTTCGGCGACGGTGAGAAATCTGACGTCGCTGAGGGGGGTATCTGCTGCCATCCAGTTGCCTCTTCCGCACGATGCCGAGCACTTGACGGGATTCAGCGCACCAGTCACGTACGTCTCCAGGGTAAGTCCCGTACAAGAAACTTCAACCCGTGCAAAGCCTCATTGTTGTTACCGTTTGGACAAACACCCCGGCTCGGGCCCCGCGCAATGATGGTCAGGTGGGCCGTCAGCAGCACATTTGCCAACGGTCAGACAGATGTGACCGCTCACTGTGCCGCATTGCCCAAAAGTGGCGCCGGACCTGCGGCAAGGCCATTTTCGAGATCAGCGTCACATCGGTGGCTGCAGACCGTGCCAGGGGAAAATGGCGCGGCATGTGTTGACAATCGACGCGTCGACTGGATCAGCGGGATCGAGCCCGGCGGCGACCGGAATATAGTCCGCAGACTGCCCGTCCGTCATCGTCGACGGCGCCTGTTCGCCGGCCCGCTCGGCAGCCAGGGCCCGCCAGCGGTCCGGCACCGCGCGGGCGGGGTCCACCGGCTCGCCGGCCGCCACGGCCAGCAGGTGCGTCCAGGACCTCGGCACCACCTGGACCAGCTCGTATCCGCCGCCGCCGGTGAGCAGCCACCGCCCGCCGGCGACCTCGTGGGCCAGGTCGTGGACCATGAGCGCGGCGCGCCGCTGCGCGTCGATGCTGAGCTCGAGGTGGGCCAGCGGGTCGAGCCGGTGGCTGTCGCAGCCGTGCTGGCTGACCAGCACCTCGGGCCGGAAGGCGCGCAGCAGCGGCGGGACCACCGCGTCGAACGCGCGCAGCCAGCCCGCGTCGCCGGTGAAGGCGGGCAGCGGCATGTTGACCGCGTAGCCGCGGCCGTCTCCGGCGCCAGTCTCCGAGGCCAGCCCGGTCCCGGGGAACAAGGTGGCCGGGTGCTCGTGCAGGCTGATGGTCAGCACCCGGGGATCGTGGTAGAAGGCCGCCTGCACGCCGTCGCCGTGGTGCACGTCCAGGTCCACGTATGCGATCCGCTCCGCGCCCTCGTCCAGCAGCGCGCTGATCGCGATGGCCGGGTCGTTGTACACGCAGAAACCGCTGGCCGACCGGCGCATCGCGTGGTGCAGGCCGCCGGCGATGTTGACCCCGTGGCGCGCCTCGCCGCGCCATACCGCCCGGGCGGCCGCGAGCGTCGCGCCGGCGACCAGCGCCGAGGCTTCGTGCATGCCGGCGAACACCGGGTTGTCCGGGGTGCCGAGCCCGTACCGCAGGTTGCCCGTCCCGTCGCGGCCCGCCTGGCGGACCGCGTCGATGTAGCCGGGGTCATGAACGAGCTCGAGCTCCCCCTGCTCGGCCGGGGCCGGGTCGAGCACCGACACCGAGGGCAGGTCCAGCACGCCGAGCTCGCGGGCCAGCGCCATGGTCAGCTCGACCCGGACCGGCGCCAGCGGATGTCCGGGCCCGAAGTCATAGCCAATCAGGCGGTCATCCCAGGCCAGCGTCAGGGGGCCCGGCACTTACTGCCTCCCGGTACTCGCCGCGTCAGGCGGGCCGGCGGCGGCCGGATCGGCGCCGAGCTCCCGGCCGCGGTCGCGGGCCGCCTCGATGGCGGCCAGGAACGCGGCCCGCACCCCGTGCCGCTCGAGCTCCCTGATGGCCGAGATCGTGGTGCCACCAGGGGAGGTGACGGCCTCGCGCAGGATCACCGGGTGCTCGCCGGTCTCCCGCAGCATGGTGGCCGCGCCGTAGACCGCCTGGGTGACCATCTCCAGCGCGGCGGCGCGGGCCGTGCCGAGCAGGATGGCCGCGTCCACCATCGACTCGACCAGGTAGTAGACGTACGCGGGGCCGCTGCCGGACAGCGCGGTCGCCGCGTCCTGCTGCGATTCGGGAATGCGCAGGACCTTGCCCACCGGGCGGAACAGTTCCTCGGCCCGGCGCAGGTGCTCCTCGCCGGCGTGGGACCCGGCCGAGATCACGCTCATCGCCTCGTCCACCAGGACCGGGGTGTTCGACATGACCCGGACGACCGGCACCTCGCCGTCCAGCCGCCGCTCGATGAACGCCGTGGTGATCCCGGCCGCCACCGAGACCACCAGCCGGTCCGGCGGCACCGCGGGCGCGATCTCGGCCAGCAGCTTGCCCATGTCCTGCGGCTTGACCGCCAGGACCAGGGTGTCGGCCAGCTTGGCGGCCGAGACGGCGTCAGTCACCTGGATCCCGTACCGCTCCCGGAGCTCGGCGGCCCGGTCCTCGCGGCGGACCGCGGCGACGACGGCCGCCGGGGGCCGGCCCGCGCGCAGCAGCCCGGACAGCAGCGCCTCGCCCATCTTGCCGGTGCCGAGAATCGCGATCATGCTGTGTCTCCCGCTCGCCTCCGGGGCGCTCATGATCTGCTACCCCTTCGATCGCAGTGAGCGCAGGAAGAAGGCGAGGTTACCCGGTCGTTCGGCCAGCCTGCGGACCAGGTAGGCGTACCAGTCGCCGCCGTAGGGGACGTACACCCGCATCCGCGCTCCGGTGTTGGCCAGCCGCCGCTGCTCGGCCGGGCGGATCCCGTACAGCATCTGGTACTCGAAGCTGTCCGGCGCGCGCCCGGTCAGCCGGGCCAGCGATCCGGTGATCTCGATCAGCCGCGGGTCGTGCGTGGCGAGCATGGGATACCCCGGCCCGTTCATCAGCGCCCGCAGGCCGCGCCCGTAGGACAGGTCCACGTCCCGGCGCGAGGTAAACGCGACGCTGTCCGGCTCGCTGTAGGCGCCCTTGCACAGCCTGACCCGAACGCCGTAGGCGGCCAGCGCCCGGCAGTCCGCCTCGGCGCGCCGCAGGCAGGCCTGAACTACGCAGCCCAGGTCGGGATGCTCGGCCCGCAGCTTCGCGGCGATCTGCTGGGTCGGCTCGATGGCCGGGTACTCCTCGGCGTCCAGGGTGACGGTAGTCCCGGCCTCGGCCGCGGCGGTGCAGATCCGCGTGATGTTGGCCGCCGCGATGCCGGGCCCGAGGAACAGCCCGACCGCGGTCGGCTTGACCGAGACCTCGGCCGCCCCGCCGTGGGTCAGTCCCTCCGCGCTGAGCTTGCCGAGCAGCTGCACGTACTCCTCGGTGACCGCGGTGGCCTGCGCCTCGTCCGTGGTGTCCTCGCCCAGGTAGTCCAGGCTGACCAGCAGGCCCGCGGCGCGCAGCTCACGGGTCACCCGCACCGCGTCCTGCGCGGTCTCCCCGGCCACGTAGGAATCGACGATGGCGCGCGTGGCCGGCGCGGTGGTGATGAGCTGGCGCAGCCGGGGACTGGCTGAGGCCGCGAGCAGGACCCTGCGCAGCACGAGGTGACCCCCTTCGGTGGGAATGCTCAGATCAGGTTCCGCCGGCGCAGCGTGACCTGCACGTTCGCGCCGGCGTCGGGCGGTACGACCACGTCTTGGGCGGCGGCCACGCCCCCGGCCAGCAACGTCGCCTCGACCGGCACCGTGCGCTTGACCAGGGCCAGGCCGATCGGGCCGAGTTCGTAGTGCCGCGCCGCCGATCCGGTGAACCCGACCACTGTGCTGGCTCCATCTGGTCCGCCCAGCTCGACCGGGTCCCCGTGCACGGGCAGCCGGTCCACGCTGCCGTCCAGGTCCAGGAACACCAGCCGCCGGGGCGGATGCCCGAGGTTGTGCACCCGGGCCACCGTCTCCTGCCCCCGGTAGCAGCCCTTGTTCAGGTGCACCGCGGTATCGATCCAGCCGACCTCGTGCGGGATGGTGCGGTGATCGGTATCCAGGCCGAACCGGGGTACCCGCGCGGCGATCCGCAGCGCCTCGAACGCCCACATGCCGCCCAGCGTGCCCTGTTCATTACCGGCGCGCCGGACCAGCTCGGCGGCCGTGGCGGGCAGCAGGTCCCGCGCCACGATCAAATCGATTGATCCGAACGGACCTGGCTCCACCCTGGCCCTTACCCCCTCGAGCTCCGCCGCGAGATCGCCGCCCCCGGGCCCGAGCACGGTGAGCACCGCGTAATCCTGGCTCACGTCGGCGACCTCGACGCGCAGCATGAACCGCATGGACTCCAGGAACGCGACCAGGCCGGCCGCGGTCCCCGGCTCCACGTGCAGCCACACCGTGGTGCCGTCGTCGGTCAGGGTGAGGTGGTGTTCCACGTGCCCGGTCGGGCTGAGGATCAGGGCCTGGGCGCTGTCGCCCACCGCCAGCCGCTCCAGGTGCTGGGTGGTCAGGCTGTGCAGCCAGTTCAGCCGGTCCGGGCCGGTAATGGTCAGCACGCCGCGGTTGGACCGGTCCACCAGCCCGGCCGCGGTATCCAGCGCGCGCTGCTCCCGCATCGGGTCGCCGTAGTGCGCCGCCACCCCCTGGTCCGGCCAGCCTGCCTCCACCGCCCCCGGGCTTTCCAGCAGCGGACTGGGCTTCTCGCTCATGTGGTCCCTCCGGCCCGGCAGTCAGCGCAGCGGCCGAAGACGGTCAGGTGGCCGACGTCGGTCTCGAAGCCGTGCCGCTCGGCCAGCGCGGTGATCAGCGGGCGGATCGCGTCCGGGCCGATCTCGCTCACCCGGCCGCACTCCTGGCAGACCAGGTGCACGTGGCCGGCGTCGGTGGCCAGGTGATATGTCGGCGCGCCGTGGTGCAAGTGGGTATGGGTGACCATGCCGATCTGCTCGAGCAGCTCGAGCGTGCGGTAGATGGTGGAGATGTTGACGCCGCGGGCCGTCTGCTGCACCTGGGCGCCGATCTCTTCCGGGGTCGCGTGATCCAGCCGGGCCACCGCCTCGAGTACCAGCTGGCGCTGCGGCGTCACCCGGTAACCGCGGGCCCGGAGCTGCTCGTCCCACTCGCGCACGGGCAGAGCTGGCGACGCTGCCTCCCGGTCCATGGCCCCATAGTAGTTGGGGTGATGGTGATTGAAAGCACGGCGAAATGCTCTTGCCCCTTCGCCCGATTCGCGGATAACGTGCGAGGTACGCGGGAAAGGAGGTGGTCCGAAAGTATGCATAGACGACGGACACGCGAGGTGGTTGTCAGCTAGCCGCCTTCCCGCCGGCACGACGTCCAGTGGGGCGGCGGCCGGCTAATTCTGGCAAGCACCGAGTCCCCGGGTTGACCGACCTTGTCCAGTCGGTCCCTGTGCGGCGCGCCAACCGTGCCACGCAGGAGTCGCCCGGGGATTCTTTTTGCCCTATTCCCCGCTGCTTACCCGCTTGAGCTGCGCCGACAGGTGCGACTGGAGCGGCTGGCCGACGGCCGCGAGGTCGTAGGCGTAGGCCAGGTCGCCGCCCGCCAGCCCGTAGAGCCGGTGCCCCGCTGTGACCTCCTTGGCCGTGGCGGTCCGGGCGACCACGTCGGTGGCCATCTCGATCCGGGTCCCGGTGATCTCGCCCAGGTAGATCTCGACGATCCCGGTGGGGTGGGCCAGCATGACCTCGACCTGGTTGTCGGGTCGCGGCCGCCAGTATCCGGATTCGGTGCCCAGCGGCAGGCCGATCCGCCCCTCCTCGTCCAGCCGCCAGGTCCGGCTGACGTAGCTCAGGAACGGCTTGCCGTTGTGGCTGAACTCGATCTCCTGGCCGAACTGGAACGACTCGATGGTCGGGTACCCGCCGATCCCGGCGCCCTCCCACCGCCCGAGCAGGAACGCCATCGGCGCCAGGTCAGGATGAATCGCCACGTCGGCTCCCGGCCAGGTACACCCGCCCGGCCACGTACAAGCACGCGGCCGCGACGGCGGCGAACACGCAGATCAGGATCGCGGCGCTCAGCATGCCGTGCATAGGCCGCAAGTGTAGAGCCGGACCCGGCCCGCGGACCCGCGGCGCGCCGTATTGCGCCCCATCTGCCGGGACTAGAGTTCAGCCATGGCCGATCGCTCGCTCGTCATCAAGGTCACGGCCGGGAAGGACGACCCGGAACGGTGTAATCAGGCCTTCACCGTCGCCGCGGCGGCGGTGGCCAGCGGGGTGCGCGTGTCGCTGTGGCTGACCGGGGAGTCCGCGTGGTTCGGGCTGCCGGGCCGCGCGGAGGACTTCTCGCTCCCGCACGCCGCGCCGCTGGCCGACCTGCTGGCCGGGGTCCTGGCCGCCGGGACCGTGACGGTCTGCACCCAGTGCGCCGCCCGCCGGGACCTCCAGCCCGAGGACCTGATCAGCGGCATCCGGATCGCCGGAGCCGCGACCTTCGTGGCCGAGATCATGACCGACAACGCCCAGGCCCTCGTCTACTAGACGACCTATTCCAAGAGGTCAGCAGTGGTGTAGGCGATCAGAGAGCGCATAACCGGCCGGGCGCAGCAAACGCCTGCCGGCTTCGCACAGCCGGACGCGAGCAAGCGATCGCAGTCGTCTCCAGATGGCGCAGATACTCGTGCACGGCAGGCGACCACGGACCCATCGGACGCAGCAGCCGGTCACCACGGCGCACGATCCCGCTGGTCATGCGCCCGCCCGAAAGCGGCACGTCGTCCGCCTGCCGGAGCTGATCAGTCACCAGACCAGTATCGCCAGCAATGGCCGGACTGTCTGACCTGACCGATGAGCCTGCAGGATAAGCCGCCGTTCGGTAGAGCAGGCAGACTGCCGCATCCGCTGGCTCCTACCGCCCTCCCGGCGGCCCGAAAGGTCATGAAAGCGGCACCGTGCCCCAAAGCGACATCGCGGTGGCAGAAGCCTTGCCCCACCGTCTTTGTCCCGCACCGTGTGGCACTTCCATCCTCATACCGACGCCGGCCGCGGGGTGAACTGGGCGGCTGGCCGGCGCCCAGTTTCCCGGCGTCACGGCGCCTGCATCAGTGGCAGCTGACACCGCTAGCTAAAGGAGAACCGGCATGGGAAAGATCATCATCAGCGAAAACGTCACGCTCGACGGAGTCGTCCAGGACCCGGCCGGCGGCGAGGGCTTCCGGCACGGCGGCTGGATCGGCCGTATCGGCGACCGAGACCGCGACGAGGCGGCCAGGGTCGCGCTCGACGAGGCGCTGGGCACCGAGGCCATGCTGCTGGGCCGGCGCAGCTATGAGTTCCTCGCCTCGCGGTGGCCATCCCGGACTGGCGAGTTCGCGGACAGGATGAACAGCAAGCCCAAGTACGTCGTGTCCTCCACCCTCCAAGATCCCGCCTGGAACAACACCACGGTGCTCAAGGGCGACACGGTGAACGAGGTCTCCGCGCTGAAGCAGCAGCTCGACGGGGACATCGTCGTCGCCGCCAGTTTCCTGCTCGTACCCACGCTGCTCGAGCACGACCTCGTCGACGAGATCCGGCTGATGATCTACCCGGTTGTGCTCGGGAGCGGCAGGCGCCTGTCCGGCGAGACCAGCGACAAGAAACCCATGCGCCTCATCAGCAACCGGACCGTCGATGACCTCGCCTACCTCACCTACCGGCCCGCGGGTCAGGTAAGCCAGTTCGGGCGGACCAGGCCCGTTTCGTAGGCCAGGACGACGAGTTGCGCGCGGTCTCGTACGCCGAGTTTGGTCATGGCCCGGCTGACATGGGTGCGCACGGTGGCCGGGCTCATGTACAGCTTCCGGGCGATCTCGTCGTTGGTCAGGCCGTCAGCGACGAGTGTCATCACTTCCCGCTCCCGCTGGGTGATCGCGTCGAGTTCGGCCGCCGGGTGGGGTTCTTTGGCCCGGCTGGCGAACTCGGCGACCAGCCTGCGGGTCATGCTGGGTGAGATAAGTGAGTCGCCGTGCGCCACCACCCGGACTGCCGTCGCGAGGTCGGCAGGCTCGGTGTCTTTCACGAGAAAGCCGCTCGCGCCGAAGCGCAGGGCGTCGAAGAGGTACTCGTCGAGCCCGAACGTGGTGAGGATGACGACGTGCACGCCAGCGAGTTCCGGGTCGGCGGCGATCTGGCGGGTGGCTTCCAGCCCGTCGAGTCCCGGCATGCGGATGTCCATGAGGATCACGTCGGGCCGGAGCTTCCTGGCCAGGTCCACGGCGCTGTCCCCGTCGGGCGCCTCACCGACGACCTCGATGTCGTCGCGGGCGTCGAGCAGCGCCGTGAAGCCGGCGCGGACCAGGCTCTGGTCATCGGCGATCAGGACACGGATCATGGCGCCGGCCCGACCGGAAGCCGTGCGCTGACCCGGAACCCGCCGCCGTGGCGGAACCCGGCGGACAGGTCGCCCCCGAGGGCGGCGGCGCGTTCCCGCATGCCCGTGATCCCGCTCCCGGTCCCGGTCGCGGAGCCCCCGCCGGAGGGGGCTTTCCCGTCGTCGTCGATCTCGACGTGCACGTCCGCGTCGTCGTAGGTCACTCGGACCATCACCCGGGCCCGCCCGGCGTGGCGCGCGACGTTGGTCAGCGACTCCTGGATGATGCGGTACGCGGCCAGATGCACGGCGGCGGGCAACGGCGGCGCCTTTCCGGCGACCTCGACGTCGACGCTGAGGCCGGCGGCCCGGGTGAGCTCGATGAGCTCGGGAAGGCGGTCGAGCCCGGGGGCGGGCGAGCGGGGCGCGACGTCGTCGTCACGACGCAGCGTCGTCAGCATCGTCCGCAGCTCCTCGAGTGCTTCCTTTGACGCCGACTTGATCGCGCTCAGCGCCGCGCGCGCCTGTTCGGGCTGGCTGTCCATGAGGTCGAGCCCCATGCTGGCCTGGACGTTGATCAGTGAGATGTTGTGGCCGATCACGTCGTGCAGGTCCCTGGCGACCCGCAGCCGCTCCTCGCTTTGGTGGCGGCGCTGGTCGATCTGACGGCTAGCTCTGGTCGCGGCCGCCCGCTCGGCCCGGAACCGGGTCGCCTCGGCCGCGATCGCCACCACCAGGGTCCACCCGGCGAGCAGCAGTGTGTCGTTGAGCGGCGGGTAGGGGTAATCGAATAGGAGCGGGGCGAGCCAGATCGCCCCGGCGAAGTCGATCGCCAGCGCCAGCCAGGCCCAGTAGCGCTTCCCGGCGGTGGCCGCCACGAAGAACGCGATGATGAAGCTGACATGAGCCCAGCCATTGCCCGACGACCACGGGAGCGTTGCGGCGAGGCATACCCACAGCGCCGGCACCGGATGCCGGCGCCGCGCGACCAGGGCCACCGGGCCCGCCACGAGCAGCACCCAGTCCACCGCCCCGAGGGGGCGCGGTGGGCTGAACAGGTGGAAGGTCCCGCCGGCGACCGCGGCCCCGGTGAGCTGTACTGCGAGCAGCACGAGCGGCAGCGCGAGATCCCGCCGCAAGCTCAGCGTCGGCGGCCACCACGGCGTGCGGGACGCCCGTCCGGCGATGGCGGCGTCCGGGTCTCTCATCTCGGTTCAAGCGTAATGAGCCGCCTGCCCAGGCGCATCGCCTGACCGGCGGATCCTCGCCTGCACGTCGTGCGTACTCGCGGCCGGCCTGCTACGCCGGCTGACGTAGCCGGGAAGCCGATGCTGGCCCGACGACATCTGCGAGGCGAGCGCCCACGATTGCAGTCATGCACGGGTCCCTGAGCTGAGATACCAGAGAGGAAAAGACGTTGGCTGGTTTCGCTCGCTGGTGCTTCCTTCATCGAAGGGCGGTCCTGGCCGTATGGCTGATCGCCCTGATCGGTTTCTTCGCGATCGGCCGGCTGACCGGATCGGCGTACTCAAACAGCGACTCGCTGCCGGGCACCGACTCGGCGAAGGCCCTGCAGGTACTGACCACCCACTTCCCGGCCCAGGCAGGCGACAGCGACCAGATCGTCGTGCAGGCCAGGCACGGGACGCTGCGCTCGCCGGCGGCCCAGACCGCGGTCACGTCCATGCTCGCCCGGGTCGCCCGGCTTCCCCACGTGCGCTCGGTGACCTCTCCCTACGCCCCGGGAGGCCAGATCAGCAGGGACGGCACGATCGGCCTGGCCACGGTGAACCTCGACGCCCAGGCGTTTAACGTGCCGAACTCGGCTGTCCAGACGCTGATCTCCACCGCCCAGTCCGCCGACAGCGCGCTGCTGAACGTCCAGCTCGGCGGCGCGGCGATCGAGAACGTGGCGACAGGCAGCGGAGATTACACCAGCGTGATGCTGGGGATCGTGGCCGCGCTGGTCGTGTTGTTCTTCGCGTTCCGGCGCTCGGTGCTGGCCGCGCTTCTCCCGCTTATCTCGGCGCTGGTGGCGATCGGGGCGGGCCTGTCGATCGTGACCATCCTTACGCACGCCATCGCGGTCGCGAGCTGGGTGCCGTACGTCGCCATCATCGTGTCCCTCGGCGTGGGCGTGGATTACGCGCTGTTCATCGTCAGCCGGCACCGCAACGGTTTGCTCGCCGGGCAGACGCCCGAGGACGCCGCCGTCGCCGCGCTCAACACCTCGGGCCGCGCCGTGCTCCTGGCCGGGCTGACCGTATGCGTCGCGCTGCTCGGGCTGTTCGCCCTCCAGGTCAGTTCCCTGTACGGCGTGGCCGTGACGGTCGCGCTCGTGGTCGGGCTGACCATGGTGGCATCGCTGACCCTGCTGCCGGCCATGCTGGGCTTCCTGGGCCTGAAGGTGCTGCGGCGAGCCGAGCGCAGGATGCTCGCAGAGCACGGGCGCCAGCTGGAGCAGGCGGGAGCCTTCTGGCTGCGCTGGGCCGAATGGCTCGGCCGCAGGCCGGCGATCCCCGCCGTCCTCGCGCTGGCGATGATCGCAATCCTCGCCCTCCCGGTCCTCAGCTTCCGCACCGGGCTGCTGGACTCCAGCACCGACCCGGCGTCATCGACCACCTACCAGGCCTACCAGCTGCTGGCGAAGGGGTTCGGCCCCGGCTTCAACGGGCCCCTGGACGTGGTCGGCCAGGTCAACAGCCCCGCCGACCAGGCACGCTTCGGTGCGTTCGTCGCCTCGGCCCGCACCCAGCCGGGCGTGGCCGGGGTCCTGCCGCCGGTGCTCAGCCCGGACGGCAAGGCCGAGGTCGCCGAGGTGTTCCCGACCACCGGGCCACAGGAAGCCGCGACCACCGCCACGCTTGACCGGCTGCGAGCCGGCGTTCCCCGGGCGGAGGCGGGCAGCACGCTGACGATCCACATCGGCGGCGTCACGGCCGCCAACGAGGACTACTCCCAGGTCCTGAGCGCCAAGCTGCCCCAGTTCCTGGCCGTGGTTATCGGAGTGTCCTTCCTGCTGCTCCTCGTCGTCTTCCGCAGCCTGCTCATCCCGCTGACGGCATCGATCCTGAACCTGCTGTCCTTCGGGGTCGCGCTGGGCGTGATGACGGCCGCGTTCCAGTTCGGCTGGGGCAAGTCGCTGCTCGGGTTCAGCCAGGCCGGGCCGATCGAGGCGTGGATCCCGGCGCTGATGTTCGCCGTCTTGTTCGGCCTGTCCACCGACTACGAGGTCTTCCTGGTCAGCCGCATGCACGAAGAGTGGATGCTCTCTGGCGACAACAAGCGCGCGGTGGTCCGCGGCCAGGCCGAGACCGGCCGGGTCATCACCGCCGCCTCGCTGATCATGATCTTGGTGTTCGCGGCGTTCATCTACGGAGGCGTGATCACCAACCAGCAGATAGGCCTCGGTTTCGCCGCCGCCATCTTCGTCGACGCCTACATCGCCCG
>Ga0208240_1000022_pt1 | contig 13043 bp, 10 predicted proteins | sample MicForSoilPHH6_O_FD_188034 | JGI IMG/M metagenome (GOLD analysis project Ga0208240, IMG submission 188034) | Forest soil microbial communities from Harvard Forest Long Term Ecological Research site in Petersham, Massachusetts, USA - MetaG HF041... | ecosystem: Environmental > Terrestrial > Soil... | reverse complement strand
CCGCCCGCGGGTGGACTCGGGCCGGATCGCGGTGCTGGGCCACAGCATGGGCGGCTGGGCCGCCCTGGTGACCGCGGCCACCGAACCACGGCTGCGCGCGGTCGCTGTCTACGGGGCACCGGCCAGGCTCGGTGCGGGCCTGCGTCTGAGCCCGGACCGGGTGGAAGAGGAGTTCACCAGGTTCCTGGCCACCACCCCGGAGGAGTTCGCCTGGCAGGCGGCGGTGGTGGCGGAGCAGACGGACGCGCTGGCCGCCGCGGCGGCGATCGAGCCGCGGCCGCTGCTGGTGGTGCACGGCACGGCGGACCGGTGGGTGCCCGTGGCCCAGGCCCGGGAGCTGCGGGAGCGGGCCGGACCGTCATGCCGCTACGTCGAGGTGGAGGGGGCGGACCACGCCTTCTCCTGGCACCGGACGGAACTCGCCGACCTGGTCGTCGGCTGGCTGAGTGAGGGGGTGACGGGATGACCGCTGTTTTGATCGGCCCTGCGGCACCGGAGGCAGCCCGCCGGGTGGGCATCGTCGGCGCCGGGGTGATCGGCGGCGGGTGGGCGCTGCACTACCTGCGGATGGGCTTTGACGTCGACGTCTACGACCCGTGGCCGGCCGCGCACGCCGACCTGCTCCGCATGGTCGAGGTGAACTGGCCGTTGCTGGCCCGGATGGGGCTGCGCGACGGCGCGAGCCCGGACCGGCTCACCTTCCACGACACCCTGGCCGCCGCGGTAGCCGACGCCGACCTGGTGCAGGAGAACGCGCCGGAGGACGGACCGGTGAAGCGGCGGGTGCTGGCCGACATCGACCGGGCCGCGCGGCCGGGGATGGTTATCGCGTCGAGCACGTCGGGGTTCGCGATGACCATGCTGCAGGCCGACTGCGAGCACCCCGAGCGCTGCGTGGTCGGGCATCCGTTCAACCCGCCGTACCTGATCCCGGTGGTCGAGGTGGCGGGCGGTTCCGGGACGGATCCGGCGGCGGTGGACTGGCTGGTCCGGTTCTACGCGGGCACGGGCAAGCGCCCGCTGCGGCTGAGCCGGGAACTGCCCGGCTTCGTCGGGAACCGGCTGCAGGAGGCGCTGTGGCGGGAGGCGCTGCACATGGTCGCGGCGGGCGAGGCCACCGTGGAGGAGATCGACGCGTCGATCGCCTTCGGCCCGGGGCTGCGCTGGGCGCTGATGGGCCCGTGCCTCACCTTCCACCTGGCCGGAGGCCGTGGCGGCATGGCCCACATGCTGGACCACTTCGGGGCGGCACTGGAAGAGCCATGGACCCGGCTGCAGGCGCCGCCGCTCACGCCCGAACTGCGGGACCGGATGATCGAGGGCTGCCTGCGGGAGGCAGACGGGCGTTCGGTCGCCGAGCTGGAGCAGCTGCGGGACGGCTTCCTGGCCGAACTGCTCGAGTTGGTCGAGCGGTACACGGTGGCGGCCAGCGGGAAGCAGAGCGCGGAGCCGGCGGCGCCCGTCGTGGCCGTCGGGTCCGGGCCGACGGCGGGGCTCGGATCAAATGTGATCCTTGACACATTGTTAGGACCGTCTCTACCATCAGCCTAAGTCACATTATGCACATTATGTTCGCATCGTGAACTCACCGCGGCATCCGGATTCATAGCGGCCGTACCGCTTCACTACCGCCGGAGGCATGACATGACCTTCAGCCGCAGGGACTTCCTCAAGGCCGGTCTGGCCGGCTCGCTGGCCGTGGGGGCTGGCGGGCTGCTCAGCGCGTGCGGAACCGGTAACACGATCAAGGCGTTCACCACCTCGACCGCGGGCAAGCCACGGTACGGCGGCACGCTGCGGGCAGGCCTCACGGGCGGATCGACCGCCGACACGCTGGACCCGATCAGCGCGATCACGAACGTGGACTTCTCCAGGATCGACAACCTGTACGAGCCCCTGATCGGGCTCACCCCGGACGCGCAGCCGATGTACGTGCTCGCGGAGGAAGTTACGCCCAACGCCAAGGCCACCGAGTGGACGATCCGGGTCAAGCAGGGCATCACCTTCCACAACGGCAAGACGCTGACCGCGGACGACGTGATCTATACGTTCCAGCAGATCTTGAACCCGAAGACGCCCGGATCCGCTGCAGCCGGCCTGGCCTCCGTCGACGCGAAGGCAATGACCAAGCTCGACGCGTACACGGCGCGGATCCCGTGCAGCACCCCGTTCGCCACCTTCGCCGAGGCCCTGGCCATACCCGGCTACTCGGACATCATCCCCGTCGGCTTCGACCTGGCCGCCCCGGCCGGCACCGGCCCGTTCAAGGTGAAGAGCTTCAGCCCCGGCACGCAGTCCACGTTCGTCCGCTACGACGGCTACTGGCAGTCGGGACTGCCGTACCTGGACGAGATCGTCATCACCGACTACAGCGACCAGACCAGCCAGGTGAACGCCCTGCTGGCCGGTCAGGTCGACGTGGTCAACCTGCTCTCAGCGGACGTGATCTCCGAGGTCCAGGGCGAGGGCAAGAATATCCTCCTGTCGGCCGGCGGCGGCTGGAATCCGTTCACCATGCGGGTGGACACGGGGACGTTCAGCGATGTGCGCATCCGCCAGGCCATGCGGCTGGTCGTCGACCGCCAGCAGATGCTTGACCTGGTCTTCGGCGGCTTCGGGACGGTCGGCAACGACCTGTTCGGGATCTGGGCCCCGGAGTACGACCACAGCCTGCCGCAGCGGCACCAGGACATCGACCAGGCCAGATCTCTGCTCAAGGCGGCGGGCGCCGAGGACCTGCACGTCACGCTGGTCACGTCCGACATAGCGCAGGGTACGGTCCTGGCCGCGCAGGTGTTCGCCCAGCAGGCTTCGCAGGCCGGGGTAACGGTGAACGTGGAGGACGTGACCGTCGATGAGTTTTACGGCACGAACTACCTGAAATGGCAGTTCGCCCAGGACTACTGGTTCTACAACTTCTACCTGCCCCAGGTGTCGCTGGCCACGCTGCCGACCGCCTCGTTCAACGAGACACACTGGGACAACTCCCGGTACAACTCGCTGTACGCCCAGGCCATCGCCACCACTGACACCTCGCTCAGCATCGAGCTCGCGCACGAGATGCAACAGATCGAGTACAACGAAGGCGGTTACATCATCCCCTTCTTCCCCCCGGTGATCGACGGTTTCGGTGCCAACGTCGGCGGCCTGGTCCCGTCGAAGAGCGGCCTGTCGCTGGGCGCCTACGACTTCAAGAATGTGTGGCTATCGTGACAACCGCGACTGAGGCAACCGAACGCGTCGGCCCCACGTCCAAGGCCGCCCGGCCGCATCCCATCCGGGACCTGGTGATCAAGCGGAGCCTGATCGGGATACTCACGCTCGTGCTGGTGTCGATCCTGATATTCGCCGCGACGCAGACGCTGCCGGGCAACGCGGCGAGCGCGGTGCTGCTGAACACGGCCACCCCGCAGCGGCTGCACGCGCTGGAGGTGCAGCTGGGCCTGACCCGGCCCGCGGTCGAGCAGTACTGGACCTGGCTCACCGGCGTGCTGCACGGCAACTTCGGTAAATCGCTCGCCAACGGGCAGCCGGTCAGCACGCTCATCGGCGGGCGCATCCTGAACTCGCTAGTCCTGGTGGTCCTGGCCGGCGCGATCGGCACGCTGATCGGCGTGGGACTCGGCGTGCTCGCCGCGGCGCGGCGGGACAGCGTATTCGACCACGTGCTGTCGGTCACGTCGCTGGGCGTCACCGCGCTGCCGGAGTTCGTCGTGGCGGTGGTCCTGGTCATCTTTTTCGCCGCGGTGGTCATCCACTGGTTCCCCGCGGTCTCGGTGTTCGCGCCGGGCACGCCACCGTGGTCGAACCCCCGGGAGCTCGTGCTGCCCGTGGCGACGCTGGTCATCGTGGTCGTGCCGTACGTGTTCCGGATGATGCGGGCGTCGATGATCGACGCGCTGGAAAGCGACTACGTACAGATGGCACAGCTCAAGGGCGTGCCGAAATGGCGGGTACTGCTGTTCCACGCACTGCCGAACGCCATCGCGCCGACCATCCAGGTGATCGGGCTGACCTTCCTGTACCTGGCCGGCGGCGTGGTGGTCGTGGAGTACCTGTTCAACTACCCCGGGCTCGGGCAGGCCCTGGTGGGGGCGGTCTCTGACCGGGACATCCCGCAGATCCAGGCCATCGTGCTGGTCCTCGCGGCCTTCTATATCGCCGTCAACATCCTGACCGACGTCATAGCGCTCGCCGTGAGCCCGCGGCGGCGGCTGCCCAGATCCTGACCGGAGGTGGTCATGGCGCGCAGACCAGAGGTAATCGCCGTGCTCGGCCGCGCGGTGCGAACTCCGCGCGGCACCGCGGGGCTGGTGATCGCGGGGCTCGTCGTGCTCGTGGCGGTGATCGGCCCGGCCGTCGCGCCGTACTCGGCCACCGAGTTCGTGACGGCGCCGTTCGCCCGGGCCTCGAGCGTCGCGTGGCTCGGCGGTGACGTCCTCGGCCGGGACGTGCTGAGCCGGACCTTGGACGGCGGCTGGCAGCTGCTGGCCATGGCGGCCGTCGCGACCGCGCTCGGCGTCGTCGTCGGGGCCGTGCTAGGTGTGATGGCCGCCTATTACGGCGGCCTGTGGGACAGCCTGATCATGCGCGCCGTTGACGTGATCCTGGCCTTCCCGCAGCTGGTCTTCGCCCTGCTGCTGGTCAGCATCCTCGGCCCGAAGATCTGGCTGATCGTGCTGGCCGTGGCCATCTCCCACGCGCCGCAGGTGGCCCGGGTGACCCGCTCGGCGGCGCTGGACATCAGTGAGCGGGACTTCGTCAAGGCCATGCAGATCCTCGGCATCCCGGGCCGCCGGATCATCCGCCGGGACGTGCTGCCCAACCTGACCTCGGTGCTGATGGTGGAGATCGGACTGCGGCTCACCTACTCCATGCTGGTCATCGCCGGGCTGAGCTTCCTCGGCTTCGGCCTGCAGCCGCCCGCGGCGAGCTGGGGTCTGATGATCAACGAGAACCGGGTCGGCCTGATCGCCAACCCGTGGGGGGTGCTCATGCCGGCCATCCTCATCGCGCTGTTTACCATCGGGGTGAACACGTTCACCGACGCGGTGGCCCGGGCCTCGCTCGGTGTCGGCGGCCGCGCCACCGAACCGGAGCCTATTGCCCTGGTGGCGAGGGAGGTAACAGGATGACCGCCCCATCCGAAGACATCCCGATGACCGCGACGGTCGAGGACATCCCGCCGTCCACGAGGGAAACCGGCCCGGGCACGCCGAGGCTGGCGGTGGAGGACCTGCGGATCGTGATGCCCGCGACCCGCAGGCGGCCGGAAGCCGACGTCGTCGACGAGGTGTCGTTCACGGTTCAGCCGGGGCGCGTGCTCGGCCTGGTGGGCGAATCGGGTTCGGGCAAGACCACGGTCGCGCTCGCCCTGCTCGGCCTGGTCAAGCGCGGCCTGGCCATCGGCGGCGGCAAGGTGCTCATCGACGGGCGGGACATCCTCGCGCTGTCAGAACACGACTTGCAGAAAGTGCGCGGCCGGAGCGTCGCCTATGTTCCGCAGGACCCGGGCAGCGCGCTAAACCCGGTGCTGAAGGTCGGCACCCAGCTGCGCGAGGTCTTCGCCGTCCACGGCGGCGACGCCGACCGGCTCACGCAGGTGATGGCCGAAGCTGGCCTGGAGGACCCCGCCCCGATCCTCGCCTCCTACCCGCACCAGCTGTCCGGCGGACAGCAGCAGCGGGTGGCCCTGGCTATGGCGTTCGCCTGCCGGCCGCAGCTGATCGTCTTGGACGAGCCGACCACCGGTCTGGACGTCACCACCCAGCGCCGCGTCCTGGATACCGTGCGCGGGCTGTGCCATACCTACCAGGTGGCCGCCGTCTACATCAGCCACGACCTGTCCGTGGTGGCCGAGATCGCCGACCACGTCGCGGTCATGTACGCCGGTCGGCTGATCGAGATCGGCGCGGCGAGCGAGCTGTTCGCGACGCCGGCCCATCCGTACACCCGCGGGCTGATGCGGGCCATCCCGTTGATGGCGACCTCCCACGAGCTGCACGGCATGGCCGGCGCCCCGCCGCGCCCGGGTAACCGCCCGGCCGGCTGCTCCTTCCGGCCGCGCTGCGAGTTCGCGATCGCCGAATGCGAGTCGGGCGAGCCGCAACCGGTCGTCGTGTCGGACACCGGGCACGCGGCCAGGTGCGTGCGCGCCACGGAGATCACCGCGCTGTCCGGCACCGCCCTGCTGGCCCGGGATCGCACGGTGCCTGCGGCCGCAGAACCGGTGCTCACCATCAGCCGGGTCTCGGTCTCCTACACGAACAAGCCGGTACTGCGGGACGTCAACCTCGACGTGGGGGCCAGGAAGTCAGTCGCGATCGTCGGCACCTCCGGGTCGGGCAAGACCACGCTGGCCAGGTGCGTCGTCGGCCTACACAAAGACTGGACCGGGACGATCACGTTCGCCGGGTCGCAGCTCCCGCCCGGCGTCCGCGGCCGGACGCCGGATCAGCTGCGCAAGATCCAGTTCGTCGCGCAGAACCCATACGCCTCGCTCAATCCCAGGCAGACGATCGGCCAGATCATCGGGAATCCGCTCACCCACTTCACCAAGCTCCCGGCCAGGGAACGGGACAAGCGGATCGGGGACGTGCTGACCTCGGTCGCGCTGCGGGAGTCGTTCGCGGCGCGCTACCCCGATGAGCTGTCCGGCGGGGAACGACAGCGGGTCGCGCTAGCCCGCGCCCTCGTCGTGGACCCTGAGCTGCTGGTCTGCGACGAGATCACCTCGGCGCTCGACGTGTCGGTGCAGGCCGCGATCGTCGAGCTGCTGCTGCGGCTGCAGGCCGAGCGCGGGCTGGCGCTGCTGTTCATCACCCACAACCTGCCGCTGGTCCGGAGCATCGCGGACGACGTGACGGTGATCAGCGCAGGGCAGATCTGCGAGCACGGCCCGGTCACGCAGGTGCTGACGGCGCCCAAGGAGGCCTACACCCGCCAGCTGATCGCCGACGTGCCGAGCTTCGAGCAGACCGGGTGATTCCTGGAGGGCTCGGTACCGGCGGCCGGAGCGTGCCGCCGGAGTGGATCGACTACAACGGCCACATGATGGACGCCTATTACTTCCTGGCGTTCACCGAGGCGACCGAGGCCTTCCTGGATCACGTGGGCGCGGGCGCCGCCTACCGGGCGCGGACCGGGGGCGGCATCTACACCGCGGAAAGCCACCTGTGCTTCGTCAGCGGCGTGATGCAGGGCGCGGTGCTGGAGTACCGGACCCAGCTGCTCGGCCACGACGAGAAGCGGATGCACGTGTTCCACCAGATGACCAGCGCCGGAAGCCTGGCGGCGACCTGCGAGCTGATGTTCCTGCACGTAAATGACGGCCGGGTGCGGCCGATGCCCCCGGAGGCGGCCGCCGCGGTGGCCGCGCTGGCGGCCAGGCACGCCGCTCTCCCCCACCCAGACCGGGCGGGCCGTCACATCGCCACGCCGCTGCCGCCCGCTCGCTGACCTGTGGCAGGCGCCTGGAACACCGGTCGTGCCGGTGACAGGCTGATCGGTGTTTCGTTAAGCTAATTCTCTAACCCTCTCGGAATCGAGCCGCCACGCAGAGCCGGAGGCGGTGGATGCGGCAGGCACCCAGCGACGCCCTCCGCCTGCAAACGGCGCTGAGGGACCTGGTCGCCTTGTTCGCGACCCCGGCGGCGTGGATCGGAGAAGGCCCTCCTGCCGTGGCAGCCGGGCTCGCCGACGCACTCGTAACGTTGCTGCAGCTCGACTTTGCCTTCGTGCGGCTGCGCCGTCCAGACGGCGGAGCAGTCGACGTCACGCGCGGTGATGCGTGGAAGGGGTTTCCGGACTGGCTGGAACGTCAAAGCGCTACGGCTCGATTCCCCCATCGGACCATCATTGCCGACGTCGGTGACGCCGCGGAGCCGTGTCGCGGTATTGCCGTCCCCATCGGGGTCGACGGCCACGGCGGCCTCGTCGCCGCCGCGCGAACGCGCAGCGACTTTCCGACGGCGATCGATCAGTTGCTGCTGTCCCTGGCCGCGGATCACGCCGCGACGGCCTTCCATAACGCACGCCTCATCGAAGAACGGGCGAGCGCCGAAGAAGCGCTCCGCCAGATGCGGAACGAGCTCGAGGCGAAGGTCGCGGCGCGGACAGCCGAGCTCGGACAGCTCGCCGAGGAGCAGGCGGCGCTGCGACGGGTCGCGACACTCGTCGTACAGGGCAAAGCCGAGGCGGACGTATTCGCCTTGGCCGCACGAGAAGTGGCGCAGGTCTTCGGCGTTCACATAGTGACGATCGATCGATACGACTCGGATGCGCACTCCACCGTGGTCGCCTCTGTCGATGACCCCGGCTTCCCGGTCGGCAGCAGGTGGCCGCTCGACGGACCGAGCTTGGGGGCGACCGTGCTCCACACGGGGCGCGCGGCGAGGATCGAGGACTACACGGATCTGCAAAGCACGTCCGCCGCCGCCATGCGGACATGGTCGATACGCTCGGCGGTCGGTGTCCCCATCCTCGTCGACGACCGACCGTGGGGAGTCATCTGTGTCGCCAACCCGGGAGGGGCGCCCTTGCGGCCAGGCATCGAAGCAGGCCTGTCCGACTTTACTGAGCTCCTCGCCACCGCGATCGCGAGGGCCGAGGCACGCGAGGCGCTCGCGCGGCTGGCCGACGAGCAAGCGGCGCTGCGGCGCGTGGCGACGCTTGTCGCAGAGGAGGAGTCTCCGGGCGAGGTGTTCGCGAAGGTCGCCGAAGAGGCGGCGAACATACTCGGAAACGTCGACTGCGGCTTGTTTCGCGACGAGGGCGACGGGACCGCGACCGTAGTTGCGGCTCGCGGCGCCGCGATCTCGGCCAGCTTTCCGGTCGGCGCGCGGCTGCGGATCGATGGTGACGGCGTCACCGCGTCCGTCATCCGCGAAGGACGGCCAGCCCGGATCGACGATTACTCCGCCACTCCTGGTGCGGTCGCCGAGGGCGCACGTGAACGCAGGATCGGGTCGGCGGTGGGCTGCCCGATCGTCGTGCGCGGAGTCGTCTGGGGTGCGCTGGTTGTCGTGACGTCCGGAGAGCGCGCATGGCTGCCAGAGCCCGAGAGACACCTCGTGCAGTTCGCGAATCTCGTCGCCACGGCCATTAGCAACGCCGACGCGCGCGCCGCAATCGAGCGGCTGGTCGACGAGCAGGCCGCGCTTCGGCGCGTGGCTACGCTGGTGGCGGAGGGCGTACGGCCTGCCGAGATCTTCTCGGCGGTGAGCGATGAAGTCGGTCAGCTGTTCGCCACCCACGTAGCCGGGGTCGTTCGATTCGACCCCGAGGATCGGGCGATCGTCCTCGTTGGCGCCGCGCGACAGGTCGCCGCCGACTTCGCCGGGGCACGCTGGAGCTTCGACGATGCGATCGCCAGCGCACGCGTCTATCGCACTGGACGCTCGGCCCGGATGGGCGGAACCTCCTGGGTGTCCGCCGGCGGACCCATTTCCGCAGGCTTGGGGCTCCCCGGCATTGTGTCTACCGTTGCGAGCCCGATCGTGGTGGAGGGCCGTCTCTGGGGGGCAATGGTCGTCGCGGCCAGCGAGGAACTCCCGCCCGACGCCGAGGACCGCATGGAGAAAGTCGGCGAGCTCGTCGCCACAGCAATCGCGAATGCCGAGAGCAAGTCCGAGCTCGCCGCGTCGCGGCGACGCATCGTGGCCGCGTCAGACGATGCTCGTCGGCGGATCGAGCGAGACCTCCACGACGGCACCCAGCAGCGGCTAGTCTCGCTCGGGTTGGCGCTACGCGCCGCGCAGTCTGGTCTGCCTTCCGATCTGAGCGACGTTCGCGCGGAGCTTTCCCGGATCGCGACCGGGCTGGCCGGAGCGGTCGAGGAGCTACAGGAGCTCTCGCGCGGGATCCATCCGGCGATCCTCGCGCAGGGAGGGCTCGCGCCGGCGCTGCGAACGCTCGCGCGCCGGTCGGCAATTCCCGTCGCGCTGGACCTCAGGATCGGTAGGCGACTGCCTGCACCGATCGAGGTCGCGGCGTACTACGTCATGTCAGAGGCTCTGGCCAATGCGACCAAACACGCGCAGGCGTCGCGGATCGATATCTCGGTGACGCCTCGCGATGGCCGTCTGATGCTGTCTATCCGCGACGATGGCATCGGCGGAGCCGATCGAAGCCGCGGTTCGGGCCTCGTCGGCTTGACCGACCGCGTCGAGGCGCTCGGCGGGTCGATCTCGGTCGAGAGCCCACCGGGGGCGGGGACGCGAATCACAGCCGAGCTGCCGCTCGAGCCGGAGTTCGGAGAGGAGCGGTAGATCACGCCGTCACTAGAAGGGCCATGGCCACCCCGGAGGCCACCCGGGCGGCGGGCTATGCCGAACCGGGTTTGGTGCGACCGAGTACGGCGGCCTAGGCGTCGGCCACGGAGAGGACGAGGCTGGGGAAGGCCGCGGGGAGTGCGCCTGCGTCGTCGTCTCGGGCTGGGGTGCGTCTTCATTAGTGGCCGCCGGGGCGGATTGGGGCGCGTCCTGGATAGCCGAGGGGCTGGCCGACGGTGAGGGCGCCGCGGAGGCAGACGACGGGGGTGCCACCGGGCTCTGGGCCAGGCTCGTCGACGCTGTAAGCGGCGCCGCGGCGGCTCGGTGGCCGCCGCCACCCAGAGTGACCGTGAGCGCGATGCCGATCCCGGTGAGGGCCAGGACTCCGGCGAAGACGGCGAGACCCGACCGGAAGCTCATCTCCTCCATGCGGGCATTGATCACGCGCCTGAGCCTGGCGGCCCAGCCGGTCCCCTCACTCACGACAAAGCACGATACATGGGTATCAGGGGCCGCACATGGGTATCAGGGGCCGCCGCATCGGTCGTCCTGGATCGGGCGGACTTCGATCGTGCCCAGCCAGGCGGTCGGGTGCTTGGCGGCGACCTCGATCGCCTCGTCCAGATCGGTGCACTCGATCACGTCGTAGCCGGCGATCTGCTCCTTGGTCTCGGCGAATGGCCCGTCGCTGACCAGCACCTCGCGGTTGCGGACCTGCACCGTGGTGGCGTCGCTGACGTCGCGGAGGCGGTCACCGTGCAGGTTGACCCCGCGGGCCAGCATCTCGTGCAGCCAGGAATCGCACGTAGGCATGCCGTCCGTGCTGTGTTCGGCGTTCGGGTCGATGGTGTGAATCAGCATGTATTTCATCGGCTACCTCCGGGGGTCCATCACTATCACGACGAACGGGGCCGGGCCGATGGACACCGATGGCTCGAGAGTTTTACAGGACCATGTCGAGCATCATCGGGGTGTCGGGGTGCGCGCTGCCGTCCGCGGGTTCGGCGGTCAGGGCCAGGTGGTCCCCGGGGCGCAGGCCGGAGGCGATGACCGGGCCGGTCATGCCGTGGCTGCCCGCGGGCAGCATGCCGGCCGGCCGGGTTCCGGCCGGGCCGATGAGCCACAGCTCGTAACCGCGTGAGGCGGGCAGCGCGTGCAGACCCTGGGCGGTGAAGACCAGCGCGTGCCGGGATCCGGACATGACGATGGTGGCGGTGCCGCCGCCGGCCACCGTCCCGGTGGTCATGTGGGCGTCCTGCGCGGTCAGCACCACGGCGATCTGCTGGCTGCTGGCCTGGGCCTGGTCGATCTGTTGCTGCATGCTGCTGTTGGCGACGCCGAACACGACGGCGACCGCGAGCACGGCCGCGGCAGCCGCGCCGGCCGTCACCAGGGTCAGGCGGCCGGGCCAGGCCAGCGAACCGAACCAGATCCTGGCCCTGGCCCGCGTGCCGTGGGCGAGCGGCACCGGCTCGGTCTCGTCGGCGGGCGGCTGCTGCCGGGTCACCGCGGCGGCGGCCACGATCCGTTCCTTCAGGCCCGCGGGCACGGGCTCGGCCGCGGCGGTACCGAGCATGGCGGTGGTCTCGCGCAGGCTCGCGACCTCCTGCGCGCACTCCTCGCACTCGGCCAGGTGCCGCTCGAATCGCTCCCGGTCCGGCGCGGAGACCGCGTCCATCGCGTACGCCCCGGCCAGGGTGTGCGCGTCGCGTATCTGGCTCCGTTTGGTTAGTTTCATGATCAACCTCATTCCGGCACCCCCAGACAGTCGCGCATCCGGATCAGCGCGTCGCGCATCCTGGTCTTCACAGTCCCGGTCGGCACGCCGAGCAGGCTGGCCACCTGGCCGTAGGTATAGCCGCGGTAGTAGGCCAGGGTGACCGACTCGCGCTGCACCTCGGTCAGGGAGCCCAGGCAGCGCCGCACGCGCTCGCGCTCGAGGCTGGACTCGACGGCCTCGATCACCTCGTCGAACGGGATCTCGGCGACCGCGACACGCCGCTCGCGTTCGGCTTCCTTCTGCACTGACCGGACCCGGTCCACGGCCCGGCGATGGGCCAGCGTCATCACCCAGGCGGCCGCACTCCCCCGCCCGGCGTCGAACTTGGACGCGCTCCGCCAGACCTCGAGCATGACCTCCTGGGTGACCTCCTCGGACTGGGCCGGATCGCGGATCACCCGCTTGACCACGCCGAACACGGACGGGCCGATCTGCTCGAAGACGGCGTCGAAGGCCGTGGCCTCGCCGCGCGCCACCAGGGCGATCTGGCTGGCGAGGTCGGTGCCTGCCGGGGCGGCCGGGGCGGGTCGCGCCCGGTCCCTCGGTTCCTGGCTGCCGGTAGCGGTCACGACTGATATTCGTAGCAGCACCCCGCTATGGTTTGCCGTCTGGGCCTCCGGGGCTGGCCCGGGGGACGGCTGCGGAGGCCCGGGGCGGACCGGTGGGGCGGGCGCGGCGGATCTAGGGATGTGCTTTGGACGGCAAACCCTGGGGGCGGCGGCAACGAATAAGGGACATGGACATGAAGGGGAGTCGACGGGGTCGGAGTGACCCCGGGGCCAGGCGCCGGGCGGGGCTCGGCGCGATCGCGGGCCTGCTGGCCGCGGCCACCGCGCTCGGTGTGGGGCAGCTGGTGGCCGGGCTGACCGGCGCTAACGGGTCGCCGGTGGTTGCGGTCGGGCAGTTGCAGATCGACTTCACCCCGCCGTGGCTGAAGAACTTCGCGATCACCAACTTCGGCTCCAACGACAAGCTCGTGCTGGTGGGCGGCA
>Ga0208240_1000021_pt1 | contig 13170 bp, 10 predicted proteins | sample MicForSoilPHH6_O_FD_188034 | JGI IMG/M metagenome (GOLD analysis project Ga0208240, IMG submission 188034) | Forest soil microbial communities from Harvard Forest Long Term Ecological Research site in Petersham, Massachusetts, USA - MetaG HF041... | ecosystem: Environmental > Terrestrial > Soil... | reverse complement strand
CAGACCGGCCAGGCCGCTGCCGTGCGCCGCGTCCGCCCCGCCGATGCCGTCGTCGGTGACCTCGAGGCGGAGAACGCCGGTCCGTTCGGTAAAAATATTGATCTTGATCTGGTTTGCGTAACTGTGCTTGGTCGCGTTGGCAATCAGCTCAGCCGCGCAGAAATAGGCGATGGTCTCGATGGCCGGCGCGGGCCGGTCGCCGATCTCGGCGGTGACCGATGCGGGGATGGCGCTGCTGGCGGCCAGGGTGGCCAGCGCGCTGGGCAGGCCGTTGTCCAGGGCGGGCGGATGAATACCGCGGGCCAGGTCACGCAGGTCGGCGAGCGCGTCGACCGCGTTGCGGTGCGCGGCGTCGAGCAACTCCCGCACCGTCGCGCTGTCGGGGCGGGCGACGTCGTCGTCGCCCAGCTTCTCCCGCGCCATGCCGAGGTTCATGGCCAGGGCGGCCAGCCGCATCTGCGCGCCGTCGTGCAGATCCCGCTCGACCCGGCGCAGCGCCGCGGCCGAATCCTCTACCGCCAGCGTCCGGGTCCGTTCCAGCTCGCTGACCCGCTCGGACATGCTGCTCCGCCCGAGCAGGGAGCGGACCAGCCTGCGATCGCCGGCGTTGATGCCGCGGGCCAGCCACGTCCCGGCCAGTACGCAGAAGGCGCCGGCGATGGCCGCGAGGTAGGTGCCCGCGAAGCCGTAAACGTTGAAGGTTCCACCGAGCAAGGGGAACACGACCACCATCGGGCCGGTCGCTCCGTGCCGGAATAGCACCCAGTCGACCGGATAGGTGATATCGGCCAGCCCGATGCAGGCGATCGTGATCGCGTATAGCTGCACGGCCGCGACGGGCAGCTTGACCAGGTTGTACGTGACCCCGCGCCAGGCCGCCCGGTCCCGCAGCCGCTTGTCTATCCGGTTGAGGATTCCGGTGCCCCGCTGGAACTTCGGCGGCGCCTCCACCTGGTAGCGCAGCAGCCACCAGGCCACGCGGCGGTGCAGCCCGCCCAGCCGCCGGCTCACGCGCAGGGCCAGGATCAGCAGCAGCAGGCCAACCACCGTACCGAGGACCGACACGGAAATGGTCAGGCCCAGGGCAAGCATCACGACGGTGATCGAGAACCCGATTCCCCCGGCGATCCCGCCGATGCCGCAGTACAGCAGCTCGCGAACGGTCCGGCGGGTGAACGGGGCACGCAGAACCGTGCCCGCCACCCGCCGGATGTCCTCGTCCATGGACCCTATTGTCTCCCGCTAGCGGTCTGCGTTCACGCGTCGCGGCGGGCTAGCGCCCAAGCGCCCACGGCCAGCGCGGCTGCCGCGTACCCGCACAGCACCGCGAAGCCGACGCCCGGCACCAGGCTGTGCGCCAGCGGCTTGACCGCGGTCAGCGAGTTCTCCGCGATCAGCATCGGCATGAACTTCCCGGCCGAGTTCTGGATCGAGGTCCCGAACGGGATCAAGATGAGCGGCAGCACGAACAGCACCCCGACCACGGCGCTGATCGCGCCGGCGGTGTGCCGGATGAGAGCGCCCAGCCCGAGGCCGATGAGCGCGATCAGCGCCGGGTAGGCGCCGGCCATCAGCACCGCACGCAGCACGCCCGGCTGATCGAGGGCGGCGTGCGGGGCCGGGCTCTTCAGCACCGCCTCGCCGACCCCGAACGCGACGAAGGCCAGGATCTCCCCCGCCACCAGCGTCACCGCGGCGACGATCGCCGCCTTCGCGGCCAGCACCAGCGGGCGCCGCGGCGCCGCGGCGAACGTCGCGCGGATCATGCCGGAGGAAAACTCGGTGGTCACCACCAGGACGCCGAGGACGCCGAGGGCGAGCTGGCCGATGGCCAGCCCGGCGAAGCTGTCGTTGGTCGGGTCGAAGGAAGCCCGGTCCGTCGCCGACATCGTGGCCCAGTGCTGGTGGATCAGGATCGGTATGGCCAGGCCGATCATGGCGGCCGCGAAGACGAGCAGGGTCCACCAGGTGGAGCGGACGCTGCGCAGCTTGATCCATTCCATCTGGGCCACCGTGCGGAAGCCGTAGCCTCCCTCGGTCCGGCTGGGGGCGGCGCGGTCGAGCGTCGCGGTGGTCATGACACGCTCCTCAGGGGGTAGTTGGTCCCGTAGTGGGCCTCGTAGCTGGCGGAGTACTCGGTGCTGCCCTCGGTGAGCTGGAAGAACGCCTCTTCTAGGGAGCTGCTGCGGGCGGAGAGCTCCGCGACGGTGGTCTGGGCCAGCAGGCGGCCCTGGCCGATCACGACGAGGTGGTCCGCGGTCTGGGCGATCTCGCTGATCAGGTGGCTGGAGATGAGGACCGTGCGGCCGTGCGAGGCCAGGTTCTTCAGCAGGCCGCGGATCCAGCGGATGCCCTCTGGGTCCAGCCCGTTGACCGGCTCGTCGAGCAGCAGCACCGCGGGGTCGCCGAGCAGCGCGGCGGCGATGCCCAGCCGCTGGGCCATGCCCAGGGAGAACTTGCCCGCACGGCGCTCCGCGGCCTTGCCCATGCCGGTGATTTCAAGCACGTCGTTAACCCGGCGGCGCGGGATGCCGTTGCTCACCGCGAGCGCGGTCAGGTGGGCCCGGGCCGAACGCCCGGGGTGGAACGCCTTGGCCTCCAGCAGCGCGCCGACTTCGCGCAGCGGCCAGCGCAGCTCGTGGTAGTTCTTACCGTTGACCCGGGCCGTCCCGGCGTCCGGCCGGTCCAGACCGAGCAGCATCCGCATCGTGGTGGACTTGCCGGCGCCGTTCGGGCCGAGGAAACCGGTCACCGTCCCGGGCCGCACGTCGAAGCTGAGGTTGTCCACGGCGGTGGTGGGGCCGTAGCGCTTGACCAAGCCGCGTGCCTCGATCATGAAATGCCTCCCGTAGTTTTGGCCTTGTCGTGCGGAGCGGGCCCGGCCCCCGTGCGGCGGGCACGCTCGTGTGCATCTGACGTTCACGCTATGGACTGGGCCGCTGACCTGGAACGCGGCTTCCACCCGTCTTTGGGGTGGGGTTTGCCCCCCTATACCGTGGATCATGGACGGGTGAAAGTGATCGTCGCCGGAGCGGGCATCGGCGGGCTCACCGCGGCGCTCTCGCTGCACGCGGCCGGGATCGAGGTGCTGGTCATCGACGCGGCCGTCACCTTGGGACCGCTCGGGGTCGGCATCAACCTGATGCCGCACGCGGTGCGGGAGCTGACCGAGCTGGGCCTGGGCGAGGCGCTCGCCGCGACCGGGATCCCGACCGCCGAGCATGTGCACTTCGACCGGCACGGCAACCGGATCTGGGGCTTCGCCTCCGGCCTGAACATCGGGTACCGCTGGCCGCAGTACTCGATCCACCGCGGCGAGCTGCAGATGATCCTGCTCGACGCGGTGCGGGCCCGGCTGGGGCGCCAAGCCGTCCGGGCGGGAACGGTGTTCACCGAGTTCGCGCAGTCGCCGTCCGGCGTGCAGGTGGTGGTGCGTGATCGGCGTTCGGGGACGGTCTCGGCGTGGCCTGCCGATGTGCTGGTCGGCGCGGACGGGCTGTACTCCGGCGTCCGGGCCCAGCTGCACCCGGACGAGCCGGCGCCGTGCTGGAGCGGCATCATGATGTGGCGCGGGGTGGTGGAGGGCACGCCGTTCCTGACCGGCCGGACGGTGGCGGTCGCGGGGACCAACGCGGCGCTGAAGTTCGTCGCCTACCCGATCTCGCGCCAGGCCGAGCTGCGCGGCCGGGCCCTGGTCAACTGGGTGGCCGAGGTCATGGTGCCGGGCGGTTCGGCGACCGCCGCGGACTGGAACCGCCGCGGGCGGGTCGAGGACGTGCTGCCCTGGTTCGCGGGCTGGACGTTCGGTGGGCTGGACGTCGCGTCCCTGATCACTGGCGCGCCGCAGATCCTGGAGTACCCGATGGTGGACCGCGATCCGCTGCCGTTCTGGGGTACCGGACGGGTCACCCTGCTCGGCGACGCCGCCCACCCTATGTACCCGGTCGGGGCCAACGGCGGGTCGCAAGCCGTCGTGGACGCCCGGGTGCTGGCCTGGTCACTCGCTCGCGCCCTGTCCTCCTCCGGCACCCCCGCCCAGGGCCTGGCCGCCTATGAGGCAGCCCGCCTCCAGACGGTGAACGCGATCGTGCTCGCCAACCGCGACATGCCGGCCGACCGGCTGCTGCACCTGGTCAGCATGCGAGCGCCCGATGGGTTCGGCCGGATCGAGGACGTGCTCAGCGCCACGGAGCTGGCCACCTTCGACCAGGCCTACCGGTCGACCACGCTGCCGGACGTGGCCGCGCTGAACTCGCGGCCGTCGCTCACCCCGTGAACAGCAGCGGCCGGATCAGCCGGCCGAGCCGGTCCATCAGCCATGGACCCGGCGGGATGTGGTCCAGTGGGGGGCGGTACTGCAGGAACACGTAACCGAGCCGCGACGCCAGGAGACCGTCCGTCGTTACCTGATCGCCGATCACCACTCCCGGCCGCGGGAACTCCCGGTATGCCGCCGTGCGTAGCGGTTTGGCCGCGCCGGCCAGCCAGACGATCCGCACTCCCTCCACCTCTGGCACCTGCGATGGACGGCGGAGCGAGTTCGTGGCCAGGCATACCACCTGGACGCCAGGGACCGCCGCCACCTGGGGAACGACTGAGGCGACACCCTGGTCAAGGACTTCCTGGCTGCTATCCCAGTAGGCGACCAAGGGCTCGATATCGAGGATCACCGTCCGTGCCGATAGCTCCTGCACCCGGCGCAGGGTCTCATCCAGGCCCGTCAACTGTTCGTATTTCGCCCTGAGGTGATGCTCAGGGCTCGGGCGGCGGTGACGGGCTCCCTCACTCATGAGGATCGATGGCCTTGACGTCAGCCGGCGGAGTCGTCGCGGCGCGCCGGCCCCATATGCGCGGCGCTGCCAGGCGCCGCAGCCTGGCCCAGTTCATCGGGGCTTTAGGCCGAGGGACTCCCGGGCGATTCCGGGGCACGCGAACGCGGAGGGCAGCGGGGCGGATCGTGCACTCGACCGGCGTGGGCATCAAGACGGCCTCGCCGTCGATGCCAATCGGGACCTGCGGTGTGTTGGCGGTGATTTCGACCTTCTCGGCATTCAGCACGTTCAGTCCGGCGGCGTGTTCGCCGCGCAGCAGGTCAACCGCCTGCCGCGCGCTGGTCACTCTTACTCCGACCACCCCGAGCACGCCGCGATCTAGCCGGGCACGACGGCCCAGTCCCGCGATATCTCCGGTGCCGTACGGATTGTTGGCCACCAGCAGCGCCTGGGGTGCCTCGATTTCCACGCCGTCCAGATGGGCCGCGAACGGTATCCCGCGGTGTCCCTGCAACAGGTCGGGCAGCATGTTCAACGTGGTATGCAGTTTGTCACCGCGGTACGCGGGGGTCTGGACAATCTCGGCGTAGGCGCCGAAGGACACGTTGTTGACGAATATCTGGCCCCCGATCACGCCGAGGTCGACACGCAGTTCGACGCCATCAGATAGCGCGTCCAGGCAGGCCGCGGGGTTGTCGCGGTCCAGCCCGAGGTCCAGGGCGAAGTGGTTGCGCGTGCCCGCGGCGATGACCATGAAGGGAATGCCGTGCTCGGCGGCGACACCGGCTACCAGTGCCTGGGTCCCGTCGCCCCCGGCGACGCCCAGGAGGTCAGCGCCACCGGCTACGGCCATCCGGGCCACCTCGGCGACATCAACTGGCTCGGACCCGCCGATCAGGAATACATCAGCGCCGAGCGCTTCAGCCTTGCGCTTCAGGTCGAACTTCTCCACCTTCCCTCCGCCGGACTTCGGGTTCATGATCAGGTAGGCGTGCGAAGCGCGTGGTTGGGCCGGATACTCGGGCATGCGCCAGTCCGTGTGTTCGCCGGTCAGCGCCGAGCGCGCGGTCACGCTCGACGCCAGCCAGGCGGCGGCCGACACGGCCGCCACCCACAGCAGGTTCACCAGCGCGAAGATAACGATCACGGCGATCGGTACGGCGATAAACACCGCGAGTGAGAACCAGCGCACTACGCCGCGCCGGGAAAGGAACCCGAACGCCGCGACCACGCTCACCACCGCGCCCGCCAGGCCGACGGCCAGTATCGCGAGGCTCTTCAACTCGGCAAAGACCACCAGGATCAACACCGCCAGCGCGGCCAGCAGGAAACTGAGACGCGCGAGCCAGCTTTGAGCGCGCGTTGTCTGAGGGTCCGGATCGGCGATCTTGGGCATTACCGGCATCCTTACGCGGCTGACGGCCCGGGCACATCACCTTCCACGGGGGATGCCAAGATCCAGTGCCAGCGGAGACCGGTTACCAGTGGTGGGTTGTCGCGTAGGAGTGGCTGGTGATCATCTCGGTGTCTTCGGGCGGGGCGTAGATGGACTGCACCGCGACCCGGCCGGGACCGAAGAGCCTGAGCCAGATGCTGCGGTAGCTCCACCGGCTATTCCAGAAGGCGAAGCCCATGTTCCGCGGGTACTCCAGGTGCAGGGACATCCGGACCGACACGTCGCGGTAGAGCAGGGCGCTCGGCTGGATCAGCAGGGTCTGGTTGGGCTGCAGGTCGCGGACGAAGGTGTTGCCCGGCGAGTGCAGCAGCAGCAGCCCCGGTCCCCCGGTCGCGCCGAAGGTATCGCCGTACTGGCCCATCGGGTAGCGGGTCTCCTGGTCATCGCCGCTGCCGGTGGTGTACCAGACGCCGGTGGGATGCCAGCTGTAGTTGATGTTCCCCGTCGCGGTCAGGAAGCGGTGCTCGCGGACCCAGATCTGCTGGTTGTGCTGTAGCGGCAGGGCCACGACCTCGCCCGCGTGGTTGTCGGACAGCGCCAGGCGACCGGGGCCGCGGCCCTCGACCATGATCAGCGGCAGCCCGGCCAGCTTGCGGTTCCACGCGCCGCGCATCGGCATGTTGGTCAGCTGGGTCCCAGGCTCGGTCCACAGCAGCACGTGGTGCGAGAAGTAGATCCAGTCGTTCTGCGCGAGGTTGAACTCCGCGACGGGGACGGTGGTGCCGGCGATCTGGACGTGGGACTGACCGAACTGGAGCCGGGCCATGTCCTTGATCGGCGGTTGCTCAACCCACCCGGAGTCGCTGACCGAGGACCGGATGTCGACCGGCGCCCCGCACAGCGGGCAGGTCGCTGAGCTCGGGTCGCTCGGCTGTCGGCAGTACCGGCATATGTATGTGTTCATCTCACGTCTTCAGTCGGCGTGGTGGTGGACGTACATCGACTGGATGCCAATCCGTCCCGGCCCGGTCATCTCGGCCAGGTACATGCCGTGCCTCAGCATTCCGGTCTTGAGCGGCATCTGCGCGGCCTGCATCTGCACCGTGGAGTCCTTGTAGAGGAAACCGCCCGGCTCGACCAGGATCTTCTCGCCCGGCCGCAGGGTCCGCTCGAGCACGTTGCCGTTTCCGTGCAGCAGCAGCATGCCGGGATAGCCGGCCGTGACGAAACGGTCAACGTACATGCCGTTCCCGCCGTGTAGCAGGTTGACCAGCCCTTTGATCCGTATGAAGGAGTACTGGACGCTGTGGGAGGCGACGAGGAAGGCGTGCTCGCGGACGTCCAGTTCCATGCCGGGGTGCAACGGCAGCACCACGAGCTCGCCGGGGGCGTCCCGGGAGAACGCGATCCGGCCCGGGCCGTTCGCCACCGTCACGATGTGCGGCATGCCGCCGACCGTGCGCTTCATCCCGCCGCCGGTGTTCAGCGACGACAGCGGCACCGACTCGTCCTTCCATAGCAGCACGTGATGCTCGAAGTACACGCCGTCCTGCGGGTGGAGGTTGATCTCCGCCACCGGGACGAGCTCGCCCTCGACCTGACAGGTGCTGCCGGAGAACCGGAACTCGACCATGTCCCGCAGCCGGGGCGCCTCTCGCCAGCCGGAGTCACTGACCTTATCCTTTTCGTCGAGCGGTGCGCCGCAGGTCTGGCAGTTGGTGGTACCCGGCTGATTCTGGGCGTGGCACCACTGGCACTGGATCATTTCCACGCTCGGAAGATAGCAGTCCAGAGCCCTTTGACAAGGCCTTATACCTCAAAGTTCGGCAGCGGGTATGGTTCTGCCATGGCACTGCTCGGGCGGGAGTTCATCGCCGTACCTGATGACCGCAAAGGTCAGATCGTCTTCAAATGGCCGGACATCACCATCCGTCGTTACACCCGCGCGATCGTCAACGCGGACGAGATGGCGATGTTCGTCAATACGGGCCAGGTCGTGCAGACCCTGGGCCCCGGCCGGCACCAGATCGACGCCAACGAGCTGCCTGGGCTCGGGGTGGTCATCGACCATGTCAGCGGCGGGAACGCCTACCGGGCCGAGCTGTACTTCGTGGGCACCCGCGAGTACACCGGCTTCAAGTTCGGCGGCCGGGTCGACGACGTCCAGGACCCGCGGACCGGGCTGGTTGTGACCCTGCGGGTGTTCGGGGATTACGCGCTGCGGGTGGCTGACCCGGTGCGGCTGGTGACCAACCTGACCGCCACGGTCGACGTCACCGACAACGAGCGGATCGCCGGGTGGGTCAGCGACCAGCTGCTCAAGGTGCTGCGGACGCACGTCACCACGCAGATCATCCGCAACGGGTGGCCGATCCTCGGCCTGATGGCGTACTCGGCGGAGATCGAGCAGAACACCATCGAGGCCGGTAACGGCCAGCTCGCCGCCTACGGCGTGCAGCTGACCCGGATGGGCAACTTTGACGTCAACCTCTCTCCGGAGGACGAGCAGCAGCTCAAGCAGCTGGCCAAGGACACCAGCTACTCCCAGCTGGCCGGCGGCTTCCAGAACTATGCCGCGGGCGAGATGGCGCTCGGCGCCGGGCAGGGCCTGGCCAAGGGCGGCGCCGGCACCGAGGGCGCGTTCCTCGGCGCCGGGTTCGGGCTGGCCAGCGCGTTCGGGGCGCAGCAGGCGCAAGCCATGCAGTCGCAGCAGGCCGAGGCCGCGCAGCGGGCCGCCGCCCAGTACGGCGTGCCGTACGGCCAGGGCGGCCAGGGCGGCCCGCCGCAGGGTGGCCCGCCGCAGGCTCCTGCGGCCCAGCCCGCCCCCCAGGCTCCCCCGACTCAGCAGGCCGCGGCCGGGTCGGTATGCGTGTCCTGCGAGGCCGCGAACCCGGCGGGCGCGAAGTTCTGCATGAGCTGCGGCCAGGGGCTCGCGCCTGCCGTCACCCACTGCACGGAGTGCGGAACCGAGCTGCCCGGCGGGGCTCGCTTCTGCGCGAACTGCGGAACCCGGGTCGGCGGCTGAGCTCTCAGCCGCTCCGTCCTATTACTACGGAAACCGGGACGCGCAGCCAGTGCCAGGCGCACCACGGGCCGCTGCCGCACCACTGCGCCCGCCCGCACCGGCCTCGTCGCCGAACGGCAGCTCCAGCCCGGGGACCGTCGCTCAGTCCCAGATTGGCTTGGTGGTCTCGCGGACGCTGCCGTCTGGCATGAAGAGCAGGAACCGCTCGAACGACCGGGCGAACCAGCGGTCGTGGGTGACCGCGAGCACCGTGCCCTGGTAGGTCTCCAGCCCGCGCTGGAGCGCCTCGGCGCTCGGCAGGTCGAGGTTGTCGGTGGGCTCGTCCAGGAGCAGCAGCGTGGCGCCGGCCAACTCGAGCAGCAGGATCTGCAGCCGCGCCTGCTGGCCGCCGGACAACGTGCCGAACGGCTGGCGGGCCGTTACCTGCAGCTCATAGCGGGCCAGCACGGCCATCGCCTCGTTGATGAGCAGCGCGTGGTCGGTCATCACGATCTCGACCGGAGTCCGGCCGTCCAGGTCAGGCCGGGCGTGCGTCTGCGCGAAGAACCCGGGTACGACCCGTGCGCCCAGCCGGGCCACTCCTTCGTGCGGCACGGGCTCCCCCGCGAGAAGCCGGAGGAAACTCGACTTGCCTGACCCGTTCGCGCCGAGCACCGCCACCCGGTCGTCGAACCAGATCTCGGCGCCGAACAAGCCGGTGGTTCCCGTCAGAGTGAGGTTCTCGCAGATCACGGCCCGCTTGCCGGTGCGGCCGCCGCGCAGCCGCATCCTCACGTTCTGCTCGCGCGGGGCTTGTTCCGGCGGCCCTTCCTCCTCGAACCGGCGCAGCCTGGTGACAGCCGCCTGCAGGCGGGAGGCCATGTCCGAGTTGTAGGCCGCTTTCTGGCGGTAGGTGCGGACCAGTTCTTTGAGCTTCTCGTGCTCCTCATCCCAGCGACGGCGCAGTTCTTCGAGTCGGCTGATCCGGTCCGCGCGTGCCTGCGCGTAACCGGCGAAACCGCCGCCGTGGACCCAGACGTGCCCGTCCTCGACGGTGACGATGCGCTGTGCGCAGGCCGCGAGCAGTTCGCGGTCGTGGCTGACCAGGAGCACGGTCTTGGGTGTCTCGGCCAGCCGCTGTTCCAGCCAGCGCTTGCCCGGCACGTCCAGGTAGTTGTCTGGCTCGTCGAGCAGCAGCACGCCTTCCGGCCCGCGCAGCAGGGACTCGAGCACCAATCGCTTCTGCTCGCCGCCGGACAGCGTGCCGACGTCTCGCCAGCGGCACTGGTCGTAGGGGACGCCGAAGGCCGCGACGCAGCAGGCATCCCAGTGCACCTCGGCGGCGTAGCCGCCTGCCTCGCCCCATTCGGTCAGCGCCGCCGCGTAGCGCAGCTGGATTCGCTCGTCGTCTCGCTCCATCATCGCCAGCTCAGCGGCGTCCAGCCGGGCGGCGGCGGCCTGCACCCGGGGCGGCGAGACCGACAGCAGCAGGTCCCGTACCATCGCCGCGTCGTCCCGGTTCGCACCGATGAACTGGCGCATCACACCGAGCCCGCCGGTGGACACCACCGTGCCTGACTGGGGCTGGATGTCACCGGCGACCAGCCGGAGCAGCGTGGTCTTGCCGGCGCCGTTCGGGCCGACTAGCGCCGCCGTGATTCCCTCGCCGATCCGGAAGCTCACATCGTCAAGGAGGGTCCGTCCGTCCGGCAGCACGTGGCTGACGTGCGCGACCTCAACATGCCCGGAGGAACCCACGGACGGACACTAGCCAGTGAGCCACCGTCGCGACAACGCGATTTCCCGCCCACCCATGCGGAACAGCCGAGCTCGGGAGCAGGAACCACGCTCCGTTCGGAAGAAAGGTCTTGAACCTGGGTGGTTCAGACGAGTTCGGACTGAAGGACCTCGCCCACGGGTCGGCGCGTGCCGAGCCAGGCTGGAACAATCGTGATGGCTGCGACCGCGACGACTGTCACCAGAACGGTGGCGACCAGCCACCACAGCGGCGGCAGCGTCAGATGCTTGCCGTCCTTGTTCACCGCCGAGACCAGCGCGATGCCGCCCGGGATGCCGAGCAGGGCGCCGACCAGCGCAGGCAGCACCTGCGCGGCCGAAAGCCCGGCGCTGACCTGCTGCGGAGTCGCGCCGAGGGCGCGGGCCAGCGCCGACGTGTGCCGGGCGTCGAGCACCGTGGTCCAGGTAAGGAGGATCACGTTGACGGCGGCCAGCACGACCAGCGCCACCGATATGACCGTCACTACCTGACTCAGGCGGGCGTTCTGCGGGTCGGCCAGCCCCGCGTTGGCCCGGGCGTCGAAGTGGGCGTGCACCATCAGCACGGCGACAATGCCGCTGGCGCTGACCGCGATGCTGATCGTATTCAGCACCACGCGGCGAGGCCGGCGGGCCGCGACCCGCAACCCGAACAGCAGCGGGACGGGCAGCCGGGCGCTGACCGCGATGATCCGGGCCCGTCGGCGAGGCGGGCGGGCCGAGTCGGCCAGCGCGCTCACGGTGCTCGTCCGGGCGGCGCGGATGGCGGGCACCAGGGTGGCGACGGCCGCCACCGCCAGCGCCACGCCGACCACGATGGCGATGGTGGCCGCCGTGACCGGCGGCGCGCCCGCGGACCCGACCAGGGCCGCCCCGGGACTGGTGAGCAGCGGTGCGACCAGCCAGCCGAGCAGCAGGCCCAGCGCCGCGGCGACCACGGCCAGGACCAGGTGCTCGGCGAGCAGCACGGCGGCGACCAGGCCGGGCGTGCTGCCGACCGCCTTGAGCAGCCCGACCCGGCGAGTCTGTTCGGCCATCCGCCCCCCGACCAGCACGGCGACGCTCGCCACGGCCAGCAGGCCGAGCAGCCAGCTGCCGATCAGCAGGAGGAACTGCTCGCTCCTGATCAGGCTGCCGTAGCCCCAGGCGATGCTCTCCCACGACTGCAGGCCCGCCGCGGACGAAGGATTGGCGTTGTCGTACCCGTTGGCGAAGGCGTCAGCGTCAGCCGGGTCGGCCAGCTTCAGGTTCAGCGTGTAGGACAGTGGCGACTTCGCGGCGGTGGCCAGGCTCACCGCGTCGGCCCGGGTCATCCAGACCAGGCCCGGGTTCCCCTTCGCCGAGGTCGTGAGGTCACAGCCGGAGACGCAGATCTGCGGGTCGGACAGGTTGGTGGCCGCGGTGACTGCGACCCCGGCCACGCGGAACGACCGGCCGTTCAGCGTGACCTGACCGCCCGCGCCGACGCCCAGGTCATCGGCGAAGCTGCGCTCGAGCACCACCTCACCGGGCCGGACCCAGCGGCCCTGGGTCAGTTTCGGCTGGTCGACCGGGGCAGCGGCCTCATCGCGCCCCTCGACCTGCGCTTCCGCCTCGCGGCCGTCGACCTGCAAGGTGGCGGACGTAAGGGGATACGGCCCGCTGTGGGCGACCACGCCGGAGGCGTGCGTCAGCGGCGTAAGCGCCGCCACATCGGCGGGCGGACCTCCCGTAACGGGAACGCCACCCGGGCCCTGGGCGGGATCGACTTCGGCTACGACGTCGGGCCCGGCCGTCAGGGCCCGGGTCTGCTGGTAGGGCTGGTCGGACGTCCCGGCCAGGGCCAGCCCGAGCGTCAGCGTGGTCGCGGCGGTCACGATGGCCAGCACCAGCAGCAGGGCCGACGCCGGCCGGTGCCGAACGTCCCCGACCCCCAGGCGGCAGATGAGCAGGAGCCGTCCCATCGCGTCAGCCCTCCAGCCCGGCGAGGGCGCCCAGATTGCCGCGGGTGCCGCCGGACATCCTGGTCTCGTCGACGAAGGCCCCGTCCCGCATCGAGATCAGCCGGTCGGCGGTGGCCGCGACGCGCGGGTCGTGGGTGACGATGACCAGCGTCTGCCCGGCCGCGTGCAGCCTGTCGAACAAGCGCAGTACCTCCAGAGTGGCCGCGCTGTCGAGGTTGCCGGTGGGCTCGTCGGCCAGGACCACGAGCGGGTCGTTGCTCAGCGCCCGGGCGATCGCGA
>Ga0208240_1000020_pt1 | contig 13378 bp, 11 predicted proteins | sample MicForSoilPHH6_O_FD_188034 | JGI IMG/M metagenome (GOLD analysis project Ga0208240, IMG submission 188034) | Forest soil microbial communities from Harvard Forest Long Term Ecological Research site in Petersham, Massachusetts, USA - MetaG HF041... | ecosystem: Environmental > Terrestrial > Soil... | reverse complement strand
CCTTAGGCCGGTTGTCGTAGTCGTCAAGGGTGACCCAGACCAAGGTGGCGGGATCGGAGCGCGCTGAGGCCCACAAGGCGATAGCCATGGTCTTGCCGGAGCCCGCAGGACCGGTAACCGTGGTCAGCGGACCCCGCGCGCCCTTCGCGATGAGCTTGTCGATCTGCGGACGGCGGACGGCCCAGGCGGGCACACCGGGCGCGGTGATCTTCGAGATCAGGACAGGATCGTCAGCGCCCGCCGCCTGTCCTGCAGAGCGGGCGGCCGCGCGGGCGCTCATGCCGGATGTCATTCAGATACCCCCTGATCCGGCCAGCTCCGTTGCCGGCCGGACGAGCTAGGTCTAATAGCGCATGGCTGTGCCCAGTAGGTTGGCTCGTCTTCATCAGAGTCCATGTTCTTACATACGTTCACCCGGATTGGGGTGACTTGTCATCACCCTCTGAGAAATCTCACCAGGGTGACGATCACCCGTGGTGCATGACGCGCCGCACGCCGAGACGCGAGAGCGTGAGGTATTTGACCCATGTCCATAGCCACACCTGGGGGGCTTTGTGCCACCGCCGTACTACGAGATCCGCGTCATCGGGGTCCCACCGCCCGAAGCCCTCCTTGACTTCGAGCTGCTCAGCGCCTCGGTTGAGCCGGTCGAGACAGTCCTGCACGGCCCGCTCCGGGATCAGGCCGCGCTGCACGGGCTCCTGGCCCGGCTGCAGATCCTCGGTGTGAAGGTCGTGGAGGTACGCCGTCTCCATGATCCGGCTCTGCCTGCTCCGGAGGACCCTCCCTCAGCTGCGAACCTGCCCGGCGCTTGACACCGGCTGGGGAATACCACACCGGCCGGATTCATCCCGGCGGGGTGAGGCAGGTCCGCGTCGGGCCAGACAGGCTGGATGGACGCAGTGCCGAGCAAATCCTGTAATACGGGTACCGCAGCATCAACACGGCGCTGTGCTGCGGGCGCAGCGGAGGTGACGGCGAGGTGGGCGTGTCCAATTCCGACGGTAAGCCGCAGCCGGCTGGCGAGGTCGGAGCGCTTACCCCGGATGAGCGGGCCGAGCTGGAACGCCTCCGCGCCGAGACAGCAGAGCTGGAACGCCTCCGCGCCGAGACAGCCGAACTCCACCAGCAGCAAGCTGGCCCAGGCCGCCGCCGGCGGAGCTGGCGTACTCCCGTTGCCGTCGTGCTCATCTTTCTCGGCTGTCTGCTCGCTCCGGAAGCAGTGCTCGGCGTCTGGGCGGCCAACCAGGTTTCCGACACCGGCCGGTACGTGGCGAACGTGGAGCCGCTGATCCACGATCCAGCGATCCAGAATGCCCTGACCGACAAGATCACGAATCAGATAACTAGCCGTCTCAACGTAACGGGAGTTATCAATCAGGCCTCTGCCCAGCTCAACAGCAAGGGGCTAACCCGGATCAGTTCACTGCTTAACACATTCGGCCCGCAGATCGCCAGCTCGGTAACCGGCTTCATACATAGCACGGTGCATTCGGTTGTATCCAGCCCGGCCTTCGCCACCGCCTGGGTGCAGGTCAATACCGTCGCGCACGGGCAGATAGTCAAGGTGCTCTCGGGCCAGGGCAACTCTTCGATCAGCGTCAGCAACGGCCAGGTCGTTATCGGCCTTGGCCCCTTCATCGACATTGTCAAGAAAGACCTGGTGGCTCGCGGGTTCACGCTGGCGAACAGTATCCCGGCGATCAATCCGACCATCGCGCTGTTCGAAGCCCGGAACCTGGAGAGGGCACAAAGCGGCTACCGGCTGCTCAACGACCTTAAGATCGTGCTGCCAATACTGTCGCTGCTCCTCATCGCCGCTGGGGTGTACGTCGCGCGGAGCCACCGGCGCGCCCTGATCGGAGCCGGGCTCGGCTTCGCCTTCTCCATGCTGTTCCTTGGCGTCGACTTGCAGATCTTCCGTAGCATCTACCTCAACAGCGTCCCTAGCAGCGTGCTGCCAAGCGATGCCGCTGCCGCCCTGTTCGACACGTTTGTTCGGTTCATCAAGGACGGGCTCCGTGGCCTGCTGGTGATCGGGCTGGTGGTCGCCGCCGCGGCGTTCTTCACCGGACCGTCCACGACGGCGGTCCGGACCCGCTCCGGGTTCGCGTCGGGGCTGGGCTGGATCCGGCACTTCGGCGAGCGTAGGGGCGTGTCCACCGGCCCAGCAGGGCTGTGGACTTTCTCGCACCGCAAAGGCCTCCGTATCGGGGCGGTGGCACTTGCCGCCCTGATATTCGTATTCTGGGGTCAGCCCACGGCGCCAGTCGTCATCGTGATCGTCGTCTTGCTGCTGGTGGTTCTCGGGCTGATCGAGCTGATCGGCAGGCCACCCGCACAGCCGCAGACTGCAGGTCAGCCCTGAGAGCCTCCCAGCCAGACCGGGTGACGCTACCGCCAAGCACCACTCGCCGGTAGGCTGGGTCGAGTGCTCGCGCAGGCGGCTGGGCTGGCCCTACTGTCAGCGCTATCCCCGACAGCCCTGCTCATCGCCGCCGTCTACCTCGGCTCCGCAAGGCCCGGGCTGACCAGCTTTTTCTACCTGGCCGGCGCGGTGCTCATGAGTATCGTCATGGGAATCGTCCTACTTGTCGTGTTGCGCAGCACCGGCCTGAACCATCCCGACCAGCACGAGGCCCGCTACGGCCTTCGGCTTGGCCTCGGTATCCTGTTCTTCGCGGCGGCCACCTTCGTCGCGACCCGTAAGCCCCGGTCGCGCGATCCCGGGAAGGCCCAGCATGGTCTGGTGTCCAGGATGGTCGCCGATCCAGCTCCGCTGAGCGCGTTCGTCGTCGGCCTGCTCGTGTTCGCCCCTGGTATCACCTTCATCGCGGCGCTGCAGGTGATCGCGACGGCACGAGACAGCCCCGAAGTCACCACCCTGGCTTTGCTCCTCGTCGTCGTTATCAACGTCCTGCTTGTGTGGCTTCCGATCACGCTCCACCTGGTGGCCCCGCGCTTGACCGAGAAGCGTCTTAAGGCCTTTAACGGCTGGCTGCGTGCGAATGGAAGGACCGTGCTGGTCGGGGTGCTGGTGGTGGCCGGTGGGATCATGGTCTCTGACGGGATTTACGGGCTCATCACCCGTTCGGGATGATTCCTTAGTCGCGGCCCGGCGGTCATCTATGGTCCCGGCGATCCCAGCCCAGGTTTGGCTGGGGAGCGGGTGCGAGCCGACGTGCCGGTACCATCCGCCGCGGGTGAAGCATCGCGGGCCAACTCCGGCGATCGTTGACTGAAGGTGCCATCTCCTTCAGCACCTGATGCCAGAGCGACTGAAAGGACCCCGATCATGAACGTGGTAGCCAAGGCCGACGTCGACGAGGCTACGAGGACCGCGCTGGCCGAACTGGCCCTCGGCGATCCCGAGCTCCTAGGCGAGAGCCTGGCGTTGCGGGCCGAGCTGCAGGCCAGGAGCGGCTTGGACCCGCGTAGCTTCGCCCTGGTCAAGATCGCCGCTCTGATGGCGCTGGACGCTCCTCCGGCCTCTTACATGTGGCAGGTAGGTAACGCGCTCGAGAGCGGCGCCACCCCGCAAGACCTCATCGGCGTCCTACTCGCCATTTCGCCGCAGATCGGCGGCCCGAGGGCAGTGGCGGCCGCGCCAGAACTCATGGTGGCTCTGGGCCTGGCACTGCCTGACGGCGTATAGGACCATGACGGCTCAGCCAGCTAGGAGGCAGTGATGTTTAGACGGCGACGCCCGCTGATGCGCGCGGCTGTGGTGGGCGGCGGCGCGTACGTCGCGGGCAGGAGCATGGGCCGGCGAGCGGAGCAGAACCAGCAGGCCGAAGGAGAGCAAGACCAGCGCATCAGCGACCTCGAGCAGCAGCAGCAGCAGGCACCGCCCGCGACTCAGGAGCAGGGACCTGACGCAGCGGCCACGTCGCCAATGATCGACCAGCTGAATCAGCTCGCCACGCTGCATCAGCAAGGCATCCTCACCGACGATGAATTCACCGCCGCTAAAGCCAAGCTATTCGGGACCTGACCTATTTCGCGGACCGCCGAAAGGCGCGGGAATAGTGGTGGCCAGTACCCCGCCTCCTCCCTGAACGTCCTGGCCATCCCCTGCTCACTCATCCGCGACGGGTGATGTTCTAGCTCACTGGACACCGCCAGCATCATGTGGCGGGGATTTTATGGCTTGAAAGCGACAGCACCCAAAAAGGTCACGTCCAGGTGAGACCCGTTGCATAAAACCATCGGCGCGAGGAGCTAGTGAAATGGGCCAGCCGTTCAAGGGCACGATCAATGTCGACATCCGCGATTCGGAACCGGACTGGGCACCGTTCGAGCCGCCCAGTGCGCCCGACGGCGCGCCCAATGTCGTCTACATCGTGCTCGACGACGTGGGCTTCTCCGCTATGAGCTGCTACGGGGGCCCGATCGAGACGCCGAACATCGATCGGATCGCAGCCGGCGGGATCCGGTACACGCAGTGGCACACCACGGCGCTGTGCTCGCCGACCCGATCGTGCCTGCTCACCGGGCGTAACCACACACGTAACAGCATGGCGTGCATCACCGAGGCCGCGATCGGGTTCCCGAACGCGAGCGGGACGATCCCGCCGGAGAACGGCATGATCTCCGAGATCCTGGGTGAGCAAGGCTGGAACACCTACGCGGTGGGCAAGTGGCACCTGTGCCCGACCGTGGAGATGAACGTCGCCTCGACCCGGCGCAACTGGCCGTCCGGCCGCGGGTTCGAGCGCTTCTACGGGTTCCTGGGCGCCGAGACCAACCAGTGGTACCCGGACCTGGTCTACGACAACCACCCGGTGGACCAGCCGAAGTCACCGGCGGAAGGTTACCACCTGACCGATGACCTGACCGACAAGGCGATGGAGTTCATCAAGGACGCGAAGTCGGTCGCACCCGACAAGCCGTTCTTCCTGTACTACGCGCCGGGTGCCGCGCATGCGCCGCATCACGCCCCGAAAGAGTGGATCGCTAAGTTCAAGGGCCAGTTCGACATGGGGTACGAGGCGATGCGGGAGCAGACCCTGGCCCGGCAGAAGGAGATGGGGATCGTCCCGGCCGACACCGAGCTGCCGCCGGTCAACCCGATCGGCACGTCGGAGACCCGCACGGGACCCAAGGGCCAGCCGTTCCCGCCGCTGGACGTCACCCGGCCGTGGGATTCGCTGTCCGCCGACGAGAAGCGGCTCTTCGCACGGATGGCGGAGGTGTACGCGGGATTCCTGGCGCACGCCGACCATCACATCGGCCGGCTGCTGGACTACCTGGAGGAGTTCGGGCACCTGGAGAACACGATGGTCATCGTGGTGTCGGACAACGGGGCCAGCGGCGAGGGCGGCCCCAACGGGTCGGTCAACGAGATGCTGTTCGCTAACGGCATCCCCGACACTATCCAGGCGAACCTCGCGATGCTCGACGAGCTCGGCGGAACGAAGACCTACAACCACTACCCGAACGGCTGGGCGATGGCGTTCAACACCCCGTTCAAGATGTGGAAGCGGTACGAGTTCAACGGCGGCACCGCCGACCCCTGCATCATCTCCTGGCCCTCCGCCAGGGACGGGGCGACGGCGGGCCAGGGCGAGATCAGACACCAGTACCATCACGCCATCGACATCGTGCCCACCATCCTGGACGCCCTCGGCGTCGAGACGCCGGAAACGATTAAGGGGCACGTGCAGAGCCGCTTCGACGGGGTCAGCATGCGCTACAGCGTCGGCGACCCGTCCGCGTCGTCGGCCCGCAAGACGCAGTTCTACTCGATGCTCGGCTCGCGCGCGATCTGGCATGAGGGCTGGAAGGCCGTCACGACCCATCCGACGCTCAGCGGCTGGAGCGACTTCAACGACGACACCTGGGAGCTGTACCACACCGATGTCGACCGGTCCGAGCTGCACGACCTGGCCACCGAGCGCCCGGAGAAGGTGCGGGAACTGGTCAACCTGTGGTTCGCCGAGGCAGGCGAAAACAATGCCTTCCCGCTTGACGACCGATCCGCGATAGAGATCATTACCACGCAGCGACCGCAGCTAGCCACGTCGCGTGACCGCTACATCTATTTCCCCGACACCGCGGAGGTACCGGAGGCGCAGGCGGTGAACGTCCGCAACCGCTCCTACTCGATCGGGGCGCTGGTCGACATCCCCGCTCCCGGCGCGGAAGGAGTGCTATTCGCGCACGGGTCGCGGTTCGGCGGGCACGCCCTGTACGTGAAGGACAACCGGCTGCACTACGTCTACAATTTCGTCGGCATGATCGAGCAGAAGATCGACAGCACCCAGGACTTGCCCACCGGGCAGAACCTGATCCTGTCGGCTTCGTTCGACAAGGACGGCGAGGACCCGCCGCACGTGTCCACCGGAATCCTGTCCCTGTACCACGGGGACAAGAAGGTCGCCGAGGGCCGGATCAAGACCCAGCCGGGAATGTTCATGCTCGCGGGCGAGGGCCTGTGCGTGGGCCGTGACGGCGGAGAGGCCGTCACCACTGACTACCCGAACGCATCGCCGCACCGCTTCACCGGCGGCACGATCAAGCGGGTTGCCGTCGACGTCAGCGGCGATCCGTACGTCGACCTCGAGCGCGAGGCCGTGGCCATGCTGGCCCGCGAGTAGGAGCAGGCGCGGAAGAACGACCCCGACGGAGCCCCGGGCCGGTCCTTACCGTACCCCGGGGCTTCGTGCTGGCCCGGCAGGTCGATTGCCCGCCGCTGCCGTCTGAGCTCGCCCGTTCGCTGAAGTCGCGGGAAACGCGGTGAACTATGGACGGCGGAACAGCAGGCGTGTCATCTCTCCGAACGGCACGATCAGGTAGACCGCGATAAAGAAGTACAACGTCACTGCTGCTCGGGGCACGAGGAGCCCGATCAGGATGACGATCACGTACCCGATGACGGCAGGCAGAAGTTTTCGCTGCGCGCTCTGCAACTCCTCGCCATCTTCTTGCTGCGAGTACAGGTGCTCGCGCCGGGCATACGCGTCCATGGCGGCCGCCATGAGGCGGATGGCCAGGAGCGTCAGCCCGTACATCGTGACGGCCACGCGTTCGTCGCCTGTGTCGTGCAGCGCGTCTATGACGAGCCGGGACGGGAACGGCAGGAACGCCACCACGAGCAAGAGGACCAGGTTGAGTTGCAGGAAGATCGGATCTGACCGCGTGAGCCGGTCGGTCAATGCCGTGTGGGCGAGCCATGTCGCGCCGATCGTCAGGAAGCTGACGACATACGCCAGGTAGCCTGGCCAGGCACGAAGTACTTGCTGCAGCAAGGTGCCCGGCGGATGAACCGCGATCTCCAGTACGAGCAGGGTGGCGGCGATGGCGAGCACTCCGTCGCTGAATGCCGCTAGCCGGTCGGTACTGAGAGAGAGGCGTCCGCGCGGGCCCGACATGACTTAACCCTGTCGCGGTCAGAACGCCTGCTGGTCTGATCCTCGGAGCGCGCGGAGCGAGGTCTCGAAGAAGGCCAGACGTTCCCGGGCTACCTCGGCTTGCCGCGCGTCGGCGCCCCCAGGAGCACGCTCGGCGTCCATGGCGGATCGGACAGTCTGCAGCGACACAAGCACATCGGCCACCCTCGCCCGGCTTTCATCGTCTGGGGCTGCCTCACGAAGCGCGTACAGCGTCTGGGTCAGGTCATCGGCGCGCCGCTGGATGTCGGCCCAGCGGGCGCCTGCATCGTAGGCGCCCAGCGCACCCGGTGTCTCCGCGACGCTCATCGCGTCATGCAAAGCCGAGCCCTTGGCGTACGCGTCGACGACACTAGACCGCCAGCTACCCGCCGCCGCGGAGCGGCGGCCACGTGCGCGGACGATCCCCACGATCACGCCAATGAGGACAATGACACCCAGCAGGACCCAGAGCCAGATCAGGCCGGAGCCTGACCCGCTACCCGCGGTCGGGGAACTGCTCGGTTGGGCGGTCGCCGCGGGTGTGGAGGCGCTGCTAGTCGCCGATGGCTGACTGGTAGGTGTGGCCGTGACGCTCGGGCTGGACGACACGCTGGCGCTCGGGCTGGGCGCCGACGAGCTAGCGCTCGCTGAGACGCTGGCGCTCCGGGTGGGCGAGATGCTGGAAATCGCGCTCTTGGCGGCGTCACATCCCGCCACCGTGCATACGATGGCCAGGACCGCTGCCAAAAGGACGATGCTCTTAGTCAAGCGCCGCATGCCTGATCCTTCCGCGCGTGCGTTTTTAAAGCAGGCTGCTCTGGCCGCCCCCTGTCACTAATGATCCTGTCGACAGGACAGCGTGGGCCTCACCCGTCAGGGGCGAGCTTCGGCCGGGTCACCGGAGGTCCTTGCCCTCGGCGGTCGCTGGCCTACCCGATGGCTGGCGGGCCACCACGGCTGATGCACCGGAAGCCGAGGTGGCAGGTAGCGCTGTCGACGGTCTCTGCCTGGCGGGCCGCGGGCCGGTAACGCAGGCAGTAGCTGGGCGCGCACAGGTGTGAGCCGCCCTTGATCACCTTGCGCGGCAGGTGCGCGCCCGGCTCGCCAGCGGTCCTGCTGCGCTCCGGCGAATCCACCCGCGGGTTGCGCGGCACACAGCAGGCGTGGGCGGCCTCAGCCGGATGACGTGGCGTGAAGTAATCGCAGGTCCATTCCCAGACGTTGCCGGTCATGTCATAGAGCCCGTACCCGTTTGCGGGGAACGATCCCACCGGGGACGTCCCCTCGTAACCGTCTGTGAGCAGGTTCTGCCAGGGGAACTCGCCCTGCCAGGTGTTCGCCATCATCTGGCCACCCGGCGCGAACTCGTCACCCCATGCGTACGCGGCACCGTCGAGGCCACCGCGGGCCGCGTATTCCCATTCGGCCTCCGTTGGCACCTGTTTGCCGACCCACGCGGCGTAGGCTTCGGCATCTTCGGCGGCGACGTGGGTCACCGGGTGCCGTCCGCGGCGGTGGCAGTCGCTGCCCGGTCCCTCGGGGCGCCGCCAGGAGGCGCCCGGGAGGTATGCCCACCAGTTGCGGTAATCGCGCAGGTCGACCGGGCCAGGTGCACGCTGGAACACCAGTGATCCCGGCACTAGCAGATCCGGGTCGGCGTCCGGGTAGTCGGCCGCCGCCAGGGGCCGCTCGGCGACGGTCACGTACCCGGTCGCTGTCACGAAGCGGCGGAATTCGGTCACCGTCACTGGATGGCGGTCCATCCAGAATCCATCAACGCTGACCCGGTGTACCGGGCGCTCCTCCGGATAGAAGTCCGCCGAGCCCATCAGGAACGTGCCGCCGGGAATCCACGTCATGGTCGTGAGCGGGTCGTACGCTCTCTTCCTCGTGACGTTCCGCGTCTTTTCTAGCCGAGATCCATCGCTCACGGCGGCCGGTGATGACGCACTCCTCGCGGACATGCCCTATACGCTCCCGATTCTCGCGGTCCTGCAGCGAGGTTAGATCAGTGCCGCCACGATCTGGCGATCGTGGCGGCACTCGTCATCTCACCGGCTGACGCTGGTCCTGGCCGGCAGGAGCCCGGCCGGGCTCCTGCCGGACGGTCTCACCTGCGGGAAACGCGCCTGGCGGTGCGCCGTCCCGTGCGCCGGGCTACTCTGCGTGCTCCGAACATTTCATACCTCCAGATAGTGGCAAGGGCGGGTCAGCACCGCTCAGCTTGCCGCCGCGGCCGTCTCCAGCTCGTGCAGTTCCTGGGCCTCTTCGGCCGATACCAGCCCGATCTCCACGAGGTCGAGCGGGCTGATGAACCCATCACTGATCCGGAAGCCCCCGGCGCGCACGATCGCGTCGCGCAGTGGCACCGCCCAGTGGTGTTCGATGAGGACGAGCGCTGCGGCGGAGTCGTTCGGGATGTCCTCGAGCACATCCCAGCCCTCCTCCTCAGTGAACACGTTCACGCCGCCCGCCGCGGCAACCTCCTCGGCGCCAGCGGCCGCACCCGCGTCGATGCCGTCCTCACCCTCGATGCCCAGGCCGATCAGCGCACCAATCTTGGTGCCGTACTCGATCGCCTCCTGCTCTGAGAGGTTGCTGAGGTGCTCCACCTCCAGCTCGCCGTCGGCGTCTTTGTACACAGCGAGCGAGTCGATCACGCGCACCATATCGTTTTCGCGGAGCCGCTCAAGCTCGGCGATGATCTCACCGTGGAAGTTGGGGTGGTTGAATCCCAAGACGATCAGCTGCACTGGCCCGATTGCCATGTTCCTGCCTCCTTCGCGTCATGCGCCGCCCTGCTTCGGCCCCACGCTGAGCGGGGCGGCGGAGAACGAGCCGCCAAATGATCCGATCTGGACCCCTACTTGGTGCAGCATCTGGCCGGGTCGGGTGCTGGCGCATCACCCGGCGAGGGTGATGGCTCCTCCACCAGATTAGACCGGACCATGCTCGACGACGGTCAGGTGCACCGGCAACATCGAGCCCTAGGCCTGCTCCAAGCGAACCGTCTGTTCAGGCGGCGAATCATCGCCTGCGGGCTGCCGGCTCCCGGAGACGAGCTTGGCGCTCATCTTGACCGCCTTGACCGCGCCGGTGGCGCCTGCCTGCAACGTCACGCCGATAGCGAGCACCACACAGCCCAGGATGAAGAGCGTGTGCGACCCGAGCATGAGCAGCCCGACGCGCCCGAGGACGTAGGGCGGTGTGCAGACGACCCCTCCGATGGCCCCGCCTACCGCAGACGCGGTCAGTTTGTCGCGTCTGGAAGTGGTGATCTTCACGCCGACGAGTCGGGCCGGCACGGCGACATAGCAGACCATCATCACGGCGACTACGATGCTCAATGACAGCCCGAACCACAACACCCCCCACCGGACGAAGACCACGGTGGCCAGGCCCAGGCAGATACCAACCGCGGCGCCCCAGCCCAGGACAACGGCCAGATGCGACCGGGCCTTCGCGAACGCGGGCCGGATCACGGGCGGACCCCCGCTCGCGATGGCAAAGGCGAACACGGCGTTCAGGAAGAAACTCGCCGCGGTAACAGCGGCCACGGCCAGGACGATCGGGATCACGACGGGACCGGTCAGGACATGGAACGACTTCCCGTGCAGCACGTGGGCCTTCAGGTCCAACATAGCGGCCCAGATCCACATCGCCGGCAAGACCTGGACCAGGGTCAGCCGCCAGTTGGTGAACAGCAGCTTCACTCCGTCGAACAACATGGCCAAGGCGCCGACCGCCAGAGCGAGGGGAGCAAGCCACCGCCGAGAACGGCTCAGCCGTACTACCGCCTCTTCTACGGCCGCACGGTCGTTGTCGCGGACGGCCTGAATGAACTGCCTGAGCCGGGCCGACGGGTTCCGCGCCGGCCCGGGGACGTCGTCGGCGCGACTCCCTGGCCCCGCGTATGGGCCAGAAGCGTCCTCCGGAGATACCGCGGGTGGCAGTTCGGGCACATTCCCGTCGGTTGCCATTGCGGCATGCCCCTTCGCGAACAGTGCTCGGCAGACCAGGCCCGGTCGGTGAGGACCAACCGCCAGCGGCCGCTAGAACGCTACCTTCGTCGTCTTCGCGTCTATGAGCGTAATCGTGCGCATCCGGCACCGGATCATCCGGCCGGGATGAGGCAGACGAGCCAGCCGGCCCGGGATCGTCCGTCGGCGAGCGCGCCTCGCCAGACCCGAAGGCCCCGGGGGAAGACCTAGCCCGGCGAGGCGCGCTCTTTGGCTCCCCGGGGCCGGCCATTACACAGCGCGGGAGAACCTTCTGAATCATCACCAAAAAGACTGGGCATTCATTGTGTATTACCGACAGATAAGCTCTAGAAATTCTGAAGTTTTTCCGACTATGTTCTTCTTGAAAGCTCAGGACACGATAGCCGTCTCGGGCTGCGCAGCCAGGCAGTCACCCTGGACGATGAGCCCGGTTCATCCCGCCGGGATGAGGCGGACGAGGAGCCGGCGCGGGATCGTGGAGGGTGCGGCATCCTGTTCGCCGCTTGGCGCCTGCTGTGACGGGGCGGTCGGCACGCCTGGGTGCGGGCCGCTCGGATGGTCGCCGGACCGAAGGGAGTCGATGATGAGTGTACTGACGGCTGAGGCCCCAGCGCGTGGGACGCAGCGGTACCAGCTTGACCCAGGGGTGGGGCGGCTGACCCCGGCCGAGAGCGCTGCCCGCGGTAAGACCGCGCGGGCTGAGGTGCCCCGTGCCAGCCATGCGATGTTCGACCCGCCACCGGACCGGCCAGACCCGATCGGCCTGCTGGAGGAGCAGGGGAAGTCGCGGGTTCCTGAGCTGGTGCCGGTCAGGTACGGCCGGATGATGGTGTCCCCGTTCACGTATTACCGGGGCGCGGCCCTGCCGATGGCCAGCGATCTGGCCCGCACGCCCGTCTCTGGACTGGCCGTCCAGGCGTGCGGCGACGCGCACCTGTCCAACTTCGGCCTGTTCGGCTCGGCCGAACGCCGCCTGGTGTTCGACGTCAACGACTTCGACGAAACCCTGCCCGGCCCCTGGGAATGGGATGTCAAGCGGCTAGCGGCCAGCCTGGAGGTTGCCGCGCGCGGTAACGGGTTCGCAGGCAAGCAGCGCCGCGAGATCGTCGCGGCCGCGGTCGCCAGTTACCGGCAGGCGATGCGCAGCTTCGCGGGGATGACCAACCTGGCGGTCTGGTACGCGCATATGGACATGGACCAGATGCGGGCCCAGTTCGACGCGCAGCTTAGGCCACAGCAGCGCAAAGCGGTGGATAAGGGCCTGGCCAAAGCGCGGACCAGGGACAGCATGGAGGAATTGGCTAAGCTGTGCCATGCCGTAGACGGGCAGTCGCGGATCATCGCTGACCCGCCGCTGCTTGTCCCGATCGAGGACCTGGTACCCAATAAGACGGACCGGGCAGCCCTCGAGGCGTGGTTCGCCAGCCTGGTCGGCAAGTACCGGCGCACGCTGGAAACCGACCGGAGGTTCCTGCTCGATGAGTTCCGGTTCGCCGACCTGGCCCGCAAGGTCGTCGGCGTCGGCAGCGTCGGGACCCGCTGCTGGATCCTGCTGATGCTCGGCCGCGACGACGCCGATCCGCTGTTCCTGCAGGTGAAAGAGGCCGAAGCGTCGGTGCTCAGCCGCTTCGTCGGTGCCAGCAAGTACGCCAACCAGGGTCAGCGGGTGGTCGCAGGCCAGCGGCTGATGCAGGCCTCCAGTGACATCTTCCTGGGCTGGCAGCGGGTCGAGGAGGGTCTGGACGGGAAGCAACGCGACTTCTATGTCCGCCAGCTGCGGGACTGGAAATTCTCCGTCGACATCGAGACCATGATCCCGCGCGGCATGCGCCTGTACGGCGAGGTGTGCGGGTGGACGCTGGCGCGCGCGCATGCCCGCTCCGGGGACCGGATCGCGATCGCCTCCTACCTGGGCGGCGCGGACGTATTCGACCGGGCCATCACCGAGTTCGCCGCCGCCTACGCCGACCAGAACGAGCGTGACCACGAGGCACTGGTCGCCGC
>Ga0208240_1000019_pt1 | contig 13409 bp, 11 predicted proteins | sample MicForSoilPHH6_O_FD_188034 | JGI IMG/M metagenome (GOLD analysis project Ga0208240, IMG submission 188034) | Forest soil microbial communities from Harvard Forest Long Term Ecological Research site in Petersham, Massachusetts, USA - MetaG HF041... | ecosystem: Environmental > Terrestrial > Soil... | reverse complement strand
CATATAGCTGCACAGCCGTTCAGTCGTGGCCGGATCGTTTTCCCAGGTCAGTGCGGGTTTGGCCTGGTGGTGATGGGCGCCCCCAGCAGGATTCGAACCTGCGCTCACGGCTCCGGAGGCCGTTGCTCTCTCCCCTGAGCTATGGGGGCTGTGCGACACCAAAGGGTACCAGCCGCAAAGGCGGCGCGGACACGTCGCGTTAGCAGGCGCCATCACTGCTCGCGAGACGCTACCCTCACGCGGGTGACGCACGGATTGGGACGGGTGCTCGTCGTGGACGACGACGAGGTGATCAGGCGGCTGATCGCGGTAAACCTCCAGCTCGAGGGGTTCGAGGTGGAGACTGCGGTGGACGGGCAGGACTGCCTGGACAAGGTGACGGAAATCGACCCGGACGTCATCACGCTGGACGTGATGATGCCGCGGCTGGACGGCTGGGAGACGGCGGTGCAGCTGCGCCGGTCGCCGGACACGGCCCACATCAAGGTGGTGCTGATCACCGCCCGGGCCCAGGAGGACGACAAGACCCACGGCACCCGGGTCGGCGCCGACGCCTACCTGACCAAGCCCTTCGACCCGGACGAGATGATCCGCGTGGTCCGCGAGCTGGCCGCCAGCGGCCTGCCATGATCACCGCCGAGCTGCGGCGCGCCATCCTCGCCGCGGCCGGCCAAGACCGCGACCACGACCCGCTCCTCCGCCCCGGCCCGCGGCCCGGCAGCTACACCTCCAGCCTGCCGTTCCGCATCAACCAAGAAGAACAAAAGGCCCTCACGGAACGCCTCAGAACCGAGCCCTGGATCGCCACCGCCGAGATCGACGGCTACCTCACCGTCACCGTCACTCACGACGCGCTGGCCACTGAAGCCGTGCGAATCACCCAGGCTGGCCCGGCCTGCGCGGCCAGCGACGCGCTAGCCGGCCGCACCACCCCCGGCCCCGCCAGAGCGGACCTGACCGCCGCGCCGGACTGGCCGTCCGCCCGGGCCGCCCTCGCCGTACAACTGACCGCCCGGCTCGCCGCCACCGCGGGCGCGACCATTATTTTTTTGGCCGAACGGACCGTGGTTCCACCCCCCGCCCCCTCACCGGTCCCCGCCGCGGTCGCCTACGCGGGCCTCGACGCGGTCCGGTTCGCGCTGGCCGCGACACCGCCGGGTGGCGCTCCGCCAAAGGCCGAGGTCATCGCCCGCCACGTCCTGGACAATCCCGCCTATGCTGTTCGGTACGCGCATGCCGCCGCTGCCGCCGTGCTGCGCTGGGCCGCCTCGCTGGACTCCGGACCAGGCGGGTTCAGGCCGCGCCTGCTCACGGCACCCCCGGAGCTGGCGCTGCTCGACGCGTTGTCCTGGCTCCCGGAACGGGTGGCCATGGCCGCGCGCCGCGGCCGCCCCGACGAGTTCGCCGGGTACCTGGCCGAACTGGCAGCGCGGACGATTGACACCATGAGCACTACTGGATTTACCACGATATCGAGCATCAGCAGCGAACGGCTGTGGCTGGCGGACGCGGCGCGGACCGGGCTCGCCGCCGGCCTTCGGCTGCTCGGCGTCGACCCGCCGGAAAGGATATAGATGAGCCGCGTCGCCCACCCGGCCGGACCCCGCCACGGTGACGTGCTGCCCGCCGACCATCCCCCCGCCCCCCCGAACGACCTCAACGCCCTGCACCCCGCCATCTGGCCGCGCGGCGCGCGGCGTGACGGCGGCGTGCTCACCCTGGGCGGCGCGGACGTGCGGGAGCTGGCCGCCGAGTTCGGCACGCCGCTGTACGTGTGCGACGAGGAGGACGTGCGGTCCCGGTGCCGGGATTACCTCGAGGCGTTCGGCCCGCAGGCCCGGGTGTTCTACGCGGCCAAGGCGTTCTGCTCCCGCGCGGTCCTGCGCTGGGTGAGCGCCGAAGGCCTCGGCATCGACGTCTGCACCGGCGGCGAGCTGGAGGTGGCGCTGTCGGCCGGCGTACCGCCCGAGCAGATCACCCTGCACGGCAACAACAAGACCCAAGATGAGCTGGCCCGGGCCATCGAAGTTGGCGCCGGGCACATCGTGACCGACTCCTTCGAGGAGATCGCGCGCCTGGCCTACCTGACCGGCGCCGGCGATCCGGGGGTACCCGCGACCCGGCCCAAGGTCCTGGTCCGCGTGACCACCGGGGTGGAGGCCCATACCCACGAGTTCATGGCCACCGCGCACGACGACCAGAAGTTCGGCTTCTCGCTCGCCTCGGGCGCGGCCGACGAGGCGGTGCGGCGGGTCATCGCCTGCCCGGGCCTGGAGTTCGCCGGGCTGCACTCGCACATCGGCTCGCAGATCTTCGACACGGCCGGCTTCGAGGTGGCCGCGCACCGGGTGATCGAGCTGGCCGTCCGGATCCGGGACGCGCACGGCATCGAGATCGCCGAGCTCGACCTCGGCGGCGGGTTCGGCATCGGCTACACCGACGAGGACGACGCACCCGAGGTTAAGGACCTGGCCCAGAGCCTGCGCCAGATCGTGGACGTGCAGTGCGCCGTGGCCGGACTGGCCCGGCCGCGGCTGACCGTCGAGCCGGGCCGCGCCATCGTCGGGCCGTCCATGGTGACGCTGTATACGGTGGGCACGATCAAGGACGTGGACGGACTGCGGACCTACGTCAGCGTGGACGGCGGGATGAGCGACAACATCAGGACCGCGCTGTACGACGCGTCGTACACGTGCGCGCTGGCCTCGCGCGAGTCGTCGGCCCCGCCCATGCTGTCCCGGGTGGTGGGCCGGCACTGCGAGAGCGGCGACATCGTGGTCCGGCACGCGTACCTGCCCTCGGACCTGGCCCCCGGCGACCTGCTGGCCGTCGCCGCCACCGGCGCCTACTGCCGGTCCCTGGCCAGCAACTACAACCAAGTCCCGCGCCCCGGCGTGGTCGCGGTCGCCGACGGCGCCGAACCCGCCCTGATCGTCCGCCGCGAGACCCTGGACGACCTGCTCAAGCTGGACGTCGGATGACCGGGACCATGCCCACGCTCAAGGTGGCCCTGCTCGGCTGCGGGGTCGTGGGGTCCCAGGTGGCGCGGCTGCTCATCGAGCAGGCCGACGACCTGGCCCTGCGGATCGGCGCTCGGCTGGAGCTGGCCGGCATCGCGGTGCGGCGGGTCAGCCATCCGCGGGCCGCGGGCATCGACCGGGCGCTGCTCACCGCGGACGCGTACGCGCTGGTCACCCGGCCGGACGTGGACATCGTGGTCGAGGTGATCGGCGGCATCGAGCCGGCCCGGTCGCTGCTGCTGGCCGCGCTGAAGAACGGCAAGCCGGTCGTGACCGCGAACAAGGCCCTGCTCGCCGAGAACGGCGCGGAAATCTACGGCGCGGCCCGGGAGTACGGCGCCGACCTGTACTACGAGGCCTCGGTGGCCGGGGCCATCCCGCTGCTGCGCCCGCTGCGCGAGTCGCTGGCCGGGGACACGGTGCACCGCGTGCTCGGCATCGTCAACGGCACCACCAACTACATCCTGGACCGGATGGACTCCTCCGGGGCCGGCTTCGCCGAGTCGCTGGAGGAGGCCCAGGCCCTGGGCTACGCCGAGGCCGACCCGACCGCGGACGTCGAGGGCTTCGACGCCGCCGCCAAGGCCGCCATCGTGGCCAGCCTGGCCTTCCACACCCCGGTGACCGCGGCCGACGTGCACCGCGAGGGCATCACCGAAGTCAGCGCCGCCGACATCGGCAGCGCCCGGGCCCTGGGCCGGGTGGTCAAGCTGCTCGCCATCTGCGAGCGCTGCAACGGGGGCATCTCGGTCCGCGTGCACCCGGCGATGATCCCGCGCTCGCACCCGCTGGCCGCGGTGGCCGAGGCCTACAACGCGGTGTTCGTCGAGGCCGAGTCGGCGGGCCAGCTGATGTTCTACGGCGCGGGCGCGGGCGGCACGCCGACCGCGAGCGCGGTGCTCGGCGACATCGTCGCGGTGGCCAGGAACCGGCTGGCCGGAACGCGCGGCCCGGACGCGTCCACCTACGCCGGGCTGCCGGTCATGCCGATGGGGGAGACGTTCACCCGCTACCACGTCTCGCTCGACGTGGACGACCGGCCCGGCGTGCTGGCCCCGGTGGCCGAGGCCTTTGCCCGGCACGACGTGTCGATCGAGACGGTCCGCCAGGCCAGCCGGGGCCAGGAGGCCCAGCTGGTCATCGTCACCCACACGGCGCGGGACGCGGCCCTGGCCGCGACCGTCCGCGACCTGGAGGCGCTGTCCGTGGTGCGCGCCGTGGCCAGCGTCATGCGGGTCGAGGGAGAAGAAGAATGATGCCCGTGACCGAGCGCGCCAGAAAGCCCTGGCGGGGAGTTATTACCGAGTACCGGGACCGGCTCCCGGTCACCGACGAGACGCCGGTGGTCAGCCTGCGCGAGGGCGGCACGCCGCTGCTCACCGCGCCGGTGCTGTCCGCCCGGACCGGCTGCGAGGTCTACCTCAAGGTCGAGGGCGGCAACCCGACCGGATCGTTCAAGGACCGGGGCATGACGGTGGCCATCAGCATGGCCGCCGGGGCCGGCGTCAAGGCGGTGATCTGCGCGTCGACCGGCAACACGAGCGCCAGCGCCGCCGCCTACGCGGCCCGGGCCGGGCTGACCTGCGCGGTGCTGGTGCCCCGCGGCAAGATCGCCATCGGCAAGCTGGCCCAGGCGCTGGTCCACGGCGCGCGGCTGCTGCAGGTGGACGGGTCGTTCGACGACTGCCTGGAGCTGGCCAGGAAGCTGGCCGCCCAGTTCCCGGTGGCCCTGGTCAACTCGGTCAACCCGGACCGGCTGGAGGGCCAGAAGACCGCCGCGTTCGAGATCGTCGACGACCTCGGCGACGCGCCCGACGTGCACTGCCTGCCGGTCGGCAACGCCGGCAACATCACCGCCTACTGGATGGGCTACACCGAGTACCAGCGCGACGGCCTCGCGACCCGCGCGCCCCGGATGTTCGGGTTCCAGGCCAGCGGGGCCGCGCCGATCGTGACCGGCGAGCCGGTGCTGCAGCCGCAGACGATCGCGACCGCGATCCGGATCGGCAACCCCGCCTCCTGGCGCCAGGCCGAAGCGGCCCGCGATGAGTCCGGCGGCCTGATCGACTCGGTGACCGACCGGCAGATCCTGGCCGCGTACCGGCTGCTGGCCACCCGGGAGGCGGTGTTCGGCGAACTGGCCTCCTCGGCCAGCGTGGCGGGCCTGCTGAAGGCCAGTGCGAGCGGCCAGATCCCGCCGGGCTCGCGGGTGGTCTGCACGATCACCGGGAACGGCCTGAAGGACCCGGACTGGGCCCTGTCCGGCGCCCCGTCCCCGGCCACCATCTCCGCCGACCCGGGCGCCGCCGCCGTCGCCCTCGGCCTGGCCTGACCGTAGCCCGTCCGGCCCGTATAACGGCACCAATGTTCCATCGGTGCCGCTCCAGCGGCAGCAATGTTCCATCGGTGCGGTGAGGAGCTTCATGGAGTGGTCCGCAGAGCGGGTGCGGGTGCGGGTGCCCGCCAGCAGCGCGAACCTCGGGCCGGGGTTTGACGCGCTCGGGCTGGCGCTGACGCTGCACGACGAGGTGGAGGCGCGGATCCTCCCGTCCGGGCTGTCGATCGAAGTCTGCGGCGAGGGTGAGGACCTGGCCGGCACGGGCGAGCAGCACCTGGTGGTCCGGGCCATGCGGGTGGCGTTCGCCGTCACCGGGGGCCAGCCGCCGGGGCTGTGGCTGCGCTGCGAGAACCGGATCCCGCACGGCCGGGGCCTGGGCTCCTCGGCGGCCGCGGTCGTGTCCGGCCTGCTCGCCGCGCGGGCCCTGTCCGACGCGGGAAAGCTGCCCGACGCGGCGCTGCTCCCGCTGGCTTCGGAGCTTGAGGGACACCCGGATAACGTGGCCGCGTGCCTGGCCGGCGGGCTGACCATCGCCTGGACGACGCCGGACGGCCCGCACATGGTCCGCCTCGATCCGCTGGCTTCGATCACGCCCGTGGTGTGCGTCGCCCCCGCGCCGGTGCGCACCGACGTGGCCCGGGGCCTGCTGCCCGAGCTGATCCCGCACTGGGACGCGGCGGCCAATGCCGGGCGCAGCGCCCTGCTGGTCGCCGCGCTTACTCAGCCCGGCGCGGACCCGGACGTCCTGCTCGCCGCGACCCAGGACTGGCTGCACCAGGACTACCGGGCCAGTGCCATGTCGCCGACGCACGCGCTGGTGCGCAGCCTGCGGGCCGCGGGCCTGCCCGCCGTGGTCTCGGGGGCCGGTCCCTCGGTGCTCGTTTTCCTCGGCGCCCGCGGCGGGCCTGATTATCGTCACGACCTGGACAGCCTGGGTTCAATTGTGAGAGAAACGGGTATTGCATGGCACATAAGCTCGCTAGACGTCGAGCGGCAAGGTGCGCGTGTCCTGCGCCCGGAGTCCCCGCCGGGCTGCTGACGCGGGAGCAGAGCGGCCAATCCGTCCGACCGGGCATGCGGCGGCAGCGCCAGGCCAGACATCACACCTGGAACTGAACATGCCGGATGCCCGAGGCTGCTGGCGAGCCTCATGGGACCGTTGCCTCCTCCTCCACGCGACACGGATGGCTGCGAAGGAATGCCGTGAGCTCTCATGGTGTTAGGCTTAGTGGCGCACCGGGTGCCCCGCTCTGTATTGGGTGCTCGTCGGCAAACCGGTGGCTAGCCGGAAAACTCCTATGGGACGGTAATGTTGCCGTACCCGAGGTCTTTGGCGCGGGTGCCTCGCTCTCTCCCCGGTACGAAGGGTGCGGGCGGCCCGGCCGTCCGGGCGCTTTCCGACTCATCCCCCTGGCTTGCGGACACACGGCGACGCACGGAGGAACGCTAAGCGTTGCGGCAATCGCGGATATCTGGCGGCACATAAAAGCAGCGCGTATCAACTCTGGCCCCGAGGGGCTGGCGTACAGGGTCGACGGGCCTAGCGGGTTCACCCAGGCGGCCGAGAATCATGGAAGGACCATTAGTGAGCGACACAACCGAAATCCTCAGCGGCGCGCCAACCGCGCCTGAGGATGCCCCCGCGGCCGCCGGAGCGACGGCATCGACGTCCAAGTCGCGCAGTCGCGGAGGTTCCGGGCTTTCCTCGCTGCTCATGCCCGAGCTGCAGCGCATCGCGCAGACCCTGGCCATCCCCGGCGCCGGCCGGATGCGCAAGAGCCAGCTCATCGAGGCGATTGAGGCGCGGCAGGGCGGAGGCCCCCGCCAGGAGACCAGTGCCGCTCGCAAGGGTTCGGACCAGCGTGCCGCGTCCGCGGGAGCCGACGCGGCCCGCCTGCAGAAGCAGGACGCCATGGAACCAGACACACACTCGCGACCGGGTATCGGAGCCAGCGCGCAGTCCGGCCTCGGCGACGGAACCCCCGCCGGCATCGGCGCCGACGGCGCCGCCCAGCAGCAGCTCAGCTTCTACGAGGAGGCCGACTCGGCCGCCCGCCGGGACAGCGTGGCCCAGGACGGCGCGGCGCCCGCCGCCGCAGCGGCCACCGAGGCCGCGCAGGGTGACACTCAGCGCGGCGACCGCCGCCGCCGGAACGGGCAGCCGTCCCGCAGCCGCGACCAGGGCAGCCGCGAGGGCGGCCGGGAGCAGGTCAGCCGGGACCAGGGGATCAGCCGGGACCAGGGGAGCCGCGAGCAGAGCCGCGACCACGGTAGCCGGGACCAGGGCGGCCGCGACCAGGTCCGCGACAACCGCGACCAGGGCCGTGACAGCCGGGACCAGGGCCGTGACAGCCGGGACCAGGGCGGCGACCGCCGGGACCAGGGCCGTGACGGCCGGGACCAGGGCGGCGACCGCCGCGAGCCGGCGGCCGCGGGCCGTGGCTCCGGCGGCGACCAGTTCCGCGACGACGACGGGGACGGCCGCCGCGGCCGCAGCCGCGACCGGTTCCGGAACCGGAACCGGCGCCGCGAACGGCAGAGCGATCCCGAGCCCGTGATCGCCGAGGATGATGTGCTCATCCCGATTGCCGGCATCCTGGACGTGCTCGAGAGCCAGGGCTACGCGTTCGTCCGGACCACCGGCTACCTGCCCGGGCCGAACGACGTCTACGTCTCCCTGTCCCAGGTGCGCAAGCACGGCCTGCGTAAGGGCGACGTCATCGAGGGCGCGGTCCGCCAGCCGCGCGAGGGCGACCGCCGGGAGAAGTTCAACGCGCTGGTCCGGCTGGACAAGGTCAACGGCCTGGACCCCGAGCGCTCGGCATCCCGGCCGGAGTTCTCCAAGCTGGTGCCGCTGTACCCGCAGGACCGGCTCCGGCTCGAGACCGATGCGGGCAACATGACGACCCGGATCATCGACCTGATCTGCCCCATCGGCAAGGGTCAGCGCGGTCTGATCGTGTCCCCGCCCAAGGCGGGCAAGACCATGATCCTGCAGTCGATCGCCAACGCGATCACCAAGAACAACCCCGAGTGCCACCTCATGGTCGTCCTGGTCGACGAGCGGCCAGAAGAGGTCACCGACATGCAGCGCACGGTCAAGGGCGAGGTCATCCACTCCACCTTCGACCACCCGGCCGACGACCACACCACCGTGGCCGAGCTGGCCATCGAGCGCGCCAAGCGCCTGGTGGAGATGGGCCACGACGTGGTCATCCTGCTCGACAACATCACCCGGCTGGGCCGCGCCTACAACAACTCGGCGCCCGCCAGCGGCCGCATCCTGTCCGGTGGCGTGGACTCCACCGCGCTGTACCCGCCCAAGCGGTTCTTCGGCGCGGCGCGCAACATCGAGAACGGCGGCTCGCTGACCATCCTGGCCGCGGCCCTGATCGAGACCGGCTCCCGGATGGACGAGGTGATCTTCGAGGAGTTCAAGGGCACCGGCAACATGGAGCTGCGGCTGCGCCGTGAGCTCGCCGAGAAGCGGCTCTTCCCCGCGGTCGACGTGGACGCGTCAAGCACCCGTAAGGAAGAGATCCTGCTCGCGCCGGAGGAGCTCAAGATCATCTGGCAGCTGCGCCGGGTGCTGCACGCACTGGAGCCCCAGCAGGCTCTGGAGCTGCTCATGGAGCAGATGCGCAAGACCAAGAGCAACGCCGAGTTCCTGCTCCAGGTCCAGAAGACCACGCTCGGCAACTAACGCTGTCACAGGGAATGCCAGGTCACGGAAAGTGGTTCCATGGCCTGGCACACTAGAAGCCGCAACCATGCGGTACCGGTTCACGCTCTGCTGGTTCTCCGGCAAGGCGACCCGGCGACCGCCGAAGGCAGGAGTTTGTCAATGAAGAATGACATCCACCCCCAGTACCACGTCACCACCGTGACCTGTAGCTGCGGGAACACGTTCACCACTCGGAGCACCGCGCCCGGCGGCACGATCCACGCCGAGGTGTGCTCGAACTGCCACCCGTTCTACACGGGCAAGCAGAAGATCCTGGACACCGGCGGTCGCGTCGCGCGGTTCGAGAAGCGCTTCGGCAAGACCTCTGGCCAGCAGGCCACCAACCAGCAGGCCACCAAGAAGTAACCCCGCCGAGCCGAGGTCCGTTCCAGCGGACCCCGGCTCGTCGCACGTCTTGCCACAATTGAGTACGAAAGGTCCTTTCAGTGTTTGACCGGCTAGCCGACCTGGTTAGCGAGCATGCGGAGCTCGAGCACGCGCTCGCCGACCCGGGCGTCCACTCCGACCAGGAGAGGGCGCGCACGCTGGGCCGCCGCTACGCCGAGCTGACCCCGATCGTGCACGCGTACACCGAATGGCAGCAGACCTCCGAGGACGAGCAGACCGCCCGCGAGCTGGGCCGGGAGGATGCCTCCTTCGCCGCCGAGGCTACGCAGCTGGCCGCGCGCCGCGAGCAGCTCGAGGCTGAGCTACGCCGGCTCCTGGTGCCCCGGGACCCGAACGACCGGCGGGACATCCTGCTGGAGGTCAAGGCGGGCGAGGGCGGCGAGGAGTCCGCGCTGTTCGCCGGCGACCTGCTCCGGATGTACCAGAGGTATGCCGAACGGCGCGGCTGGAAGACCGAGATCCTGGACTCCACCGTCACCGGGCTGGGCGGCATCAAGGACGCGACCGTCGCGGTGAAGGGCAAGGGCGCCGCGGGGGCCTGGTCCCGGCTGAAGTACGAGGGCGGCGTGCACCGCGTGCAGCGGGTCCCGGTGACCGAGTCCCAGGGCCGCATCCACACCTCCGCCGCGGGGGTGCTGGTCGTGCCCGAGGCCGAGCCGATCGAAGTGCAGATCAACGACAACGACCTGAAGGTCGACGTGTTCCGCTCCTCCGGGCCCGGCGGCCAGAGCGTCAACACCACCGACTCGGCGGTGCGGATTACCCACCTGCCGACCGGCATCGTCGTGTCCTGCCAGAACGAGAAGAGCCAGCTGCAGAACAAGGAGCAGGCCCTGCGCGTGCTGCGGGCGCGGCTGCTGGCCCAGGCCGAGGCCGACGCCGACGCGAAGGCCAGCGCCGAGCGGCGCAGTCAGGTCCGGACCGTGGACCGGTCCGAGCGGGTCCGCACCTACAACTTCCCGGAGAATCGCATCTCCGACCACCGCGTGGGCTACAAGGCCTACAACCTCGATCAGGTCATCGACGGCGATCTCGACCCGGTGATCAACGCGCTGGCCGCCGCCGACCTGGCCGCGAAGCTGGATTCCGGGACCGCCGGCGATGATGAGCCTGCTGCTTGATGAGGTGGCGCTGGCCGCGGCCCGGCTGGCCGAAGCCGGGGTGGAATCGCCGCGCGCCGACGCCGAGCTGATCGCGGCCAGCGTGCACCGGGTCCGCCGCGGGGAGCTGCATACCGTGCCCGACTCCGCGTTCGACGCGCGGTTCTGGTCCGATATCGCCCGCCGGGCCGCCCGCGAGCCGCTGCAGCACATCACCGGCCAGGCGCACTTCCGCTACCTCGAGCTCGAGGTGGGGCCGGGCGTGTTCGTACCCCGGCCGGAGACCGAGGTGATGACCGGCTGGGCCATCGACCGGCTGGGGGAGATGGACGTCGCCGAGCCCGTGGTGGCCGACCTGGGCACCGGGTCGGGCGCCATCGCGCTGGCCATCGGGCAGGAGGTGCCGCGGGCCCGGGTGCACGCGGTCGAGGCCGACCCGCTGGCCCGGGCCTGGGCCGAGCGCAACATCACCCGGTACGTCGAGAGCGACCCCTACACCGCCGGGCGGGTCATGCTGCACGCGGGCGACTTCAGCGACGCGCTCGGCGAACTCGACGGTACGGTTGACCTCGTGATCACCAACCCGCCGTACATCCCGGTCGGGGCGTCCGTCCCGCCCGAGGTCGGCGAGTACGACCCGCCCGCCGCGCTGTGGAGCGGAGCGGACGGGCTGAACGCCATCCGCGCCGTGGAGCGCACCGCGCGGCGGCTGCTGCGCCCGGGCGGGCTGGTCGCCGTCGAGCACGGCGCGCAGCAGGGCGCCGCCGTGTACTGGGTGTTCCCCGAGGAATCCGGCTGGCGGGACACACGCAATAACAAGGACCTGGCCGGGCGTGACCGCTTCGTCACCTCTGCCTGGTCCGGTGAGGGCGCCTGAGATGAGCACACGTTACGACTGCCGGGACCCGCAGTCGCGCACCGCGGGAGTCGACGCCGCCGTGACGGCGGCGCGGGCGGGCGAGCTGATCGTACTGCCGACGGACACCGTCTACGGCATCGGCGCGGACGCGTTCATCCCCGCGGCGGTCACCACCATGCTGGCGGCCAAGGGGCGCGGCCGGAACATGCCGCCGCCCGTCCTGGTCGGCACCGCCCGGGCCGCGGCGGCCCTGGTCGATGACCTCGGGGCGTTCGGGCAGGACCTGATCGACGAGTTCTGGCCCGGCGCGCTGACCCTGGTGTTCCGGGCCAGCCCGACGCTGCTGTGGGACCTGGGCGACACCAAGGGCACGGTGGCCCTGCGGATGCCGCTGCACTCGGTCGCGCTGGACGTGCTGAAGCAGACCGGGCCGCTCGCGGTGTCCAGCGCGAACCGCACCGGCCAGCCCGCCGCCACCACCGCCGACGAGGCGCAGCAGCAACTCGGCGAGGCGGTCTCGGTGTACCTCGACGGGGGACCATGCACCGACAACATCCCGTCGACCATCCTCGACCTGACCGGGACGATCCCCACGCTGCTGCGGGCCGGGGCGATCTCGGTGGACCGGCTGCGCACCGTGGCCTCGATCATCGCCGATAACGAGCAGCTGACCGTGGGTGCTGCCGACTACAAGCCGGCCGCGCCGCACCCGCTCGAAGCCGGGCCGCGCGCGGAGGGAATGATCGACTCGCCGATCGAAGACCCACCCACCGGTGGCTAGCCGGTGGCATAAAGTGGCCGTAATGAAAGCCGACCCGAGCCCGATCCGCTGAGGCGGCATGCGCGAGTACCTCCTCGTTCTGCTCGTCACCGCCGCGGTGACCTACGTACTCACCCCGCTGGTGCGGCGGGTGGCGGTCGCGACCCACGCGATTCACGCGCCCCGGGCCCGGGATACCCACACTGAGCCGACCCCGCTGCTCGGCGGGCTGGCCATGTACGGCGGGCTGGTCGCCGGGCTGATCGTGGCCAGCCGGCTGACCTCCCTGCAAGATCCCTTCGAGGCCGCCGGGTCGAAGACCGCGGCCGGGCTGCTGCTGGCCGGCGCGTTCGTGGTCGTGGTCGGGTTCATCGACGACCGGTGGGGGCTCAGCGCGATCAGCAAGCTGGCCGGGCAGGTCGCGGCGGCGGGCATCCTGGTCTGGAGCGGCCAGTCGCTGCCCTGGCTGCCGATGCCCAGCGGCGGCGTGTTCTCGCTGGAACCTGACCTGAGCGTGACCCTGACCATCTTGCTCGTCGTGGTCACGATCAACGCGATCAACTTCATCGACGGCCTGGACGGCCTGGCCGCGGGCATCGTGGCCGTCGCCGCGCTGTCGTTCCTGGTCTACTCTTACACCCTCGTAAAGACGATCGGGAACTCCTCCGAGTCGCTGCCCGCGGTGTCCTCGGCGCTGCTAGCCGGCATGTGCCTGGGGTTCCTGCCGCACAACTTCTACCCGGCCCGGATCTTCATGGGCGACATCGGCGCGATGCTGCTCGGCCTGATGCTGGCCTACGGGCCGATCTCGAGCACCGCCTCGCTCGACCCGACCCTGCTGACCAACTACTCCGGCAACGCCCTGGACCGGTTCCCGACCTTCCTGCCGCTGCTGGTGCCGGCCGCGATCTTCGTCATCCCGTACGCGGACCTGATGTTCGCGATCATCCGCCGGACCCGGGCGGGCAAGCCGCTGATGGCCGCCGACCGGCAGCACCTGCACCACCGGGTGCTCAACATCGGTCATTCCTACCGGCAGAGCGTGCTGATCATGTACCTGTGGGCGGCGCTGTTCTCGGTCACGGTCGTCTCGCTGTCGGTGGTACGGACCCGTCTGGTCGTGTTCGTCGTCGCCACCGCGGTCGCGGTGCTCACCCTGCTGCCCGTCACCATGCCCCGGCTGCGTCCCTGGCGACTGTT
>Ga0208240_1000017_pt1 | contig 13590 bp, 18 predicted proteins | sample MicForSoilPHH6_O_FD_188034 | JGI IMG/M metagenome (GOLD analysis project Ga0208240, IMG submission 188034) | Forest soil microbial communities from Harvard Forest Long Term Ecological Research site in Petersham, Massachusetts, USA - MetaG HF041... | ecosystem: Environmental > Terrestrial > Soil... | reverse complement strand
CGGGCGATAAGAGAACCCTTAATCTGAGGTCGCCCACACGGCGACCAGGACCTACAGTCGATGGGAGACAGATCGGCGTGCGCGTCCGGCGTGACAGGGAGGCTCCGGCAAGATGAGCGGCAACACCGAAGAGGTTCTCGGCGTTCTTCGCGAGGTTTGGGGCGCCCAGGGGCAGACCGCGGAGGACGTCGAGGAAGCTTGCGGCCCGACCAAGTCCTGCAAGCGGATGACCGACGTCGGCTTCGAGGGCCTCGCCGAGGAGACCGACGGCGACCTGCGACTGGCCTGGCGGACCCAGCTGGCCCGCGAGGGGAAACTCAACCAGGACGCAGGCAGCGTGCGCGACCTGGTCATGGGGCCCGTATCCGGGTCCGAGTCCCGCTAGCCGCCGGACACGGACGGCGTGGAGAACGGCGGAGTGGAGGTTTTGGGGTTCCCCGAGTCCGTCGGCGAGCTGACCGAGACCCTGCGCCAGGGCGGCTACCTGGCGGACCGCGGGCTGGCCACGGCGCTGTTCGTCTCGCTGTCGCTGAACCGCCCCATCCTGCTCGAAGGCGAGGTCGGGGTGGGCAAGACCGAGGTGGCCAAGGTCATGGCGTCGGTCTTCGGCCGCAAGCTGATCCGGCTGCAGTGCTACGAGGGCATCGATACCAGCCAGGCGCTCTACGAGTGGGACTACGCCCGCCAGATGCTGCACATCCGCGCCCTGTCCGAGCACCAGGTGGCCGACCCCGACGCGGTCGACAAGCTATTCGGCCCGAAGTTCCTGCTGGAGCGGCCGCTGCTGGAGGCGGTCCGGACCGGGGATCAGGCGGTGCTGCTGATCGACGAGATCGACCGCGCCGACGACGAATTCGAGGCGTTCCTGCTCGAGGTGCTCTCCGACTTCCAGATCAGCATCCCCGAGATCGGCACGATCAAGGCGGCCAGCCCGCCGCTGGTCGTACTGACCTCCAACCGCACCCGCGAGCTGCACGACGCGCTCAAGCGGCGCTGCCTGTACCACTGGATCGGCTACCCGGCCGCCGAACGCGAGGTCGAGATCGTCCTGATCCGCGAGCCCGGCATCTCGGCGGCGCTGGCCCGTAAGGTCGTCGCCGCCGTCCAGCGGCTCCGGGAGCTCGACCTGGCCAAGCCGCCGGGTGTGGCCGAGACCATCGACTGGGCCCGCACTCTGGACTTCCTGGGCGAACCGGACCTGACCAACGCGCGGGACACGTTGGGCGCCGTGGTCAAGGACCGGGACGATCTCGAGGTGGTCCTGGACAACCTGCAGGAGATCACCTCCGGTGCCCGCGGCGCCTGAGCTGGAGCGGGTACCGTTCACCGGATTGCTGGTGACGTTCGCGGGCGAGCTGCGCGCGGCCGGGCTGGCCGTCGGATCGGGCGACGTCCTGGTGTACTGTTCGGCGCTGAGCAAGCTGAACCCCGCCGACCTGGTGGACCTGTACTGGGTCGGCCGGGCCACGCTGGTGAACCGCCACGATGACATCGCCGTCTATGACCGGGTGTTCCGCCGGTTCTTCCTGGCGGCCGACGAAGGGGCCAGCGATCCGCTGACGCTCATGCTGCGGGCCTCGGCGGAGGCGCAGGGCGCGCTGGCCATACCGTCCACCGAGCCGGGCGAGTCCGAACACGAGGAAGACGCGATCCTGGGGTGGATGGCCTCAGACGTGGAGGCGCTCAAGCACAAGTCGTTCACCGCCTGCACGCCGGAGGAACTGGCGGCCCTGCGCCGGATCATGGCCCGGATCAAGCTGACCCCGCCGCGCCGCCGGACGCGGCGCAACACGCCCGCCCGGACCGGTCCGCGGCCCGATCCGCGGCGGATGGTACGGGAAACCCTGCGCATGCACGGCGAGCCGGCCCGGCTCTACTGGCGGCGGCGGAAGGTCCGGCTGCGGCCGCTGATCCTCATCCTGGACGTATCCGGTTCGATGGCCGACTACTCACGCAACCTGCTGCAGTTCGCGCACTCGGCGGCCAGGTCAGCCGGGCGGGTCGAGGTGTTCTGCTTCGGAACCCGGCTGACCCGGGTGACCGGGGCGATGGAGTGTCGGCGTCCCGATGAGGCGCTGGAGCGCGCCGCCCGGCTGTCGTTCGACTGGGACGGCGGGACCAGGATCGGCGACAGCCTGGACGCCTTCGTCCGGGGCTGGGCGCGGCGCGGTGTCTGCCGGGGCGGCATCGTGGTGGTCTGCTCCGACGGCCTGGACCGCGGGGATCCGGCCGTGCTCGCCTCGGCGCTGGAGCGGCTGTCCCGGCTGTGCCACCGGCTGGTGTGGCTGAACCCGCACAAGGGCGACGACCCGGGCTTCCGGCCCAGCACGCTCGGAATGATCGTCGCGGCCCCGCACATCGACCTGCTGCTGTCCGGGCACGATCTGAGTAGCCTGGAGAAACTCGCTACCCTACTGCCAACGCTTGGTTGACGAAAGGCCGGTGGGAGCGCGCGGTGAGGTGGAGCGTGGGGATCGAGGCCGAGGCCGGCCAGGTGCTGACCCGTGAGCAGGTGGTCGAGCTGGCCGACGCGGTAGCCGCGAGCGGCGGCGTGGCGAGCGGCATCGGCACCAGCCGGTACGGCGCGCGGCTGATCGTGCAGGCCGACAGCCACGACGAGGCGGTGGCCAAGGCGACCGAGGAGTTCACCCGGGCCGCGGCCACGGCGGGCCTCCCGCCCGGCCCGGTGGTGCGGACCGAGGCGGTCAGCGAAGACCAGGATGAGGATCGCGAGCCATGATCCGGCTCGGCTCGCTGGCCGGCTACCCGTTCGAGGGACCGCGTGTCCTGGCCGGCTGGACTCCGCCCCCGAACGCGGCGGTGTACGTGATCGCGTACAAGCCCGATCCGGACACCAAGCCGGACCGGTACGCGGTCATCTATGTGGACCACTCCGACGACCTGACCACAGAGCGGTTCCCGTTCCAGCATCCCCGCGCACACTGCTGGATCAAGCGTGCGGGATCGAAGTGGAAGGTCTACATCTGCACCTACGAGGTGCCCGGCGGCAGCCGGACGCACCGGGAGCACATCGCCAGGGAACTAACCGCGATTTACCGGCCCCAATGCAATGACCAGCAGTTCGACCAAGCCTGGAAGGACCAGTGGATCGGCGAGACCACAGCATCCTCCCCCGGCCTGGCCGAGGACCCGGCGCGCCCAGGTTAAGGGATGGCCACGACCACCTTGCCACTGACGCCGCCGCGCGCCAGGAGGCCATAACCGCGGCGAAATTCCGCCAACGGTACGACGGCGGCGACCCGGACCGTAAGGTCCCCGGCGGCGGCCTGTTCGGCGAGCGGCGCGAGGGCGGCTGCGTCAGGCTGGACCGCGACCGCCTGAACCGAGATGCCCCGCTCGGCCGAGGGCACTCCGGTCGGCTGGGTGGTCACGTACGCCCCGCCGTCGCGCACGTCGGCCAGGGCGGATTGCAGCCCGATCGTGTCGAGGCAGGCGTTGAACCCATCGGGCCAGCCCTGGCGCAGCTCGTCCGCCAGCCCGTTCCCTGTGCTTACTGTGGCCTCCGCCCCGAGCGCGTGTGCCTGCGCAGCGTCGGATTCGCGCACGGCCGCCACCACCCGGGCGCCCCTCGCCCGGGCCAGTTGAGCCGCCATCCCGCCCACCATTCCCGCTGCCCCGGTCACCAGTATCAGGTCACCCTCGGACACCTTGGCCGCCTCGTTGAGCAGCCGGGCGGTAAGCGCCGTGACCGGGAGCGCGGCTCCCTGGGCCCAGTCCAGGCCGTCGGGCAGCGGCGCGAGCAGCCCGGCCGGCATCGCGATCTGCTCCGCCAGGGCCCCTACACCCATCCACGGCTGGGCGGTGAATCCGAGGACGCGGCGGCCACCGGCGGTCTGTCCGGCGAAATCCCAGCCCTGCACCTGCGGGAACGCGGTCGAGCCGCCCAGCTGCCGGAAGTAGCCGTCGGCCGCGGACAGGTCCCACGGCCCGAGCGCCACCGCGCGCACGCTCACCACCTCCTCGCTCTCCCCCGGGGTGGGTTCGGGCAGATCGGCGAGCTCTAGAGCCTCCAGGCCACCGAACGATGTCAGTATCACGGCGCGCATGCGGCCATCTTCCCATGCCCCGAGGCGGGGCTAAAAGCCGCCGCGCGGCCCGGCTCGCTACCGGTCGCCCCGGAAGCCGACCGCGTCGAGCAGGCGCGAGCGGCGCGTCCCCGACGCGGGCCGGGCGGGCTCGGGCACCGCGGGCGGCTCGGGCCTGGGCGTGACCCCGGTCACGATGTCCTCGGCCATCCCGTACAGCAGCGGCAACGCGCCGGCCACCACGCCGCCGGTTTCGTTGATGTGCTCGACCCCGGGCCTGATGAGCTTCGCATGGCCCACGATGGTCTGCACGATCTCCGAGCACTCCTCCAGGTTCCCGGCGACCCGGGTCAGCAGGGTGCCCACCCAGAACAGGTAGAACGCCAGCCCGGCGATCAGCAGCAGGACGTCGATGACCGTCCAGACGACCAGGCCCGTCATGATTTCACCTTTCCGAGCACGCGGCCGAGGAACAGGTGGTGCTGCAGGCCTTCGGCGAGGACCGCCTCGACGCCGCCCGCGACCTGCGGGATCAGCACGGTATCGGCGGTGTTCGCCGCCGCCGCGTTGAGCGTGTCCCGCACCGTGACGACCCGGCGGTCGATGACCTTGACCAGGTAGATGAGCAGGCTCAGCAGGGCGGCGACCGCCACCACCACGACCAGGCCCAGGATGTTCGCGATCGTCCACAGGTTGTGCTCGGTGGACGACATGGCCAGCGTATGGTGCATCGCTACCCTCCCAGCCGGGCGCGGCCGCGCTGCAGGCCGCCGATGATGATCGTGGCGTGCTCGATGGTGGTGCGCAGCGCGCCGAGCGGGGCCGTGTTATGGACCGCGTCGGTCAGCGCGTCGTTGATCTTCGGTGCCTCGTTGCCGATGGACCGGGCCAGCAGCAAGATCGGAACGACCAGGGCCACCACGACCAGCACGATGACGATGCCGATGGTGTAGCCCACCACCCATCCGGTGGTGCTGTACCCCGCGGCGAGAACATGCGGTTCCATGGACAGCTCCTCCTAGACCGTTTCGCAGAAGTCGCGGACCGGCTTGAGGCTGGCGTTGACCGAAGTCAGCCGCTCCGGCACCGTGCTGGTGAGCTGGGCGACGGCCTGGACTCCGCCAGTGGTGGCGACGAGCGTCGCGCGTACCGCCCTCAGGTGGAAAATGACCCGTAGCAGGCCGACCGCGGTGATCGCGATGATCAGCGCGGCGACGATCAGTGTGAACCAGGCAGCGGCTGGCATGGCCGTTCTCCCTTCCTCAGCCGAGCAGCTTGGCGACGGAGCCCGCGTACCGGACCGCGCCTACGGAGACTTCCTTGACCGTCTCGTCGGTGACGGCCAGCGCCTCAGGCAGGCCGTTCAGCTCGCCGATGAGGGCGACGCCGCCGACCAGGATGTTGTCGGTCGCGGCCCGGATCCGTTCCACCGCCGCGAGAACGCGGTTAAGCAGGAAGATGACCACCGGCAGGACCACGACCAGCAGGACGACGTTACCTATCCACCACAGGACCATGACTGGTACTCCTAGCTCGCGGGCTGGTAGGGCAGGAAGAACCGGCGGAACACCCGGCTCAGGGCCATCACCGCGGCTCGCAGGCCCAGGGTGAAGCCTCGGGCCGGGGCGGCACTGGCCGCCGCGATCTGCTCGGCTGACTCGCCGCGCTCGATCCGTTCGATCCGGTTCTGCATGTTCGCGGAAAAGTCGCGCATCAGCACGGCCGAGACGTCGCTGATCATCCCGCGGCCGTACTGGGCCGCCGCGCCGGACAGCTGCAGGTCCTGGGCGACGCCCACCTTGGTGCCCCGGCCCGCCCGGGTCAGCGTCGCGGTGACGACCATGTTGGCCTGGCCCCGGCCCTTCTCGTCGGCGCCGCTGGCGTGCACCACGACCCGCTTGGCCGCCTCGTCGCGCTCGGTGATGTCGGCGGTGCCGGCGAACTGCAGCCGGACCGGACCCATCCGGACGGCGACCGTGCCCTTGTACTTTTCGTCGCCGAGATCCTCGGTCAGCTCGGCGCCCGGCAGGCACGCCGCGACCTGGGGGATGTTCTCGAAGAACTGCCAGACTTTCTCGACCGGCTCAGCGACCTCGAACTCGTTCTTGATCAGCATCGGGTCTCTTTCTTGGTGTAAGCGTCAGCGTCCTGCTCGAACGCCTGGCGGCAGCCTGCGCAGCAGAAGTAGTAATCGGCGCCGTCGTGCCGCAGCGGACGGCTGGACGCCGTGGCCACGGTCATGCCGCAGACCGGGTCGACCGCCTCGGCGGGCCGGTCCGCGGCCTTGCGCCGGCCCGGCTTGGCCGAGGCGCCGGCCCTGGTCCCGGCTCCGGTCCCGGAGCCCGGCAGCGCGCCGGAGGCGCGGAGCTGGACCAGCTCGGCGAGAATGGCCACCGCGATCTCCTGGTGCGTGGTCTTGCCCAGGTCCAGCCCGGCGGGCACCTTGACCCGGTCGAGCTCCTGCTGGGGCACGCCCCGGTCAGCCAGGTAGCCGAGGACCGTCGCCCCCCGGCGCCGCGAGCCGACCAGGCCCAGGTAGGCGGGGTGGGCGGCGACAGCGCGGGTGAGCACGTCTTCGTCGTCGTGTCCCTGGGTGGCTACCACGACCATGGATCGCTCGTCAGCGCTGTCGGTGACGAAGTCCGGGCCGTCGACCAGGTCGGTCCGCCAGCCCAGCGCCCGGGCCAGGCTGGCCAGCGTCCGGGCCATCGGGGAGCCGCCGATCACGACCAGGTGCGGTAGCGGGACGACCGGCTCGATGTAGATCTCCAGGGCGCCCTCGCTCTGGCAGGAGATCGGGATGACGGTCATGCCGTCCGGGACGGTCCCGCCGAACTGGTCCGGCGTGCCGAGCAGCAGCAGCCGGGCGGTGCCCTCGGCGATCACCCGCTGCGCCTCGCGGATCACCACCGGCTCGGCGCATGCGCCGCCGATCCAGCCGTGCAGCTCGCCGTCGGCGGTGATGACCGCGCGCGCGCCGGGCTGGCTGGAGGACGGAGGCTGGCGCCAGACCACGGTCGCGAGAGCGAACGCCTGTCCGCGCCGGGTCAGCTCGCCCATCTCCTCCAGGATGTCCATGCCTTCCATGCTCACTCCGCCGCTCAGTCGTCCGACCGCACCGGCGGGGCGCCGGAAACGTCACGGTGGTAGGTGATCGCCTCCCACACCCGGTCCGGGAGCAGCGGCATGTCGATGTTGCGGACGCCCATCCCCGACAGCGCGTCGATGACCGCGTTGACGAAGGCGGCCGGGCCGCCCACCGCGGCGCACTCGCCGATGCCCTTAGCGCCGATCGGGTGGTGCGGGCACGGAGTGACGACCTCGCTGTGCAGCTCGAAGCCCGGTGTCTCCCAGGCGGTAGGCAGCAGGTAGTCCATGTAGTTCGAACCGACGCAGTTACCGTCGGCGTCGAACGTGATGAACTGCATGTTGGCCATCGCGTAGGCCTCGGTGAGCCCGCCCATGATCTGGCCCTCGACGATCATCGGGTTAATCCGCACGCCGCAGTCGTCCACCGCCACCGTCTTCAGCACATCCCAGACGCCCGTTTCCGGGTCGACCTCGACGGTGATGATGTACACCGCGAAGGGCCAGGTGAGGTTCGGCGGGTCGTAATAGGCGGTGTTCTCCAGGCCGGGTTCCATGCCGTCCGGCATGTTGCTGTACGCGGCCATCGCGCACTCCTGGATGGTTACGCCGCGGTCAGGGGCGCTGCGGATATAGAACCGGCCGAGCTCCCACTCGACATCCTCCTCGGACACTTCGAGCAGGTGCGCCGCCAGCTTGCGGGCCTTGGCGCGGATCTTGCGGGACACCATCGCTACGGCGGCCCCCGCGACCGGGGTGCTCCGGGAGGCGTAGGTGCCCATGCCGAACGGCGCCGTGTCGGTGTCGCCTTCCTCGACGACGATGTCATCGGCCGGGATGCCGAGTTCGTGGCTGACGATCTGAGCCCAGGTCGTCTCGTGGCCCTGGCCCTGGCCCCGGGCGCCGGTCCGGACGATGGCCTTGCCGGTCATGTGCACCTTGAGGTCGGCCGAGTCGAACATCTTGATGCCGAGGATGTCGTACTCGCGGCTGTTCCCCGCGCCGAGCGGCTCGGTCATAGTCGAGATCCCGAGCCCGAGCAGCCGGCCGCGCTTCCTGGCTTCGGTCTGCTCGCGGCGGAAGTCCTCGTAGCCCACCGCCTTCAGCCCGACGTCCAGGCACTTGGCGTACTGGCCGGAGTCGGTCAAGAAGCCGAACGGGGTCCGGTGCGGGAAGTCATCGTCCCGGACGAAGTTCATCCGCCGGAACTCGGCCTGGTCCATGCCCAGGTCGTCCGCCGCGGCCTGCATCATCCGTTCCTGGAAGAACATCGCCTCGGTGACCCGGAACGAGCAGCGGTACGCCACTCCGCCCGGTGCCTTGTTGGTGTAGGTGCCGCGGTCGGACAGGTGCGCGACCGGGATGTCGTAGGCGGCGAACGCCGAGTGCAGCAACCCGATCTTGAACTTGCTCGGCTGGGCGTCGGAGAAGAACGCGCCATGGTCGGAATCGCAGTGCATCCGTACCGCGAGGATCTTGCCGTCCCGGCGCAGCGCCATCTCGCCATCCAGGTAGATGTCGCGGGCAAAACCGGTCGAGATGAGGTTGCCGGTCTTGTCCTCGATCCACTTCACCGGCCGCTCGAGCAGGATCGAGGCCAGGATCGAGCAGACGTACCCCGGGTAGACGGGGACCTTGTTGCCGAAGCCGCCGCCGATGTCCGGGGAGATGATCCGGATCATGTGCTCGGGCAGCTCGGCGACCAGCGCCACGGCGGCCCGGATGATGTGCGGCGCCTGGGTGGTCATGTACACGGTGAGCTTGGAGGTAGCCCGGTTGAAGTCCGCGATCGAGCCGCAGCACTCGATCGGCGACGGATGCGAGCGGGGGTAGTGCAGCTTGAGCTTGGAGATCACGTCGGCCTGCTCGAAGGCCCGGTCCGTGCCGGCGGCGTCGCCGACTTCCCAGTCGAAGATGACGTTGTCCTGCTGATTCTCCTTGTCGTCCCGGATGACCGGCGCGCCCTCGGCGACCGCCTGCTCCGGGTTGACGATGACCGGCAGCGCCTCGTACTCGACCTCGATGGCCTCGCACGCGTCCTTGGCGATGTAGGGGTCGTCGGCGATGACGCAGGCTACCTCCTGGCCCTGGAACCGCACCTTGTCGGTGGCCAGCACGGCCTGCGTGTCGTAGGAGAGCGTCGGCATCCAGGCCAGGTTCCGGGTCGCCATCATCTCGCCGGTCAGGACCAGGTGCACGCCGGGGATGTCCCACGCCTTGCTGGCGTCGATCGATACGATCCGGGCGTGCGCCAGCGGGCTGCGCAGGATCTCCATGTGCAGCATGCCGGGCAGGGTGATGTCATCGGTGTAGTTGCCCTTGCCGCGGATGAAGCGGTTATCCTCGACCCGCTTGCGGCTCGCGCCGAGCCCGCCGATCTTGATCTCGTCAAGTGCCTGTGACACGTCATGCCTCCCCGGACTCGGCGCGGAGCTTGGCGGCCGCCCAGAGCACCGACTTGACGATGTTCTGGTAGCCGGTACAGCGGCACAGGTTGCCGGACAGCGCCCACCGCACGTCCTCCTCGGTGGGGTCCGGATTGGCGTCAAGCAGCGCCTTGGCAGCCATCATCATGCCCGGCGTGCAGAACCCGCACTGCAGCCCGTGCTCCTCCTTGAAGCCTTCCTGCAGCGGGTGCAGCTCGCTGGCCGTGGCCAGGCCCTCGACCGTACTGATCTCGTGGCCGTCGGCCTGCACAGCCAGCATGGTGCAGGACTTCACCGGGCGGCCGTCGACCAGCACCGTGCACGCGCCGCAGTTGGTGGTGTCGCAGCCCATGTGGGTGCCGGTCAGCGCCAGCCCGCGGCGGATCAGGTGGGACAGCAGCAGCCGCGGCTCGACCTCGGCGATCATCTTCTGGCCGTTGATGACGAACTTGATCCGGCGGGCCGGGATGTCGCTCGCGGCCTGGCCGTCCTGGTCCTCGTACACGATGGTCATGGTTACGCTGCCCTTTCCGCCGCCGCGTCTGTCCGGCTCAGCAGGCGCACGACGAACGTGCGCACCATGTGCCGCTTGTATTCGGCGCTGCCGCGATGATCGGTCCTCGGCCGGGCGGCCTGCGCCGCGAGGTCAGCCGCCTGAGCGATGCTCTCGGCGGTCAGTGGCCGCCCGGTCAGCGCGGCGGCGGCCTCGGTGGCCCCGATGGTGGAGCCGCCCACTCCGGTCAGCGCGATGCCCGCCCGGGTCACAGTCTCACCGCTCGTCTCCAGCGCGACCGCGACCCCGACGGTCGCGAAGTCACCCACGCGGCGCTCAAGCTTGAGGTAGCCGCCGGAGCGGGTTCCCCGGGCCGCCGGGATCATGGCCTCAACCGCGATCTCGTCTTGGTCCAGGACGTTCTGGAACGGCCCGGTGACGAAGTCGGCGAGCGGAATGGCGCGCATGCCGCGCGGGCCGCGGGCCACCACCGAACCGCCCAGGGCCAGCACCACCGAGGCCCAGTCGCCCTGCGGGTCGGCGTGGCACAGCGAGCCGACCAGCGTGCCTCGGTTGCGCACGATCGGGTCGGCGATCAGCGGGGCAGCCGAGGCCATGGTCGGCTGGGTCGTCTTCAGCAGGTCCGAGCGCTCCAGGTCGACGTGGCGGCACAGCGCGCCGATGCGCAGCGTGCCGTCCGGGTCCGTCCGGTGGTAGTCCAGGCCGGGCACGTTGTTGATGTCGACGACCAGCTCTGGGGAGGCGAAGCGCAGCTTCATCAGCGGGACCAGGCTCTGCCCGCCGGCCAGCACCTTGGCGTAGTCCCCGCCGTCGTGCAGCAGGCCGATCGCCTCGTCGAGCGAACGCGGCGCCTCGTAACGGAACCGCGACGGATACATAGATCCTCCAGGTGTCGCAGTGGATGGGGCCGGTCTACGGCTCGGATTCCGGGTCCGGCACGGCCGTCGGGACCGACTCATAGTCGGGGTCCGGCCGCGGCTCCTGATGCGGTGGCCACGGTCCCGCGACCGGCTGGCCGGCGACCTTGAGGTAGTCGATCAGCTCGGGCCAGGCCCACACGGTCGGGCTCTTCCCGGTTTTGGGAGCGTTCTCGATCAGCTCGTAAAGCCGCGGGTTGCCGCGGCTGTGGCCGTCGGATTCGATTCGCATACTGAATACTCCCGGCGCTGGACAATATTGACGGGTGACCGTCAGTTGTGACCGTCAACATGATCCGCTTGGCCGCACCGGCCCGCAACACGCGAATAAGCTCTTACTTAAGGGAGCCCTTTTTCGGGCGTCTTGGCTGGTCCTAGGGTCCCTAGCTCCAGATCGTGACGTATACCGGGGGCCGGAACCGGGACGGCGGGACCCCGCCGGTCGGGGAGCGCATCAGGTGCATGGCCTCCGGCGTGCTCAGATAGCGGCGGAACGAGCTGGCCGCCGTGCTCCGGTGCTGCCGGTCCAGGAGGGTGACGTGCCAGCAGGCGTCCATCCGGCATCCGGGCGCGTCGACTCGGGACAGCTCACCGCGGCGCAGCCGCTGGGCGACCAGATGCTCGACCGCGGGCGCCACCCCCGTCCCGTCGGCGGCCGCGGCCCAGGCGGCGGTCTGGTTGGGGAAGACCCTGATCTGGCTCTCGGGGATGCTCAGGCCGGACAGCATCTGGCCGGTCTCGCTGTCCGGGTCGGTACCGGACGGGTCCACGAACCACAGCCACTGGCGCGGACCGCCGCGCAGCCGGGACTGGCCTGCCGTCACGACCACAAGCTGGTACTTGAAGATCGGCTCGGTCACCAGGGTCAGAGCTGGATCGTCCGGCATCGCAGACGAGATCGCCACGTCCGCGAGCCGGTTAGCGATCAGGACGCTCATTTCCTTGGTCACCGCGACGCCGGCCGACACTTCGACGGAGCCGGGGAAGCGCTTGCTGAATGCCTCGGTCAGCGGGCTGATCAGAAACTCGGCAGCGGTGGAGCTGGACACCACCCGCAACTGTTCGGGTGCGCCCTGCGCAGCGCGGACCGCGGCGTGCGCCTCGGCACCCAGCACGACGATCTGCGAGGCGGTGGCGAGCAGCCGGGAACCGCCCGCGGTCAGGGTCATACCGACCGGCCCGCGGGTGACCAGCTGATCACCCAGGTGCAGCCGGAGCGCCGACAGGGCCTGGGAGACGGCCGACTCGCTGACGCCGAGCGCGTTGGCCGCGGCGGTCACCGAGCCGAGCCGGGCCACCAGGACGAACGCGTTCAGCTGGGTAAGCGTCATGGCACTTCCGATTATCACGCACCGGCCGGGCACTAACGGCCAGGCGTCACGTGCTCCTATCCTTCAGAGCATGACCGATGTCTGGCACGGTCCGGCCGGGTGGGAAGACCCGGCGCCCCGCCAGTACGGCCCAGTGAGCCGGGTGGCAGTGGTCTCCGACGTACACGCGAACGTCGCGGCGCTGACCGCGGTGCTCGCGGACATCGAGGCGGCCGACGTGGAGCTGATCGTCTCCTGCGGCGATCTCACCTGGGGCAGCCACCCCGACGAGACCATCGCCGCGATGCGCGGCCTGGCCGAGCGGGCGCTGTTCGTGCGCGGCAACGGTGAGCGGGCGGTGCAGGAGATCTCGGGCGGACAGCGGAAGGCTGGCACCCCGCGCGAGGCCTGGGTGCCGGTCCGGCACTCGGCGAGCTCGCTGGAGTTCGTCGCGGCGATCCCGTTCAGCGTGGTGATCGAGATCACGGGCCTGGGCCCGGTTCGGTTCTGCCACGGCTCGCCGCGCAGCGACACCGAGATCGTAACGCCGGCCACCCCGGCCGAGCGTTTCGCGCAGCTCTGCGCCGGGGTGGACGAGCAAGTCTTGGTGACCGGGCACACCCACCTGCAGTTCGACCGGCGGGTGGCTGGTCGGCGGTCCGTCAATCCCGGGAGCGTTGGTCTCCCCTACCACGACGGCCAGCCGGGTACCGCGTACTGGGCGCTGCTCGGGCCGGATGTGACGCTGCGGCAGACACGTTATGACATCGCGGCGGCGCTGGAGGCGGGAGCCGACTGTGGCGATCCCGCCGCCGGGAAGATCGCTGACCTGCTGATGTCGCCGCCGAGCCCCGCCGAGATCATAGCGGAGACCGAGCGCCTGGTCTTCTCCGACTAGCTGGGTGATTCCTAAATCGAGGCGGTTCGCCGACCTGGGCCTGTGATGTGTGTGGCTGGCGGTAGCTGAGCGCGTCATGGTGCGCCTGCCCGGGGATCAGCCGGGAGGATATGGGCATGCGGGAGCGGTTTGTGCACCATAGACCCCAGAACTCACCCGTAAGCCCGAATACTCCCGGATAATGGAATCCAGATCACACTGGTAATCGAAATGTGCGATAGTGCGGCACATGTGAGCTGTGAGGTAATCGTGGTGCATCGCTGGGGAGACCGGGACCCGATCGCGTCCGTCCCTGGTCGGAGCGCCGCTACAACTCCTGATGTAGCTCCCGGACGGCCGCGGCCGCCGCCTCGCGCAGCCGCCCGCGCAGCGCGGCGCCGTCGGCGCGGCTC
>Ga0208240_1000016_pt1 | contig 13678 bp, 16 predicted proteins | sample MicForSoilPHH6_O_FD_188034 | JGI IMG/M metagenome (GOLD analysis project Ga0208240, IMG submission 188034) | Forest soil microbial communities from Harvard Forest Long Term Ecological Research site in Petersham, Massachusetts, USA - MetaG HF041... | ecosystem: Environmental > Terrestrial > Soil... | reverse complement strand
GCCGAAGCACCAAACGGCCACGCCGCCCGGCCCATGCCCGCGGCAAAATGCCACGTGGCCTTGATCACCGGATGGCGCGCCGCAGCCGGTCAGCTAGATGCGATCGCGGGCTCTTCCTCGCGGACTTCGGCGGCCCGGGGAGCGAGCTTCCTGGCCCGGATCAAGGCCACGATCACCAGCAGGCTGGCCACGTTGAAGATCGCCGCGAGGCCGAAGGCGGTGGCCATGCCGTGCGCGAGAACGTGCTGTGCCTGGGCGGCCGCGGTTAGGCCCGGCAACGGGTGCTGCGCCGCGCTGCGGCTCGCGGTGCCGAATACGGCGACCAGGACGGCCAGGCCGAGCGCGCCGCCGACCTGCTGCATCACGTTGACCATGCTCGAGGCGGCTCCGGAGTCCCCGGGTGCGACGCCGGCCAGCGACGCCGTGGTCAGCGGCACGAACACCAGGCCCATCCCGATGCCCAGCAGCATCATCGGGCCGAACACCCCGGACCAGTAGCCGGTCGCCGGCGAGACGCGCGACAGCCAGGCCAGCGAGACGATGGCAGGCAGCATCCCGATGATCATGAGCGGCTTGGCGCCCAGCCGCGGCATCAGCCGGGGTGCCGTGCGCGACATCCCGAACAGCGCCGCGGTCAGCGGCAGGAACGCGACGCCCGCGCGCAGCGGGCTGAAGCCCATGACCTTCTGCAGGAACTGGGTGAGGAAGAAGAACACCCCGAACATCCCGGCGATCAGCAGCAGCCGGGCGACGAAGGAACCCGACCGGCTGGCGTCGGCGAACAGCCGCAGCGGGGTGATCGGCTGGCGGACCCGGGACTCGATGACCAGGAAGCCGGACAGCAGGACCGCCGCGGCGCCGAATGCGGCTAGCGTCAGGTGATCTCCCCAGCCGTCCGCTGCGGCGCGGACGAATCCGTACACCAGCGAGGCCACGCCGGCGGTCGACGTCACCGCGCCGACCAGGTCGAACCGGCCCGCCTGGCGCGGCGTCTCGGCCACGAACAGCGGCGCGATGGCCACCACGGCGATCCCGATCGGCACGTTGATGAACAGCACCCAGCGCCAGGACAGCCATTCGGTGATCACGCCCCCGAGCACCAGGCCCAGGGAGGACCCGCCGGTGATCACGCCCATGTAGATGCCCAGCGCGCGGGTCCGTTCCCGGCCCTCGGGAAAACCGCTCACGATCAGGGCCAGCACGGCCGGCGCGGCCAGCGCGCCGCCCGCGCCCTGCGCGGCCCGGGCGGCCAGCAGCATCCCAGCCGAGGTGGAGAGCCCGCCCGCTAGAGAGGAAAGAGTGAACAGGCCGATGCCGGCCAGGAACACGCGCCGGCGGCCCAGGATGTCGCCCGCCCGGCCGCCGAGCAGGAGCAGCCCGCCGAACGTCAGCGTGTAGGCGTTCATCACCCACGACAGGCTGGTCGAGGAGAAATGCAGGCTGGTCTGGATGTGCGGCAGCGCGATGTTCACCACCGTCGCGTCGAGGATGATCATGAGCTGAGCGCTGAGCATGATGGCCAGGGCCAGGCCCGCCCGGCTCGTAGGACTGGCCGCATCGATACGCGCATCACGGGTACGCAAAGAAGACAACATGCCTCCATGGCGATCTGGATCCCGGGCGCTCGGCGGCGCGGGGATCCGTGAGGAACCGTCGCAAGACCTCTGGTGGCTGACAGACCGCTGGCCGGGCGGTACGATCAGGAATGAAGCGGAGGTGTACTCCGGTTACTATACGGAGGCAGCCTCCGCTTTGCAACCTTATTTACGACCAGGACTAATGACCAGACCACCTGACCAGGAACTAGCGCAGCCGACCGGCCAGCCAGCGACACGGCCGGCCGAGCAATTGCGCGCCGATGCGCGGCAGAACCGCACCCGGCTGATCTCCGCGGCCACCGCCGCGTTCGCGGAGAAGGGCGCCGACGCGCCGCTGGAGGACATCGCCCGGCGGGCCGGGGTCGGCATCGGAACGCTGTACCGCCACTTCCCCAGCAGGCTGGATCTGCAGGCGGCCGTGTTCCGCACCCAGGTCCGCGTGGTCTGTGAGCAGGGCGATGCGCTGCTTGCGACCGACGCTCCGCAGCAGGCCTTCGCCGCCTGGGCCCGCGCCCTGGCCGGGTACCTGGTCACCAAGCGCGGCCTGTCGCGCGCGTTGATCGACGCGGTCGGAGCGGAGTCCGAACTGATCACGTCCTGCTGGATGACCATGCGCGAGACCACCGAGCGGTTGCTGGAGAACGCGCAGCGGGCCGGGGTCATCAGGTCCGACGTCACCGGCATGGACGTGATGCGGCTGCTCCACGGAGTCGCGGTGAGCTCGGAGCGGGATCCGGACCGGACCGACTTCCTGCTGTCGGTCATGCTCGACGGCCTGGCGGCGAAGCCAGCCTAATGGCTCAGAAGTCCGGCGGACGGTTCTCATACGGAGTGCTGAGCACCACGGTCGTCCGGGTGGAGACCCCGCCCAGGGTGCGGATCTGGTACAGCAGGTCCTCCAGCGCGGTCGGCGAGGCGACCCGCACCTTGAGGATGTAGTTCTCGTCCCCGGCGACGCTGTGGCAGGCCTCGATCGCGGTCAGATGCTCCAGCCGCTGCGGCAGGTCATCCGGGGCGGCGGCGTCGAACGGTTTCACCGACACGAAGGCGGTCAGCGGCAGCCCGATGTCGTCCGGGTTGAACATCGCGGCGTAGCCCTTGATCACGCCGTCCTGCTCGAGCCTGCGCACCCGCTGGTGTACCGCCGACACCGACAGCCCGGCCTGGCGGGCCAGCTCGGTGAAGCTCATCCGGCCGTTGCGGGCCAGCAGCGACACGATCTTGCGGTCGATCTCCTCCACGTGGTCACGTTAGCGCCATGGCCTGGCCTCCGAGCCATAACGATGTAACAGAATGATCTCAGCGTTTACGAGAATGTAACATCGCACGGCGGCACGGGTGCCTGCCGCAGGGCCTGCCGACCGGCGCGGTCGGCACCAGCGGCCCGCCCATGCGAGACTGTAGGGATGCAGCGGAACCCCGAAGAACTCTACGAACTCGGTCCCGCCGCGCCAGATATCGCGGATGCGCCGATGTTGCACTACCTCGAGGGCTTCATCGACGCGGGCAACGCCGGCCGCCTGCTCGCCGAGCACCTGCTGAGCACACTCCCGCACGAGACGGTGGCGCGGTTCGATGCGGACCGGCTCCTCGACTACCGGTCCCGGCGCCCGCTGATGATCTATGACAACAGCCACTGGGAGAGCTATGACGCGCCCGAGCTCGCCCTGCACCTGCTGCGCGACCAGAACGACCGGCCCTTCCTGCTGCTGACCGGGCCCGAGCCCGACCACGAGTGGAAGCTGTTCACCGACGCCGTCCTGGACCTGACCGGACGGCTCGGAGTCGGCGTGGCGGTCAGTTTCCTGGGCATCCCCGCCGGGATGCCGCACACCCGGCCGCTGGGCGTGATCGCGCACGGGACCCGCGACGACCTGATCAGCGCGCACCAGCGGCTGCCAAGCCGGATTCAGCTGCCCGGCAGCGCGGCCGCCCTGCTCGAGCTGCGGCTCGGCGAGACGGGCCGGGACGCGCTGGGCTTCGCCGTGCAGGTGCCGCACTACCTGGCCCAGGCGGTCTATCCGCCGGCCGCGCTGGCCCTGCTGGGCTCCGTGGTCACGGCCACCGGGCTCGGGCTGCCCGACGACGAGCTGCGGGAGGCTTCGGGCCGGACCAACGAGGCAATCGAACGCCAGGTCGCCGAGTCGGCCGAGGTCGCCGAGCTCGTCCGCGCGCTGGAGCAGCAGTACGACACGGCAGCGGAAACCAATGGCAGTGCCCCGGGGGCCGGGCTGCTGGGCGAGGGCGAGGCCATGCCCACCGCCGACGAGCTCGCGGCCCAGTTCGAACGGTTCCTGGCCGAGAACCAGGGCCGCATCGACCCGCCGGGGCCGCGGACCACAGAGGGTCCGGAAAACTAAAAGACCTTACCGAAGCGCAGACAAATCCGTCGCTACGCGATCTCCGGAACGGCCGGCACATCGAGGAGCCAGTCGACGTCGACCTCCTCTCCGCCGACGTTGCCGGTGTCCCAGGGCTCGCTCACCACCAGCGTGTGCAGCGTCTGCCCGGGAAGCCGCTCCAGGTGGGCCCGCAGGGTCGTGTCGTCCGGCAGGCCGTCGACGCGGCGTTCCAGCCGGCTCCGGATCTGGCTCAGCCGCTCCATCAGCGCGTTGAGGTCGGCTTCCTGATCGTAGGCTCCCTGCTCAGCTTCTGCGATTCCCAGGGCGATCTGGTCCTTGATCGCCCGCACGTTTCCCTCGGCGTCGGTCGTCACCATCTGCCGCCACGCGCGGCTCTTGTGCCGGTACTGCAGCATCGCCATCACTGCCTCGTGGCGGACGAAATCCGCATCTCGCAACGTGTTGGCGCGCCAGGACGCCGCCAGGCACCGCGCGAGCGAGATGACCGAGGCCAGCCCGCTGTTGAGGCCGCGTCCCGGCCAGAAGTGAATGGCGTTCGCCGCGTCGCCGAGCAAGAATCCGAACGTCCCCGGCGCCGTCGCCGTCCTCGGGTACAACTGGGCCGTAAAACGCGGCCGCTGCACCATGTCCAGCCGGAACCCGGTCACCGCGCTCAGGTTCTCCGGCGGGACGCCGAACAACCGCAGTCCTTCCTGCACCCGCGCCCACAAGCCCGATCCCTGGAGCAAGGCCGGCAGGAAGAGGGCGTGATGCCCGGCGCAGTAGAACTCGCGGCCGGCCCTCAGTTCCAGCACGCAGGGCGTGGCCTGAATGCATTCGGTGAACACCCGTCGAACCGGGTCGATCCCGACCGCTTCCCTCGCCTCCTGGTCGGTCAGCCGCATGTTCAGGAAGCCCTCGCCGCGCAGGGAGTTAAGCAGGAAGCGGTTCTGGGCCACGGTCAGCAAGACAGCCATGGGGTCCGACAACTCGGACTTCACGCGCAGGCCGAGCACCAGGTCCTGTACCTGGGTGCCATCGAGCGCGTACATCGAGGAGTCGCAGGCACCGAACTGTCGGGCGAAGTGCTCCAGCGTGCGCGAGCGGCTGCCCTCGCAGATCGCCAGTACGTGGTGTCCGGCGAGGTCGGCTTCGGCCGCGGCTGGGTCGAAGCGTTCCGGAATGAGCTGGATATGGTCCGGCCTGTCGTTCGCGATGGCGAGCAGCTGATCTTCTACGTACGCGATCCGGACGTTGCGCGGCCCGAGATCCTGAATCGAATCCGGGCCCTGGGGCCACATCTCGGAATAGGCGCCCGGGATGAACAGGCGCTCCTGGACTTCCGGCGGAAGCTTCAAGAACTGGCGGCTCTGAATGGTCACGACCTGCTGGCGGCGCACATTACCCTGGTCCGCGGTCTTCCACGCGACCCGGTCGCCATCCTGCAACCAGCGGCTGTCATAGACCTTGATGCTCACGCGCGGCCCCATCAGATGTTCCAGGAGCAGGGCAAAGGTGAGGCCGACCGGTCCGCCCCCGGTCACCGTAACGCGCAAGGCAGGCCTGGAGACTGACGTCTCGAAGCGGAAAGCCTCACCGCCGATCACGATCTCGTCGCCGGGCCGGAGGCGGTGAACGGTCACGCGCCTGCCGTTGACCCAGGTGCCGTTGCTGCTGCCGCGGTCGTGGAGGAGATAGCCGCCGTCCTCATGCCGCAGCTCGGCATGTACACGCGAGGTCAACAGGTTGTTGAGGACGACATCGTTCTCATCGCTGCGGCCGAACGTAATCGACTCACTGCCGACCTTGAAACGCTTTCCGGCCAGGGCCCCTTGAAGCCCGACAACCGTGGCTACCACCGCATTGCTCCCGCCCCAGCAACAGCGCCGACTGGCTTACGGTAACCGAGCTTCCAGCGCCCGGAAACCCCATCAGTCAGCGGCCTCACCGGCGAATTCCCGGAAGGCGGCGTAGGCGCGTGGCGCCCAGACGGCGCCTGGGCCGCCGTTCATAGCTATCGCCACTCCGAGCGCCTCGGCCACCTCCTGCGCGCTCGCCCCCCGGCGCGCGGCTCCGCGGGCGTGCGCCGCGATGCAGCCATCACATTCCTTGGTCACCGCGATGGCCAGCGCGATAACTTCACGGATGCTGGGGGACAGCTCGCCGCCCTCGCCCAGCGCCGCAGATGACATCTGCGCGTAGCCCGCGTACACGTCGGGAATCGCGGCCCGCAGCTGGCGTCCCAGGTCGGCCACCTCGTGGTTAACCTCATGTGCCCTGGTCATCGGTTCGGGCTCCTATCTGCCATGGTTCCCAGACATCTCAGCACAGACCGGGCCGGGCGCGGGTCTTATCCGACGACGAGCAGCTCTCGCGGAGTGTTGTTGAGCCGCTCGTAACCGTCGGCGGTGCAGACCACAATGTCTTCGATCCGCGCGCCGTGCGGGCCGGGGTAGATCCCCGGCTCCACCGAGAACGCCATGCCCGGCTCGAGCATCTCGACGTTGCCCGCCACGATGTACGGGTCTTCGTGCGACTCCAGGCCGATCCCGTGCCCGGTCCGGTGGAAGAACGCCCCGCCGTAACCGGCCGCGGTGATCGGCTCGCGCGCGGCGGCGTCGACCGACTCCGCCGTCACCCCTGGGCGCACCGCGGCGCAGGCCGCCTCCTGGGCGTCGTAGAGCACTTTGTAGTAGGCGGTGAAGTCGGCGGGCGGCTCGCCGATCGCGTAGGTCCGGGTGCTGTCCGAGCAGTACCCGGACGGCATCGCGCCGCCGATGTCCACCACCACCGCGTCGCCGGGTTCCAGGACCCGGTCGGAGACCTCGTGGTGCGGGCTGGCGGCGTTGGGCCCGGAGGCCACGATCACGAAGTCCACCGTGGCGTGCCCCGAGGCCAGGATGGCCTCGGTGATGTCCGCGCCGACCTCGCGCTCGGTCCGCCCGGCCCGCAGCCAGCCCGGGACCTGGGCGTGCACCCGGTCGATGGCCTCTCCCGCCTCGCGCAGCGCCGCGACCTCGGCCGGAGTCTTCCTGATCCGCAGCGGGCGCAGCGCGCCGCTGGCCAGCGCCAGGCGGGCCGACGGCAGCACGTCGCGGAACCTCAGCACGAACAGCGCCCACATCCGGTCGGACAGGCCCACCGCCGAGACGTTGCCGAGCAGGCCGGCCACCATCGCGAACGGGTCGGCGGTCTCCTCCCAGGGGACGATCTCCAGGCCCAGCGAGCCGGCCGGCGAGGCCTGCGCGGCGGGCAGCTCCAGCCGCGGCACGAACAGCGCCGGATCGCCCTGCGCCGGGAGGACCAGGCAGGTCAGGCGCTCTAGCTGCTTGGCGTCGTAGCCGGTGACGTAGCGCAGGTCCGGGCCGGGTGTCAGCAGCACAGCGTCCAGGCCGACGGCGCGCACGGAGTTGCGGACCAGTTCAAGACGGCTGGCAGGGTACAGTTCCACGACTCCACCCTAAGACCGGCACACGGCGCTGAGAAACCGGCTCAGGGACGAGCCCAGTCCCCACCGCTCGCCGAGCTCCTGCAGCTTGTCGGCATCTCGCGGCACGGCGGGCAACTGCCCGTCCACCGGGGGCAGCGGCGCGTCGTCCGCCACCTTGACGACCGACATGGCGATGTCCAGGTAGCCGCGGGCCTTCTCGAGCTTCTCCCGGCTGCCGCGGGGAAACCCGCCGTGCCCGGCGTCCAGCGCGGTGGCGATGCCCTCCACGCTGCCGAACGCCCGGATCAGCGCGGCCGCGGTCTTCTCCCCCACGCCCGGCACGCCGGGCAGCCCGTCGCTCGGGTCGCCGCGCAGCGCGGCGAAGTCGGCGTACGCGCGGCCCGGGATGTCGTACTTGGCGCTCACCGCCGCCTCGTCGATCACGTCGAGGTTGAGCAGCCCGCGGACGGTGTAGATGACCCGGATACCGCGGGCGTCGTCGACCAGCTGGAACAGGTCCCGGTCGCCGGTCACCACGTCGACCGGGTCGGGCGAGCGGGCGGCCAGGGTACCGATCACGTCATCGGCCTCGTACCCCGGCTGTCCGGCGATGACCAGCCCGGAGGCCAGCAGCACCTCCTCGATCAGCGGGACCTGCGCGGACAGTGCGGGCGGGACCTCCTCGCCGCCGTCGGCGGCCAGGCGGTGCGCCTTGTAGGAGGGCACGACCGCGACCCGGAAGGCCGGCCGCCAGTCCGCATCCCAGCACGCGACCAGCCGGGCCGGATCCCGGGCCCGGACCAGCCGGGTGATCATGTCAAGCAGTCCGCGCACCGCGTTGACCGGCGTGCCGTCGGGTGCCCGGACCGTCTCCGGGACTCCGAAGAACGCCCGGAAGTACAGCGAGGCCGAATCCAGCAGCATCAGCGAGCCCACGCTGCCATCCTGCCACGCTGGGCAGAGGGCTCACGACACGAGCACGACCTTGCCGTCGACGATCCTGATCTGCTTGCGGGGCAGCGGGCTGGGCGCCGGGCCGGCCACCACCGCGCCGTTGGTGATCTTGAACCGGCTGCCGTGGCAGGGGCAGTCGATGGTGCCGCCGGTCACCTGGTTGACCACACAGCCCACGTGCGTGCACACCGCGCTGAACGCCCGGTACTGCCCGCGGGCGGGCTGCGTCACGACCACCCGCGCCGCGGTGAAGATCATGCCGCCGCCCACCGGGATCGCCCCTGCGGCGCCGAGCACCACCTCTTTGTCCGCGGGTGCCTGCTTCGGCGCGGCGCTGCTCGCCATGGGGCCAGCCGGTGCCGGGCTGCCCGAGGGGCCCATGGCCGATGGCGCCACGGCGCCCTGCGGCGGCACCCCGGCCTCGTCAGCGTCGTAGGGCACGACCGCGGTGCTGCAGCCGACCAGCGTTCCGCCCAGGCCGGCCAGACCCACCGCGCCGAGCAGCACCCCGCGCCGGGTCGGCCGGGACTCCCCCCGCCGAGAGGTGGCAGTACCTATCTCAGGCATCGACCATCCTTCGCTCGTCCGAATGGAACACCCCGCGGATCCACTCTGACGGACCGCGGTGTGACCACGCCCGGCGACGGCCGGTCTCGTAAGGGCCCCGTAAGCCTCCGTTAAGGCTGGGTGGTCGTGGGTGGTTCGGTGCTCTCGGGCCAGCGGGCGACCAGCGCGCGCACCCGGTCCGCGGCCTCCGGCAGGGTCAGGCCACGGCCGACTGCCACCCCCAGCAGGTAGGCGGTCAGCGGGCCGGCGACCCGGTCCACGGCGTGGGCCACGTCCCGCGTCATGTCCAGCACGGCCTTGATCTCCGCGGTGCTCAGCGGACCCGGATCGAGCCCGAGCCCCGCGCCGGCCGCGGTCGTCCACTCCTCCAGGGTGTTCATAGCTGCCAGCCTAGGGCTCAGAGCAGCAGGCCGCCGTCGGCTCGCAGGACCTGGCCGGTCATCCAGCTGGAGTCCGGTCCGGCCAGGAACGCCACCACGCGGGCGATGTCGTCCGGCTGGCCGAGCCTTCCCAGTGCCGTCTGCGCCACTACGTCCTCGAACGTCTCGCCCGGGTTGGAGCCGCGCAGCAGTTCGGTGTCGGTGGCGCCGGGCGCGACGGCGTTTACCGTGATCCCGCGCTCGCCGAACTCCAGCGCGGCCACCGCGGTGAAATGCTCGAGTGCGCCCTTGGCCGCGGTGTACAAGGCCCCGCCGGGCGGATGGATCCGCGTGTTGAGCGTCGACATGCAGATGATCCGGCCGCCGTCGCGCAGCGTCCGGCCCGCGTACTGGATCAGGAAGAACGGCCCGCGGGCGTTGACCGCCATGAACCGGTCGTAGTGGTCCTCGGTGACGTCCTTGATCGCGGTGGGCGGGCCGGAGGCCGCGTTGCAAACCACGATGTCCAGCCCGTCCAGTCGCTCCTCCGCCACGGCGCACAGGCGCCGCAGGTCAGCCAGGCTCCCCTGATCGGCCCGGACCGCGAAGGCCCGGCCGCCAGCGCTGGTGACCTCGCTGACCACGCGGTCCGCGGCGGCCTGGTCCTGCACGAAGCTGAACACGACCGCGGCGCCGTTACCGGCCAGCCGCTTCACGATCGCCCGGCCTATCCCTCGTGACCCTCCGGTCACGAGCGCCCCTTTCCCGTCCAGTGCGCCCATCGTGCCTCCCGTACGGGTCGCTGCCCTTTTTAGAGATCCCCGATCGCTGAAGATATCGTCAGATTGTGAGGGAAACCGATCGACACGAGCACGGCCCGGCGCCCGGCGCGGACGCGCGCTGGCTGTCCGGCGCGCTCGCGCTGATCCTGGCCCTCATGGCCGGCGAGGTGGTGGCGGGCCTGGCCGCGCACTCCCTGGCGCTGATCTCCGACGCCGCGCACATGCTGACCGACGCCGCCTCGATCGCGCTGGTGGTGGTCACGGCGCGGCTGGCCGCGCGGCCGCCGACGGGCAGGTACACCTACGGGCTCAAGCGCGCCGAGATCCTGTCCGCCCAGGCCAACGGGATCACGCTGGTCCTGCTCGCGATCTGGCTCGGCTACGAGGCGATCCGCCGGCTGGTGACCCCGCCCGCGGTGAACGGCGGGACGGTGCTCGGCGTGGCGCTGGCGGGCGTGGCGGTTAACGTCGCCGTAGTCATGCTCATCGCACGGGCCGGGGGCCGCGGCCAGCCCCGGAGCCTGAATCTGGCGGGCGCGTTCCAGCACGTCGTCACCGATCTGTACGCGTTTATCGCCACCGCGGTGGCCGGGCTGGTCATCCTGGCCACCGGGTTCGACCGGGCCGACGCGATCGCCACCCTGGTCGTGGTGGTACTGATGCTGCACGCAGGGTACGGCCTGCTCAAGGACTCAGGGCGGATCTTCCTGGAGGCCGCGCCGGCCGGGCTATCGCCCGCCGCCGTGGGCGCGGCGATGGCGGACCGGCCGCTGGTCTGCGAGGTCCACGACCTGCATATCTGGGAGATCACCTCGGGCCTGCCCGCAGCCTCGGCGCACGTACTGGTCGCGCCGGGCGCGGACTGCCACGCGGTCCGGGCCGACCTCGAGGCGTTCCTGTCCCGGGAGTACGGGATCACCCACGCGACGCTTCAGGTCGACCACGCGGCCTCGGCGTCCGGCCCGGCCGCGGCGGCGCCGGGTATCCCCGAGGCCGACCGCCACTGCGACGACGCGCACGGACCCGCGTACCGTCCCGGCGACGCGTAGGGCGGGCTCGGGGGCAGATACTGCCTAAGGCCAAAACAATGATGCCGAACGGACCGTGGCTCACGCGGGTCGCCCGTGCTTAGCCGCCGATGGCGGACATGGGACGGTCGGGCTGCAGGAAGGACGGGTCGTTGATGCCGTGGCCCGGGAGCTTCACCGCAACGGCCCGCCGCCACCGGTCCGCGAGCTCGGCGTCGCTCGCGCCCGCGCGCAGCGGGCCGCGTAGGTCGCTCTCGGTCCGGGCGAACAGGCAGTTGCGCACCTGGCCGTCGGCGGTCAGCCGGACTCGGTCGCAGTTGCCGCAGAACGGCCGGGTCACCGACGCGATCACCCCGACCCGGGCCGGGCCGCCGTCCACACCGAACGCCTCGGCGGGTGCCGAGCCGCGCTTACCCGGGTCGTCGGGGGTGAGGCTGAATTCGCGGGCCAGCGCGGCCAGGATCTCATCCGCGGTCACCATCTCGGCACGCTTCCAGCCGTGCTGCGCGTCCAGCGGCATCTGCTCGATGAAGCGCAGCTCGTAACCGTGATCCAGGCAGAACCGCAGCAGCGGCACGGCCTCGTCGTCGTTGAGGTCGCGCATCAGCACCGCGTTGACCTTGACCGGGGCCAGCCCCGCCGCGGCCGCGGCGGCCAGACCGTCGAGCACGTCGGGCAGCCGGTCCCGGCGGGCCAGCTTGCGGAACGTCTCCGGGCGCAGCGTGTCCAGCGACACGTTGACCCGGTCCAGCCCGGCCGCGTGCAGCGCCCCGGCGGTGCGGGCGAGCCCGATCGCGTTGGTGGTCAGCGAGATCTCCGGGCGCGGGTCCAGCTCCGCGGTCCGCGCCACGATCCCGGTCAGGCCCCGGCGCAGCAACGGCTCGCCGCCGGTGAACCGGACCTCCCGGACGCCGAGCAGTTCGACCGCCACCCGGACCAGCCGCACCACCTCGTCGTCGGTAAGCAGCTCGGGCGAGGGCAGCCAGTCGAGTCCTTCGGGCGGCATGCAGTACGCACACCGCAGGTTGCACCGATCGGTGAGCGACACGCGCAGATCGGTTGCGACCCGTCCGTAGGAGTCAGCCAGCATCGCCCTAGCCTACGCGCACCGTCGATCGGGGCTGATGCTCACCGGCGGACCATGCCGTAGGCGCGTTCGGCGTGGACGCTGACCACCAGACGTCCGTCGCGGACCATGGCCGCCCGGTAGTCGTCCCAGTCCGGGTGCTCGCCCTGCACCGCGCGGTACAGGTCGATCAACTCCTCGACGGCCGCGTCGTGCGGATCGCGGGCCACCGCGGACAGTTCGGCGTGCCCGTCGACCACGACGTAGGACCAGAAGTCACCGCTGGTGACGTAGAAGCTGGCCCGCGGATCGCGGCGCAGGTTGGCCGTCTTGGCCCGGTCGTCGGTGGTGGAGATCCGGATGATCTGGGTCTCCGCGTCCCAGGCGTAGTTCACGTTGGACAGCTGCGGCCACCCGTCTTTCCTGAGGGTGACCAGCACGCCCTGGCGCTGCGCGCCGATCAGCTCGGCAAACCCGTCCTCAATCATGCCCCGTGAACACCATCCGTCCCGTCGATGTTCCGGCTGATCCTCATGCGGCGTAGCCGGTGACTCTCTCGACCACCATCCGGACGACGACCCGGACCGCGCCGGGCCGGTCTTCGCCGGGATCGCGGCCGTCGTACTTCCATGACAGCCGGGTGTCCAGTGCCCGGCCGGCGTCCGGCGTCATCGACACCCGGCCGCGCAACTCGACGTAGTTCTCCGGGTCGGCGGAGTCGAGCACCGTGACGCTGACGCGCGGGTCGCGCTCCATGTTGCGGTGTTTCACGCGCCCGGCCACCGTGGAGAACAACAGGTCGTTGCCGTCGCGGCCGACCCACAGGACGGAGGTCTGCGGGCTGCCGTCGGGATTGATCGTGGCCAGGATCGCGTAGTTCTTCCCGTCCAGCAGGGCGAGGGTGGCATCACTGAGCGAGATACTCATGCCGGCACGCTAACGCGGAATACTTCGAGGGGTGGACCCCCAAGTGATTCGCTACAGCGAACGGCCCGAACTCTGGGACAGCATCCGGGACCTCTGGGTGCCCGGATAGGGCCGGCCATCCCCCTCTCCCTGCATCACCGGTACGGTCGGCGAGTGGGAAACCTGGACGCGCATGGCGTTCCCGGAGACCGGGGACTACGTGTTCCCTGAGGGCCTGGCCCCGGTGCACATCGACCGAGACCGCGACCTCGGCGAGTGCTGGGAACCCAACGTCTGGATCATCCATCAGGCGCGTCGCGGACGATGGCGGGCCTGGAAAGGGAGAGTGCAGTGACCTCGACTGATATCCCGTCGCTGCTGCGGCGCGGGGCCACGGCTGTGGCGGCCGGACGGGTGGCACTCGGCGTGACCGCCCTGGCCTGGCCGGCGGTACCGGCCAGGCCGTGGGTGGGCGCGGCCGCTGATGACGTAGCGGCCCGGGTGTTCGGGCGCGCGCTGGGCGCCCGGGATCTCGCCCTGGGGCTCGGCGCGCTGGCCGCCCTGCAGGGCCCGGCGGCCGGCGCTGGATCGGCTCGCGCCTGGGTCGCCGCGGGCGCCCTGTCGGACGCGCTGGACGTGGCGGCCA
>Ga0208240_1000015_pt1 | contig 13754 bp, 9 predicted proteins | sample MicForSoilPHH6_O_FD_188034 | JGI IMG/M metagenome (GOLD analysis project Ga0208240, IMG submission 188034) | Forest soil microbial communities from Harvard Forest Long Term Ecological Research site in Petersham, Massachusetts, USA - MetaG HF041... | ecosystem: Environmental > Terrestrial > Soil >... | reverse complement strand
ATCGCCGAGAACGACGGCGTCGCCCAGACCCCGAAGGACAACCGGCCGCCGAAGCGGGGGCCGCGCAACCGCCGCCACGGGAGGCGCTGATGGGACTGCTCGCCTGGACGATGATGGGTCTGGCGTTGTGGCACTTCACGATCTGGCTGCCCGACCACTTCTGGGGCGGGATCGCCGGGGCGTTCGTCGGCTCGATCGTCGGCTCCATCGTCATCGGCCTGGCCATCCCGGTCGCCATCGTCGGAGAGCACGCGAACCGCGGCCTGGCCGGCGGGATCGGCGGCGCCCTGGCCCTCTGCGCCCTGCTGCTCGGCGGGGTGGTCGGGCGGCCGGGCATGGGCTGGGCCGTGTGGGCGGGCACCGTGCTGCAAGCCCTGGTCATCGCCGCGGGCGTCGTCGTGCCGGCCATGTACGTCCTCGGCGTGATCTTCGCCGCCCTGTGGGTCACCGGCATCTGGCTCGCCCGCCGCCTGCAAACCCCGCCCGCCCCCACCACCTAGCCCGCCCCTACGGCGGCCCTGGTCATGCCCGCGGCGCCGCCGCGGCGCGGGTCCACCCGGACGACGGATTCCGGCGCGTCGCCAGTCCGGCCGGCGGGCGGCACGCCCGATCATGGGTAAGCTTGACGACAGTGGCGAATCATCAGCATCCGGCGGCGGGCTCGCTCACCACCGGGAGGGTCATCTTCCCGGAACCTAGTGACCCGGTGTCACCGTTGTCCAAGTAAGAACCCAAAGCGTGATCCGTGAGACCACGCTGACAGTTCCAGATCTCCAGCCCGGATCGGAAGGTTCCCGTTCCTGATGAGCAACGTGCTGACGTTCCTCGGCCGTGACATGGCGGTCGATCTCGGAACTGCGAACACGCTGGTCTACGTGCGTGGACGCGGCATCGTGCTGAACGAACCGTCGGTCGTCGCGCTCAATACCAACAACGGCCAGATCGTGGCCGTGGGCGCCGAGGCTAAACGGATGATCGGCCGCACCCCGGGCAACATCGTGGCGGTGCGCCCGCTCAAGGACGGGGTCATCGCCGACTTCGACGTGACCGAGCGGATGCTGCGTTACTTCATCCAGAAGGTGCATCGCCGCACCCATCTGGCCAAGCCGAGGCTGGTGGTAGCCGTGCCGAGCGGGATCACCGGCGTGGAGCAGAGCGCGGTCAAGGAGGCCGGCCACCAGGCCGGCGCCCGGCGGGTCTACATCATCGAAGAACCGATGGCCGCGGCGATCGGCGCGGGCCTGCCGATCAACGAACCGACCGGCAACATGGTGGTCGACATCGGCGGCGGCACCACCGAAGTCGCGGTGATCTCGCTGGGCGGCATCGTCACCTCCCAGTCGATCCGGATCGGCGGCGACGAGCTGGACCAGGCCATCATCACCTTCGGGAAGAAGGAGTACTCGCTCATGCTGGGCGAGCGGACTGCTGAGGAGATCAAGATGGCCCTCGGCTCGGCGTACCCGTCCGAGGACGAGCCGCACGCCGAGATCCGGGGCCGGGACCTGGTCAGCGGCCTGCCCAAGACTGTCGTCATCTCCGCGGCTGAGGTGCGTCGCGCGATCGAGGAACCGCTTAACCTGATCATCGATGCGGTCAAGAACACGCTGGACAAGTGCCCGCCCGAGCTGGCCGGCGACGTCATGGACCGGGGCATTGCGCTGACCGGCGGCGGCGCCCTCCTGCGCGGACTAGAGTCACGAATCCGGGAGGAAACCGGGATGCCCGTGCAGGTCGCCGACAACCCGCTGGACTCTGTGGTGCTCGGCACGGGTAAGTGTGTCGAGGACTTCGAGACGTTGCGTCAGGTTCTGGTGCCCGACCACAGGCGCTGACCCTGACGCGGCCCGAGACCCGTCGCATCGGCCGAACGGGCCAGTCCCGGGAACACTGACGAGGAGCCTCAGTGCACGACAGCCGGCGTACACGCTTGGTCCTTGGCGTGCTCCTGATCGTCGCGATTGCCCTGATCACGCTGGATTTCCGAGATGGCGGCGCATCTCCGGCCCGCAACGTGGGCGCGGACGTCTTCGGGCCTATCGAGCGGGTCACGCACGACGTGACCGACCCCATCGGGAGCCTCTTCGACTCGGTTACCGGCGGACCCTCGGCGCAGAGCAAGATCGCGAACCTGCAGCAGGAGAACGCCGCGCTACGTGCCCAGCTCAGCTCGGCTCGGCTGAGCAAGACCGCCCGGCAGCAGCTGACACAGCTGCTGCAGCTCGACGCGGGCGGCTACCGGATCATGGCCGCGAACGTGATCGCGGCCGGCGGCGACTACTCCGACACGGTGACGCTGGACGTCGGGCGCAGCGACGGGATCAAGCAGGATGAGACCGTGCTCAATGGTTCCGGCTTCGTCGGCACCGTTACCCAGGTGAGCGAGGACACCTCGACCGTCGTGCTGGCCGACGACGCGTCGTCGGTGATCGGCGTCCAGCTGCAGGGCAGCGGCGAGATCGGCGCCGTCAACGGGACCGGCAAGTCCATGTCCGGGTCGGCCTTGCTGCGCCTCACCTTGTTCGACGCGAACGCCACGCTGGAGCCGGGGCAGCAGGTCGATACCTACGCCTCGGTGGGTGACCAGCCGGAGGTTCCCGGCGTGCCGGTGGGCACGGTCGTCTCGGTCCATTCCAGCCCCGGATCGCTCACCCAGACGGCGCTGGTCCGCCCGTTCGCCGACTTCACCGCCCTGGGCGTGGTCGGCGTCGTGGTCCAGGTGCCCAAGCACAACCCGAGAACTTCGATCCTGCCGCGTCCTGCCCCCACGGTCACGATCACCGTCACCCCGAGCCCGTCGTCCTCGGGCTCTCTCGCCCCGGGCATCCTTCCGTCGTCGGCTGGGGGACCCTCGGCCACCGCGTCGGCGACGGGCGGCGGAGGCTGATGGTACGCGGGCTCATATCCTTCGTCGTCGTCAGCATCGCGGTCATCGTCCAGCTCACCATCGTCGACCGGATCGCCTTCCCCGGCGGGGCTGGCCCCGACGTGGTGCTGCTCGCGGTGGCCGCGCTGGGCCTGGCGGGCGGTCCGATGACCGGCGTGCTGATCGGGTTCTGGGCCGGCCTGGCACTTGACGTCGCCCCGCCGGGCAGCCACTTCGTCGGCCAGAACGCCCTGGTGTTCTGCCTGATCGGCTACGCGTGCGGCCTGGCCGCCGACGTGCCGAACAGCGAAGGGGTACCCGAGCAAGGGCGCACGGCGCTGTTCGAGATCGTGGTCACCGCGGCCGGGGCCGTCGTCGGGGAGGCGCTGGCCGCCCTGCTCGGCGCCATGCTCAGCGATCCGCGGGTGACCTGGTCCGCGATCAGGCATGTGCTGCCCGTGGCCATCGTCTACGACGTGCTGTTGTGCCCGTTCGTGCTCTACGCGGTCGCCGCGGCGCTGCGTCTGGCCGGAGCGCCGCGCGGGGAGCGCAGCCGGGCCGCCTGGTCGCTGGCGGCACCGAGTTCGGCGGGCGCGGCTCAGGGCGCCATCAGGCAGGTCAACGGGGGCAATACGCCGCGGCTGCGACTGTCCGAGCGCGGCAAGGGCGAGGGCTTGGGAGGCGGCCTGCGCGGCCCGGCCACGGCCAAGCGCGAGCCCCGGCTGAAGCTCGGCCATGGCGGTGCGCTCGGCGCGGGCACGCTCGGCGCCGCGTTCGCCAACGGCAACTCGCGCCGGGGTCAGGGGCTCGCCGGTGGCACGATGGCGGGCGCTCTCGGCAACGGAGCGGCCAAGGTCAAGTTCGGGGCCCGTCGCGGCGGGGGCGCGCTAGGCGGCGCCATGGCCCTGAACCCAGCCCGATCCGGCCTGAACACCTCGCGGTTCGGGCGGTCGCAGATGGGCCGGTCGCTGCTCGGCGGCTCGGTGTTCAGCCGCTCACCCTCGGCGCTGCGCGCGTCAGCCCCCGCCCGGAAGTCGGCGTCGATCGGCCGCTCCCCGTTCCTGGGCCGCTCTCCCTTCCTGGGCCGCTCATCCGGGCTGGGTCGCTCAACTGGCGCAGGCGGCTCAACTGGGCTGGGCAGCTCGTCGCGGCGAGGCTCCGCGCTCGGCCGACCCCTCACCACCCGCCGAACGGCCAGCCGGCTTCGCTCGTCGCCCGGCGGCTCGGCCACCGGGTACGCGCGGCTGTCCCGGCCCGGCATGCTCGCCCGGCTGAGCGGCGCCCTGCGCGGGACGGCCAGGCGTCAGCCGCGCCTGCGCTCGAGCCAGACCGCCTTCCGGGGCAGCTCGCCGCTGCGGGGCAGCTCGTCGCTGCGAGGCAAATCGCTGGGCCGCGGCTGGCTGCGGCGCTCGTCCCGGCTGGGAGCCGGTCCCGCCCGCTTGCACATGCCGCGCCCGAGAGCGAAGAAGAGATGGCGGACAGGAGGTTACCGGTGAACGTGTCGTCGCGCCGCCGTCTCGTGGTGCTCTACGTGCTCGCCGCCGCGATGGTAATCTCGCTCGGCGGCCGGCTCTACTACCTGCAGGTGCTGAACAACACCTCGTTCACCAAACTGGCCGAGCAGAACCAGACCCGGGACGTGATCGTGCCCGCGGTCCGCGGCCAGATCCTCGACGACGTGGGCAACCAGCTGGTCACCAACCAGACGGCCCTGGTCGTCTCGGTGGACATGATGACGCTAAACCAGCAGCCCGGCGGCGCGCCGCCCGTCCTGAAACGGCTCGCCCCGCTGCTCGGCATGTCGTACACGAAGCTGAGCGAGGAGACGCGGCTGTGCACCAAGGGCGTGTCGCAGCCCTGCTGGACCGGGTCTCCATACCAGCCCATCCCGGTGGACCAGCACGTCTCCGATCAGGTGGCACTGCAGGTCATGGAGGAGCAGAAGGAATTCCCCGGCGTCACCGCGCAGGTTCAACCGGTCATCGAGTATCCCGAGCCCGACGGCGCCAACCCGGCGCAGGTCCTGGGCTACCTGCAGCCGATCACCCCGCAGGAGATCGCCAGCCGGCACCTGCCGGTGACCGGCTTCTCCGGCGTGGACCTGGTCGGCCAGGCCGGCCTGGAGGCCCAGTACGACAGCCAGCTGCGCGGCAAGGCCGGGACGCAGGTGGTGTCGGTCAACGCCGCCGGCGACGTCACCGGCACCGTCGGCCAGACCTCGCCGGTCACCGGTGATGACCTGGTGACCAGCATCAACGCGCAGATCCAGGCCGACGCCCAGAACGCCCTCAACGGCGCGATCAAGCGGTCGCGGGCGTCCGGGAACGCCGCCAACCAAGGCGCGGCGGTCGTGATGACCACCACCGGCCGCGTCGTGGCCATGGCCAGCTATCCGGACTACAACCCGAGCGTGTGGACCGGCGGCATCTCCCAGCAGGAGTTCAGCAACCTGTTCGGTACCAAGGACGGCGAGCCGATCATCAATTGGGCCGCGCAGGGTCAGTACGCGCCGGGTTCGACCTTCAAGGTCACCTCGACCGCCGCGGCCGTGGCCGACGGGTACTCGCTGGACGGCCTGTACAGCTGCCCCGCCTCGTTCAGTATCGGCAGCCAGAAGTTCCTGAACGACGGCAACCCCAACCTCGGCGACATGACGTTCTCGACGGCGCTCATCCAGTCCTGCGACACCGTGTACTACCAGCTCGGCTACGACATGTACCTGAGCGATAACCCGAAGGCCAACCAGAGCACCGGGCCGAACGCCCCGATCCAGAAGATGCAGAAGATGGAACTGGCCTGGGGTTTCGGCAACGGCACCGGGATCGACCTGCCGGCCGAGTCGGACGGGTCCATCCCCACCCGGCAGTGGCTGTACTACCTGTGGAAGGACAACGCGCACACCGGCCAGAACTGGTGCAAGTACGGGAAGCAGAACGGCTCCTACGTCCAGCAGATCGAGTACCAGGACTGCCAGAACGGCTGGCAGTGGGAGCCCGGGCAGGCCGCCATCGCCGCCATCGGCCAGGGCTACGTGACCGTCACCCCGCTCCAGCTGGCCAACGCGTACACGGCGCTGGCCAACGGCGGCACCCTGTACAGCCCGCGGATCGGCGAAGCGCTCATCTCGCCGACCACCGGGCAGGTGGCCCAGAAGATCAACCCGCCGGTCATCCGCCACCTGCCGGTGTCCGGCAATACGCTGGCCTACATCCGCAACGCGCTGGCCGGAGTGGTGACCCAGGGCACCGCGGCCAGCGCCTTTGGCGGGTTCCCGCTCAACCAGGTCTGCGTGGCGGGCAAGACCGGTACCGCCCAGCTGTTCGGCAAGAACGCGACCTCGGTGTTCGCCTCGTTCGCGCCGTGCAACAATCCGAAGTACGTGGTCGTGGTCATGGTCCCGAACTCCGGTTACGGCGCCGACGTGGCCGCCCCCGCGGTCCGCCAGATCTGGGACGGCATCTACGGCCTCGAGGGACACAAGGCCGCGGTGCCCAGCGGCCACCTGCCGTCCGGGCTGCCGCAGATCACCTCCACCGGCGCGATCGCCGCGCCGGCCGGCTACACCAGGGAGCCATGATGCTGGGCCGGTCCAGCCCGAGCTACACCGTCCGCGGCTACAGCCTGCCGCGCGTCGGGACGTTCTCGAGCCGCCCGCGATCCCTCGCGGCCCGGGCATTTGCCCGGAACTCCGTCCTGCGGCAGATGGACTGGCTGCTGATCGTCGTGGTGAGCGCGCTCAGCGCGATCGGCGTCCTACTCGTCTGGTCGGCCACCCAGCCCTCACTGCAGGCTGCGGGCGCGAACCCGCATACCTACATGAAGAAGCAGCTGCTGTGGGTCGTGATCGGGCTGATCCTGATGTTCACGGTGAGCTTCATGGACAGTCGGCGACTGCGATCGTGGACGCCGTTCGTCTACGGCGTGACCGTGCTCGGCCTGCTGGCGGTCTTCGCCACCCATGCCGTCAACGGGGCGCACGCGTGGATCAACCTGCCCGGCGGCTTCCAGGTCGAGCCGTCGGAATTCGCGAAGATCGCGCTCATCCTGGCCCTAGCCACCGTATTCACCCAGTCCCGGTGGCGAGGCACGCCCGGCCTGCGCTCGGTGCTGCTGGCCCTGGCCTGCGCCGTGCCGCTGCTGGCCCTGGTCGTGAAGGAGCCCGCGCTGGGCGTGGCCCTGGTGCTCGCCGCGGTGACCGCCACCATGATCGTGCTGTCCGGGACCAAGCTGCGCATCATCGCCGCCCTGGCCGTGATCGTGGGCGGGGCCGTGGCCCTGGTCGGCGGCACGCACCTGCTGAAGTCCTACCAGCTGACCCGGTTCACCTCGTTCCTGCACCCGTCCGCCGACCTGGCCGGCGCCGGCTACAACGCGGCCCAGGCCAAGATCGCGGTCGGCTCGGGCGGGATGTTCGGCACCGGGCTGTTCCACGGCTCGATCGTGGCGGGCAACTACGTGCCCGCCCAGCAGACCGACTTCATCTTCACCGTGGCCGGCGAGGAGCTCGGCTTCGTCGGCACGATCACCATCGTCGTCCTGCTCAGCATCGTGATCGTCCGCGCGATCCGCATCGCCGCCCGCGCCGACGACCTGTTCGGCGTGCTGATCGCCTCCGGCGTGGCGATCTGGTTCGCGTTCCAGTCGTTCGTGAACATCGGCATGACGATCGGCATCATGCCGATCACCGGCCTGCCGCTGCCGTTCGTCTCCTACGGCGGCTCGGCGATCTTCGCCGACATGATCGCCATCGGCATGCTCCAGTCCGTCCGCCGCCACCACAGCGTCTTCACAGACTAGCGTCCAGCCTTACGCCGCCGCCGACATGACGATCGTGGTCACGTTCGTGGCGCCGAGTCCTGCGATGCTGGCGCCCGGGAACTGAGCCACCGATTCGATGTTGCCCTTGAAACCGTGACCGGTGAACGCGACGATCGCCCCGTTCTGGCCGCCCTGGCTGACCAGCGAGTTGCTCGTAACCGAATAGCCGGCCTGCGGCAGCGCCGTGGCGTAGAAACGCGCCACGTCCGCGGGGGCGACCAAGCCGAAGACGACCAGGACCGACGAGCCACCCGACATGTTCTCGCCGACCTTCGCCGCTTTCGGGACCGGGAAGCTGCCGATCTTCCCCTTGACCGTGAGCATGATGCCCGCGATGGGCGGCCCGGTCGTCGGCACGGGGGACGATATAACCGGGGGCTTGCTCGAGCTCGACGTGGCCGAACCCGTGGCGGCCGGACTCGAAGTGGATGAGCTGGCCGACGGGGTCCCGGCCGAGCACGCCGCCACGGACAGGCCGGCCGCGCAGCTGGCCAGGACCAGGGCGATAGGGCGGTGCTTGTTCATCGCTTTCCTTCATTCGGTCCGGAAATCACAGGTGCCCAGCCTAAACGCCCCAACGAGCAAGCGAGCCCGCTTTTGACCACGAGCGCCCGCGAGCGATCCGCAGCGCTGCGGTGTCGCCACGGCCCGTTCGGATAATGTACTTAGATGCCTGTTGACTCCGTCTACCCAGCGCTCGAGCCGCTGCTGCCGCGCGTGCGCAAGCCGATCCAGTACGTCGGCGGCGAGGTGGGCTCGGTCACCAAGGACTGGGACACCGCCGACGTCCGGTGGGCGCTGTGCTATCCGGACGCCTACGAGGTCGGCTTGCCCAACCAGGGCGTCCAGATCCTCTACGAGATCCTGAACGAGCGCGAGGGTGTGCTCGCCGAGCGCACCTACACCGTATGGCCCGACCTCGAGGCCCTCATGCGCGAACATGGCGTGCCGCAGTTCACGGTGGACGCGCACCGGCCAGTCAGCGCCTTCGACGCACTCGGCTTCAGCTTCGCGACCGAGATGGCCTATACAAACCTCCTCACCGTGCTGGACCTGGCGGGGATCCCTCTTTTTTCTGCCGAACGGACCCTGGCTCACCCTCTGGTCATCGCCGGGGGCCACGCGGCGTTCAACCCCGAACCCGTCGCCGACTTCCTGGACGCGGTGGTTCTCGGTGACGGCGAACAGGCGGTGCTCGCGATCACCGGCCTGATTCGCGACTGGAAACGTGCCGGGCAGCCCGGCGGCCGGGACGGACTGCTGGTCAGGCTCGCGACCGTCGCCTACGTGCCCCGCTTCTACGACGTATCCTATTCCCCGGACGGTAGGATATCGAACGTATCGCCGAACCGTCAAGGGGTTCCGCCCACAGTTTCGAAACACACGGTGATGGACCTGGACGCGTGGCCGTATCCGCGCCAGCCCATCGTCCCGGTCGCGGAGACCGTGCACGAGCGGTACAGCGTGGAGATCTTCCGCGGCTGCACGCGCGGCTGCCGGTTCTGCCAGGCCGGGATGATCACCCGGCCGGTCCGGGAGCGGTCCATCACCACGGTCGGCTCGATGGTCGCGAACGGCGTCAAAAACAGCGGCTTCGACGAGGTCGGGCTGCTGTCGCTGTCCAGCGCCGACCACAGCGAGATCAACGAGATCGCCGTCGACCTGGCCGACTGCTACGAGGGCACGAACGTCGGGCTGTCGCTCCCGTCGACCCGGGTGGACGCGTTCAACGTGAGCCTGGCCAACGAGCTGAGCCGCAACGGCCGGCGTTCCGGGCTGACCTTCGCCCCCGAGGGCGGGTCCGAGCGGATGCGCAAGGTAATCAACAAGATGGTCACCGAGGAGGACCTGCTGCGCACCGTCACCACGGCCTACGCCAGCGGGTGGCGGCAGGTGAAGCTGTACTTCATGTGCGGGCTGCCGACCGAGACCGACGCCGACGTGCTGGCCATCGCGCAGCTGGCCCGCCGGGTCATAGCCGCGGGCCGGGAGGCGACCGGGCGGCGCGACATCCGGTGCACCGTGTCGATCGGCGCGTTCGTGCCCAAGCCGCATACGCCGTTCCAGTGGGCCGCGCAGTGCGCGCCGGAAGTGGTGGACGCGCGGCTGCGCGCCCTCGGCGGCGCGCTGCGGGCCGATCGCGCCTACGGCAAGTCGATCGGGTTCCGGTACCACGACGGGGAGCCTGGCATCATCGAAGGGCTGCTGTCGCGGGGCGACCGCCGGGTGGGCAGCGTGATCTTGGCCGCGTGGCGGGACGGCGCGCGGTTCGACGGGTGGAGTGAGCACTTCTCGTTCGAGCGATGGATGCGCAGCGCCGAGTCTGCGCTGGCCACCGAGCCGGTGGACGTCGCATGGTACACTACGCGCGAACGTGATTACAGTGAGGTGTTCCCCTGGGATCACCTGGACGCGGGCCTTGACCGCGACTGGCTCTGGCAGGACTGGCAGGACTCCATCGCCCCCGAGGGAGCGGCCGAGGTGGAAGATTGCCGCTGGACTCCGTGTTATGAATGCGGGGTCTGCTCCGCTATGGGTACCGAGATCCAGGTGGGTCCGACCGGGGAGCGGCTCGACGGGAGGCGCCTGCTTCCCGTAGTGAGCGGGAGGTAGCGTGGCGCAGCCGGCAGCCCAGAGGCCTGCGGTGCAGCATCTGGTGGTCCGGTATGCTAAGCGTGGAAAGATGCGGTTTGCCAGCCACCGGGACGTGGCGCGCGTCTTCGAGCGGGGAGTGCGCCGGGCTGGGCTGCCGATCGCTTACTCTGCCGGGTTCACGCCGCACCCGAGGATCTCTTATGCAGGTGGAGCTCCGACCGGGGTGGCGAGCGAGGCCGAGTACCTGAGTCTGGCGCTGACTTCCCGCCAGGCCGCGGCGCAGGTGCGCCAGCGGCTGAACGCGACGTTGCCTGATGGGATAGATGTGATCGACGTCATGGACGATGCCGACGGGCCGGCCGGGGACCACACCGTCCTCGGCGCTCTGGAGGCGTCGCAGTGGCGAGTAGTTTTGCCGGGCGTGGAGCCAGCGGCGGCTGAGCGGGCCGTCGCCGGTTTCCTGGCCCGCAGCGAGGCGCCAGTAGAGCGCCTCACGGACAAGGGCGTCCGGCGCCTGGACGCCCGCGCGGCCGTGGTCACGCTCGACGTACTCGAACCGGCCGACCCTGGCCCGCGCGCAGTTGTGACAGGTGTACAAGATTGTGCCATTCTTCGAATGGTTGTTCTGCATACAGCTCCCGCTGTACGGCCCGATGACGTGCTGACCGCGCTCCGCGAGCAGCACGGCCTCGTCCCGTCCTCGCCGCCCATAACCACCCGGCTGGCGCAGGGTTCGCTGGCCCTCCTGGCCGGGAAGGGCGCGTTATGGGGGCGTTGCTGTGGTGCAGGGAGCCGTGACGTGAAGACAGGAAACCAGGCTCAGCGCTGCCGGTCCCGCGCGTGTACCGCGCGAGGCCAGAGCCGCCCTCAGGGCGGCTCCGCCTGCGCCTATGTTGACAATGTGCTCCCGCGCGGCGTGCGGTGGCGCCGCGGTACGCCGTCCTTGGACGGTATGCCGCGGACCCGCGCGCCCGGGAGCCTGACTGGAGATTGCCCGAATGCTCGAGAGCGAGCTGTACGACAGAGAAAACAATGACAACGCCGGGGGCGGGCGCGCAGCCGGGGAGCTGAGCGCACCCGCGCCGAGCGTCCCAGCGGCCGTGTTCCAGCCGCCGCCGGTGGTGTTCCAGCCGCCTGCGATACGGCCCGAGCCGGCCGCCGCCCCGCCGAGCGTGTCCACGCGGCCGACCGAGTCCACGCGGCCGGCCGGACCGCCGACCAACGTGGACGGGCCGCCGGCCAACGGCGACGCGGCCGGTGACGGCAGCGCCGATGACGACGGCACGGGTGCCGCGCGCCGCCGCAGGCGCAGGCCCAGCCGCAGCCGGACCCGGACCGACGACGCGGCCGAAGCCGGGGACACCCCGGCGGCCCAGGACACCGACGGCCCTCGCGCGGACGCCGAGGCCGCCCAGGACCAGCCCGAGACCCCGCGGTCCCGGTCGACACGTACGCGCACCCGCCGGTCCAGCGCGGGCCAGGACCCCGCCGGCCAGCAGGCCGCGGAAGAATCCGCCGAGCCGGCCGAGGACGGCGGGCCGGAGGACGACGCCGACTCCGCCGACCGGCGGGACGGCGAGACGGCCGCGGGACGTCGGCGCCGGCGCAAGCGGCGCCGTGGTTCGGCCGACGGACCTGAGCTCAGCGCCGATGACCCGCCGGACACCGTGGTCCACGTTCGCGAGCCGAACGGCCCCGCCGGCCAAGCCGGCACCGCCACCCACGACGACGTGCGGTCGGTCAAGGGTTCGACCCGGCTCGAGGCCAAGAAGCAACGGCGCCGCGAGGGCCGGGAAACCGGCCGCCGCCGTCCGCCGATCATCACCGAGTCAGAGTTCCTGGCCCGCCGCGAGTCGGTCGAGCGCACCATGGTGGTCCGCCAGCGCAAGGACCGGACGCAGATCGCGGTGCTGGAAGACGGCGTGCTGGTCGAGCACTACGTGAACCGGTCCACCCACCAGTCCTACGTGGGCAACGTCTACCTGGGCAAGGTGCAGAACGTCCTGCCGTCCATGGAGGCCGCGTTCGTCGACGTCGGCAAGGGCCGCAACGCGGTGCTCTACGCCGGCGAGGTCAACTTCGACGTCAGCGGCCTGGAGGGCCAGCCCAAGAGGATCGAGTCCGCGCTCAAGGCCGGCCAGGCGCTGATCGCGCAGGTCACCAAGGATCCGGTCGGGCACAAGGGCGCCCGGCTGACCAGCCAGATCAGCCTGCCCGGACGGTACCTGGTCTACGTGCCGGGCGCGTCCATGACCGGTATCAGCCGCAAGCTGCCCGACACCGAGCGGAACCGGCTCAAGCAGATCCTGAAGAAGGTCATGCCGGAGGACGGCGGCGTCATCGTTCGCACCGCGGCCGAGGGCGCGGCCGAGGAAGAGCTGTCCCGCGACGTGGCCCGGCTCGCCGCCCAGTGGGAGGCGATCGAGAAGAAGGCCAAGACGGCCAGCGCGCCCGCGCTGCTCTACAGCGAGCCCGATCTGACCATCCGGGTCATCAGGGACGTGTTCAACGAAGACTTCGCCAACCTGATCGTGTCCGGCGACGAGGGCTGGGACACGGTCGACGAGTACGTCAGGTACGTCGCCCCGCACTTGGCCGACCGGCTCACCCGCTGGCAGGACGACCGCGACGTATTCGGTGCCTACCGTATCGACGAGCAGCTGGCCAAGGCGCTGGACCGCAAGGTGTGGCTGCCCAGCGGCGGCTCGCTCGTCATCGACAAGACCGAGGCCATGACGGTCATCGACGTGAACACCGGCAAGTTCACCGGCCAGGGCGGGAACCTGGAGGAGACCGTCACCCGGAACAACCTCGAGGCCGCCGAGGAGATCGTCCGCCAGCTCCGGCTGCGTGACGTGGGCGGCATCGTGGTCATCGACTTCATCGACATGGTGCTGGAGAGCAACCGCGAGCTGGTGCTCCGCAGGCTGCTGGAATGCCTGGCCCGGGACCGGACCAAGCACCAGGTGGCCGAGGTGACCTCGCTGGGCCTGGTCCAGATGACCAGGAAGCGGGTCGGCGCGGGGCTGCTCGAGGCCTTCTCGGTGCCATGCGAGTGCTGTAACGGACGCGGCGTGATCGTCGCGTTCGACCCCGAGGCCGATACCCAGGCCGCCCACCACGTGCACCAGCGCAACGGCGGCAACGGGTCCCGGGGCTCCGGGGCCAGCCCGGCCAGCGTCGCCGCCCGCATCCGCACAGACGCTCCCGCGGCCGACGCCAGCGCGGCCGACGGCCAGCAAACGGACGGCCAGCAAACGGACGGCCAGCACGTGGACGGACAGCACGCGGATGGCCAGCCGGCCGGTGCCTCGTTGGTTGACGCCGAAGCCGCCGGCGGCCCAGCCGAGCCGGCCCGCTCCGGCAGCGGCCGTCGCCGCCGTCGCCGCCCCTCCGGGAACGCCGCGAACGCCGCGAACGCCGCCTCTGCCACCGCATCCGCACCGACAGCCCCGGAAGCCCCGCAAGCCCCGGA
>Ga0208240_1000012_pt1 | contig 13780 bp, 9 predicted proteins | sample MicForSoilPHH6_O_FD_188034 | JGI IMG/M metagenome (GOLD analysis project Ga0208240, IMG submission 188034) | Forest soil microbial communities from Harvard Forest Long Term Ecological Research site in Petersham, Massachusetts, USA - MetaG HF041... | ecosystem: Environmental > Terrestrial > Soil >... | reverse complement strand
ACGAGGTTGATCTTGACCGTGCCGCTGCGCGTCTGCCAGTGTTCGATGTCCGCCGCGAAGCCGTCGGGCAGCTCCGCCCGGTCGAGGAGCCGCAGGAACGAGATCGCGGGGTGCGCGGTGGTGACGACGCAGGAAGCGTCGATCTCCTCGCCGCTGGCCAGCGTCACCCCGGCGACCGTGCCGCCGTCCACCCGGATCCGCGCCACCTCGGCGCCCGTCCGCACCTGGGCCCCGAACATCCGGGCGGCCCGCGCCAGCGCCCCGGACACCGCCCCCATCCCGCCGCGGGGGAACCCCCAGGCCGTCTCGCCGATGTGGTGGTGCAGCATCACGTACGCGGTCCCGGCCGACCGCGGGCCCGCCCAGGTGCCGATCACGCCGGACACCGACAAGATCCCCCGCATCGCGTCGCTCGAGAAGTACCCCTCGACCAGGTCGGCGATGCTGTCGGTGAGCAGCCGGGTCACGTCGACCGCCCCGCGCTCGTCCAGAGCGCGCAGCTGAGTCAGCAGCCGCGCCTGCCGCAGCAGGTCCGCGGGCCGGCGAGATCCGAGCCGCGGCGGGATCTGGTGCAGCAACGGTCCCAGCACCCGCCCGATGTCCTCCAGGTGCGACGAATACGACCCGTATGCATCCGCGTCCGGCGCGGAGAACTTGGCGATCTCGGCGTGCCGGAGCGCCGGATCGTCCGGCAGCCGCAGGTACCGCCCGTCCCGGCGCGGCGCGAAGTAGGGTCCTTGCGGGTACACGTGGTAGCCATGCTGGTCGAGCCGCAGGTCGCGCACCAGGTCGGGCGGCAGCAGGGAGACCACGTACGACAGGGACGTCACCGTGTACTCGGGCCCGAACGGATGCTCGCTGACCGCCGCCCCGCCGGGTACCTGGCGCCGCTCGCAGACCACCGTCTCCAACCCGGCACGCGCCAGGTACGCCGCCGCGACCAGCCCGTTGTGCCCGCCGCCGACCACCACGACATCCGCGTGTCCCGTCACCGCCAGCCCTTCCTTCCGCACGTCCTCAGGGAGACGGTACGGGATCCCGGCGAGCGGATCGGCCCGTCAGGGTGCTTACATGGGCGTGGAACGCTTATCGCACCCCAGGATGAACGGAGCGCGCCCCCGTGGACCTAACCGTCATCGCCGTCGCTCAGCTGGCCATCGCCATCGGCGAGCTCGACACCAACCGCAAGGCCGCTGCGGCCGCGGTGGCCGAGGCCGCGGCGGCCAAGGCCGCGCTCGTGGTGCTGCCCGAACTGTGCGATTCCGGCTACGTCTTCGGCGCCGTGGCGGTCGAAGCACAAGCGGAGGCCGGCGCGCTCGCCTCGCCCGCGGACGATAGCGACACCCTGCGCCAGTGGCACACCCTGGCCGCCGAACACCAGCTGGTCATCGTCGGCGGTTTCTGCGAACGCGGCGCCGACGGCCGGCTGTACAACAGCGCGGCGCTGGTGGACGCGTCCGGGACCCGGGCCGTCTACCGCAAGGCGCACCTGTGGGATAAAGAGAAACTCGTCTTCACCCCCGGCGACGCGGCACCCCCGGTCGTCGACACCGCCGTCGGCCGGGTGGCCGTGATGATCTGCTACGACCTGGAGTTTCCCGAATGGGTCCGGCTGGCCGCCATCAACGGCGCCGACCTCATCGCCGCCCCGGTGAACTGGCCCTACGCGGCCCGCCCGGCGGGGGAGCGGCCCGCCGAGGTGATCAAAGCGCAGGCCGCGGCGGCCACCAACGGGGTCTTCGTCGCGGTCGCCGACCGCTGTCAGGACGAGCGCGGCGTGTCCTGGATCAGCGGCTCGCTGATCGCCGGCCCGGACGGTTACCCGCTGGCAGGCCCGGTACTGCAGGACCGGCTCGCCGTGCTGACCGCCACCTGCGATCTTCGGAAGGCCAGGGACAAGCGCCTGGACGGCGACAACGACCTGCTCGCCGACCGCCGCCCCAGCCTGTACACGCAGCCCGAACAAAAGGACGAGCGGGTGGCCGCGGCGAACGCCCACTGGGCGGCGCGCTTCATCGCGAACGGGACCAGCTACTCCGACTTCCAGGCCACCATGGCCCGGATCACGACCTGGGACGACTGGTGCCGCGAGTGGGGCCGGACCGGCCAGTACTACGAGCGGCTGGCCGAGCAGGCTGAAGAGGCAGGCAAAAACGTGACCGCCGGGGAGGCCTGGCGCCGCGCCGCGCTGTGCTGGCACTGGGGCAAGTTCGTCTTCGTCGACGACCTAGACCAGCAGCGCGCCGCCCACGACCGCACCGTGGCCTGCTTCCGCCGCGGTGCCGCGACGCTCAGCCCGTCCGCCGAGCCAGTGCGCATCCCCTACAAAAACACCACCCTGGCGGCCTACCTGCGAATCCCCAATACCAGCCAAAAGCCCCCTGTGGTGATCATGATGCCCGGCCTGGACTCGGTAAAGGAGGAACTGCAGGCCACCGCCGAGTACATGCTCGCCCGCGGCCTGGCCATCATCGCCATCGACGGCCCAGGCCAGGGAGAGGCCGAGTACGAGCTGCCGATCGAGCCCGCCTACGAGCGGGTGGCCACCGCGGTCGCCGACTACCTGGCGGGACGCGACGACATCGACCCGGCCCGGATCGGTGGCTTCGGGGTCAGCCTGGGCGGTTACTACGCGGCCCGAGCCGCGGCGTACGAACCGAGAATCAAGGCCGCGGTCTCGCTGGCCGGGCCGTACCAGTGGTCGCTGGACTGGGGCATCCTGCCACCGCAGACCCGGGCCACGTTCCAGCGCCGCTCCGGCGCCACGACCGAAGCGCAGGCCCGCGAAAGACTCTCAGCTCTGACCCTGGAACACGCTGCGGCGCGGATCACCATCCCGCTGCTGGTGGCGGCGGGCGGCCGGGACCGCCTCGTGCCCACCTACCACGCCGAACGCCTGGCCCGAGAGGCCCCCGGCGCCGAGCTGATGCTAGTCCCGGACGGCAGCCACGGCCTGACCAACCACGCCTTCGAGTCCCGTTCGAAGATGGCCGACTGGCTCGCCGCGCACCTGTAAGAGCAGCCGGATCACGGTCATCCCGGCCTCCTCCGCGGGGCCGTCCATCGCGGCCAGCGCCCGGCCCGCCTCCGCCAGGCCGATCACCCGCCCGGTCAGGAGTCCGAGGCGCAGCGTGCCGTCCGCGACCATGGCCATCATCGGCGGGTAGTCGCGGGCGGCCATGCCGTGTGAGCCGAGGATCTCCAGTTCTCGCGCCACCACCAGGTCCATGGGGATCGGTGTCGGCCCGTCGAGCAGCAGGCCGACCTGGACATGCCGGCCGCGGCGGCGCAGGCAGCGGACCGAGCAGGCCGCGGTGGCCGGTGACCCGAACGCGTCCACCGACACGTGCGCCCCGCCGCTGGTGGCCTCGGCGATCACAACAGCCGGATCAGCCAAGCCCGCGTCCACAGTGACCGAAGCGCCGAGCTCCCGGGCCCGGCTCAGCGCCGAAGAAGACACGTCCACAGCCACCACCCGCGCCCCGAGCGCCGCGCCGATCATCACCGCCGACAGCCCCGCCCCGCCGCAACCGTGCACGGCCAGCCAGTCGCCGGGCCGCACCCGGCCGTGCGCGGTGACCGCGCGGAAGGCCGTGGCGAACCGGCAGCCCAGGCAGGCGGCCGCGACGAAGTCGACCGCCTCGGGCAGCGCGACCAGGTTGGTGTCTGCCGCCTGGATCGCGACCAGTTCCGCGAACGACCCCGGTCCGGTGAAACCCGGCTGGGTCTGCCGCGGGCACACCTGGGCGTCCCCCGCCCGGCAGTACTCGCACCGGCCGCAGCCGCACACGAACGGCACGGTCACGCGGTCCCCGGTCCGCCAGCGCGTTACCTCCGGCCCGGTCTGCGCGATGACCCCGGCCAGCTCGTGCCCGCCGATGTGCGGCAGGTTGACCGGATCGTGCCCCTTCCAGGCGTGCCAGTCCGACCGGCACACCCCGCTCGCGCCGACCGCGATGACCACCCCGTCCGGCGGACAGGCGGGATCCGCGACCTTCGCCAGTTCAGGCATGGTCCCGTAGCCGGAGTAGACCAGCGCCCTCACGAGCCCGACCTGAGCTCCGCCTTGAGCCCCGGCTTGGTCAGCGCGTGGTCGAGCAGGGCCAGGCCGAGCTCCGAGGTCTGGTACAGCACGGTCCGCCCGCTGCGGTGGCGGTCCACCAGCCCGCCGCGGTGCAGCACGGCCAGGTGCTGAGAGACCGCGCTCGGCGTGACGCCCAGGCGGCGGGCCAGCGCGGTGGTCGTTGCCGGAGAGCACAGTGCCCCCAGCAGCCGGGCCCGCGGCGCGCCCAGCAGCAACTCGACCGCCGTCGCGTCAGCCGAGGTCGCCTCGGAGGACGTCCACACCGTCGCCGCACCCCGCGCCGGGTACAGCAGCGTGGTCTGGGTACTGGTCGAGATCTTGATCGACCAGTCCGGCCAGCCAAACACGCTGGGCAGCAGCACCAGGCCATCTGGTCCCAGCGTGACCTGCGGGCCCCCTGGCCAGGTCTCCGCGTCGGTCATCAGGAGCTTGCCCGCGGACCAGCGCAGGCCGGGATGGAGCTCGCTGAACAGCGACCGGGCGCCGCCGCCCGCCAGCAGCTCGGCGTGGTAGCTGATGTCGGCCTCGAGCACCGACCGCATCCGCTCCCAGTGCGGGGCGATGAGGCGGTCATGGTAATCCGCCACCTCGGCCGCTATCTCGGCCAGGGTCTCCCGTGGCCGCTCGAACAGGTCGGTCGCGCTGTCCGGCCACCGGCCGGAGCCGAACACGCGCCGCAGGCTCGCCCGGACCTGGTCGTCCGGTGTCGCGCGGAGGCTGGCCAGTTCCTCGTCGAGGCCGGGCGACTTCCCGGCCGGCGCCGGGAACAGGAACTCCGGCCAGTAGGGCAGGTCGTTCACGATCAGCGGCCAGACCCGGGGGAGCCGCAGCGCCCGCCGGTCCAGCTCGGCCAGGGCCCAGCGCACCCAGGGCCGGTTAACCGGCGACCGGTCCGGCCTGGCCAGCAGCGGCAGGGCCCTGAGCGTCTCGTGCAGCGGAGAGATCGCGAACCTGGTCCCCGCCAGGTCCGCCACGCCAAGCTCCAGCACGTGGTCCATCGATCCTCCCGATGCCCAACCTGCCACGGTGTCACTGGCCCCGCCAGGATTTAGCGATTCGCTTAACCGTAACTCGTATCGGTCATTCCCCGCCACGCTGGCGGCATGACGCAAGCACCGAGCCGCGCAGCACCCCCAGCATCCCGCCTGAGCCGGGACTACTGGCGGCTGTGGTGGGCCAACGCGATCAGCAGCACCGGCGACGGCGCGTTCGTGGCCGCGCTGCCGCTGCTGGCCGTGACCATCACCCGGGACCCGCGGCTGGTCTCGGTGGTGACCGCCGCGATCTACCTGCCCTGGCTGCTGCTCTCCCTGCCGGCCGGCGCCGTGGTCGACCGCTACGACCGGGCCACGCTCATGTGGCGCGCCCAGGCGGTCCAGGCGGCGGTGGTCACGATCATCGCCGTGCTGGTCGTCGTCCACCAGGCCAGCATCGAGGTACTCGCCGCGGGTGGCCTGCTGCTGGGCAGCGCCGAAGTCATCTTCAGCAACGCCGCCCAGTCGATCCTGCCCGCCCTGGTCCCGCCCGAACTCCTGCCCAAGGCCAACGGCAGCCAGCAGGTGAGCCTGACTGTCGGCGAATCCTTCCTCGGTCCGCCGGCCGGCAGCCTGCTGTTCGCCGCGGCCGCGGTGCTCCCGTTCGGGCTCGACGCCGCATCGTTCGCCGGCTCGGCCGCGTTGCTGGCCCGCTTGCCCAGGACCGGCGACGCCGCCGAAAACGCCGAAAACGCTGAGCGCCCGCGGATCCGGGCCCAGGTCGCCGAAGGCCTGCGCTGGCTGGCCCGGCACCGCCTGCTTCGCGTGATCGCCGTCCTGCTCGGCATCTACAACTTCGCCAACCAGATGGGCCAGGCCATTCTGGTCCTGCTGGCCACCCAGACGCTGCACGTCAGTACCCGCGGCTACGGGCTGCTGCTGGCCGCCTCCGCCGTGGGCAGCGTGGTCGGCGGACTGGTGAACCCGATCCTCACCCGCCGACTAGGAATGCTGCCCTCGCTGGTCCTCCCCGCGTTCCTCACCGCCGCCGCCTTCGTCGGCATCGGGCTCGCGCCCGGCCCGGTCGTGGTGGCGGCACTACTGGCCTGCCAGGGATTCGCGGCCGCCATGTGGAACGTGGTCACGGTCAGCCTGCGCCAGCGGGTCGTCCCCGGTCAGTTGCTCGGCCGGGTCAACAGCGTCTACCGCATGCTGGGCTGGGGCCTCATGCCGCTCGGCGCGCTGGCCGGCGGCTTCGTGGCGCACGCCGCGGGGCTGCGCGCCCCGTACATCGTGGCCGGCCTCCTGACCGGCCTGTCCGCCCTCGCCGCCCTCCCGCTCCTGCTGGCCGCCGTCCGCCAGCAGGACTAGCAGAGGTCCACCTGGCGCGATGACCGTCGGTGGCCAGCCATCACCTCAGTGATTGGTGACCGTCACTTTCTCGCCCAGGCATGGATGGCACCCGAAGGGGTATCAGTAGCCGTGAGAACAATATCCGACTATTCTAGTCGAAAATATAGATACGGAACTTCCCCTGGAGGCCCCGTGGCGATGCCCGATTTCCTGGTCATCGGCGCCCCCAAGGCCGGCACCACGGCCCTGCACGCCGCGCTGTCCGAACACCCGGGGCTCTACATGTCCGCCATCAAGGAGCCCAAGTTCTTCCTGTCCGACGGGCCGCCCCCGACCAAGGGCGGGCCCGGGGACGCGCTGACCTACCGGGAGCACGTCTGGCGCCGGGCGGATTACGAGGCCCTGTTCGCCCCGGCCCCGCCCGGGACCCTGCGCGGCGAGTCGACTCCGCTCTACCTGTACGACCGGGCCGCGGTGGGCCGGATCCACGACGCGCTCCCGCAGGCCCGGCTGATCGTGATCGTCCGCGACCCGGTGGAGCGCGCCCACTCCAACTGGGCCCACCTGTGGTCGGCGGGCCTGGAGCCGGTGGCCGACTTCGTCCGGGCCTGCGGCGAGGAGGAGCGCCGGATCGCCGCGGGCTGGGCTAGCTTCTGGCACTACACCGGGCTGGGCCGCTACGGCGAGCAGCTCCAGTACCTGTTCACGCTCTTCCCGCGGGAGCAGGTCCTGGTCCTGCGCTACCGGCGGCTGGTCGACGAGCCCGCGCAGACCCTGGACCGGATCTGCGCGTTCCTCGGCGTGCAGACGGGCGCGCTGACGCATATGCCGCGGCACAATGTCACCTCTCACCCCGAACCGACGCTGGCACACCGGGCCGTGGCAGCGGCCCAGCGGGCGGGCAGCGCGGTCGGCAGCCGGGTCCCCGGCCTGACCGCGGCCACCCTGACCGGCCCGCTCGAGCGGTACCTGCAGCGGCATAGCCGGGAGCGCCAGCCCTTGAGCTGGGAGCAGCGCCGGGAACTGCTGCCGCGTTTCGAGCCCGACATCGCGCTGCTGGAGCAGGTCCTCGGCGAGGACTTCGGCGACTGGGTGCGGCCGCGAGAGCGTTCCGGCGGCCTGGTCGGCGCCCGGCCCGCCGGCCAGAGCCAGGCCAAGAACGGCCGCCCCGTCAACGAAGTTCGGTAACCAGGGCGTGGGACCCGTCCGGCCCGGTCAGCTCGTAATACAGGCGGTACCGGCCGCCCGGTAGCGCCACCATGTCCAGGTACCGCAGTCCGCCGCCGTGGTATGGGGAGGACACGGCCGGGCCGTCGCCTAGGGCGGTGAGCGCCGCAGGATCGGCGCCAGTAGCCACCCCGGTCCGTTCCTCATAGTTCTCCGCCGCGCTCGCCCGGCCGTCGTAGTAGGCCGTCACCACATCCCCGCCGAAGTCCACCGACGATACCCGCGTCCCCCGGGCGTCCCAACCCCCCGGCGTCCCGCTCAGCGCGGTGCCGTGCCACGTCCAGGCCAGGCCGTCGGAACTGGTCGCGTACTCAGTGGTCATCTGGTCGGCCTGGAGCGGGTCGGCCAACGGGTGGCACGACGCCCACAGGTGCCACTGGCCGCCGTGGTACCGGATCACTGGATCCTTCACGCCGGTCTTGGTGTCCCCGGGCAAGACCACCTCCCGCCGCCCGGCGTCGAACTCGCCCGGGTGCGCCGCCTCAGTCATCTCCACCCGCCAGTGCTTGGTCCCGAACGTCGCGCAGCTCAGATACAGCCGCCAGCGTCCCTCCGGCGTGCGGACCAACGCCGGCCGTTCCAGCGACTCGGTGGCCATCGCGTCCTTGTCGATGCTCAGCAGCGTCTCGAAGTGTTCCCCGTCCGCGGACCGGGCCACCGCCACCGCGTAGCCACGCCCCCGGCCGACGGGCCGGCGGAGCCGGTAGGCCAGGAAGATCTCCCCGTCACCCGCCACCGCGCACGGCGCGCCCGCCCAGTACCCCGGCCCGGTCCCGGGCGCTTGAACCGCGACGGCACCATGCTCGGGCCAGGGCAGCAGCATCAGAGGGTCCCCTTCCCTGCTATTCACATCGAAATAATGGTTAATACAGGATAGCCGCTACTCCTCGAATCGGCAGGCACCGTCATGACCGTGTTTCGTGATCTCTGCCATGGCAGTACCCATGATGGCGCATGCCGGGCGGCCCCAGCGTGGGCCTGGGTCAGGTATTCGGGCAGGGCGAATGTATGACCCGGGACACTAAGGGACGAGTTCCAGGTACGACACGCCCGGCATGGGCAGGTCAAAGCCGAACTCCAGCATTCCGTCGCCGCCCGCGGCGGCCCGCTCGGCCGGCCTCAGCTCATCGAGCGTATTTAGCTCGTCCAGTTCCGCCCACTGATCCGGCGTCGGCCATGGGGCACCGCCGCGCATCCGCTCCCAGGCCGGGACGATGTTGGAGTGCCCGGCGTCGATCCGGTAGTGCCGGACCGTGTACCGGGCCCCGGCCGGGACGGGCACCCGCACCCGGACCAGGCGGTCCAGCAGCGGGTCCCCGCCGGTCTTGCTCTGGTCCAGGGTGACGTTCCAGGCCAGGATGCCGATCCGCCCGCCCTCGTCCCGCGCGGCCAGCGCCTCCACCAGCCCGCCGGCCCCGTCACCGGACACCGTCACCGGCAGCCGCGCCCCGCCGAGCCGGGCCAGCAGGGCCAGCGCCCAGTACCGGGGCTTGCGCAAGTTCCCCACCGACAGCAGCCCGAACCCGCCGTGGAACAGCTCGGGCGGCACGCCCAGTTCCTCGAAATGGTCGGAGGCGACCCAGTGCGACAGCGCGTCGATCCGGCCCAGCGCCGAGGCCATGCCGCGCAGCAGGAACGCCGCCGCGAACACCGTGTCGCCGACGTGATGGAAGTGGGTCGGGGTGGTGCCCCACTCGGTCCACCAGATCGGCGTCCCGGACCGGCCGAACGCCCGGAGGACGGGCCGCAGGTCCAGTGGCACGTTCCCGTAGACGTGCGTGGACAGGAAGTCGAGCGGTGCCCCGGAGTCCTGCAGGTGGCCCAGCAGTTCCCAGATCCAGCCCGTCGCCGCCGAGGACGGCCCGCCGACCCGCAGCCCCGGATCCACCGCCTTGACCGCGCGCGCGGAGACGTCGTAAAGCCGGAAGTACTCCTGCGGCGTCCCGGACCAGAACACCTCCAGGTTGGGCTCGTTCCACACCTCGAACGCCCACCGCGACACCACCTCGTCCCGGCCGTACCGCTGGATCAGGTGAGCGGCCAGGTCGCCGACCAGGGCCGCCCAGCGGTCCCAGTCCTTGGGCGGGGAGATGATCGCCCCGTAGGTGAACACCGTCTGGGCCGGGTCGCGGGCCAGGGCGGCGGGCATGAAGGACAGCTCGACCACCGGCCGCAGGCCGATCTCCATCAGCTCGTCATACACCCGGTCGATCCCGGCGAAGTCATGCACCGCCCGCCCGTCCGCTTCGGTGTACACCTCGAGGTCGTCGTCCAGGATGCCGTGCGCGCGGACGGCCCGCACGCCGAGTTCGTCGTGCGCGATCCGCAGTGCCTCGCGCAGTTCCGTGCCGATCACCCGGCCCCCGGTGTGATCCCGGCGCAGCAGGCAGCTCAGGTGCTCCGAGCCGATCATGGGTTGCCACGGCCGCGCGAGCGGGCCCGGAACCGCCGCCGCGCCGACCTCGATCGTGACCGCGGGCCGGCCGTTGGTGCCGGGCCAGGGCGCCGCCGCGATCGAGTCCGACAGCGGCCCGGTCGATGCCCCGTCGGCCACCGCCGCCACCGCGTAATGCCGGACCCGGCCGGGCTCGCCGGAGGTGTCGGCGTACGGCCCGGCCGGGACCGCGAGCACGTCCCCGCCGCCGTGATCCAGCGGCTCGTACGGCTCGCCCGCGGCCCGGTAGACCAGGTAGCCGGCCGCGCCAGGCACCGGATCCCAGTCCAGGGTGACGTGGCCCTGGCCGGGCACCGCCCGCAGCCCGGCCGGCCGCGCCAGGCCGGCCGCCGGGCCGTGGTGGGGGTCCTGGCCTGGCACGCCCCGCCGCCCGATGCGCTCCTCCCAAGCGGCGCGCGCATCATCCGTCATAGGGAAAGTGTCTCAAGCCCCAGGTACTCGCGCGCCGCCCAGGACACCGGGTCGTTCGCGAAGTCGCGCTGGATGGCCCGGTTGTCCAGCGCGTTGTCCAGCGCCGCCATGATCATCGACTGGTCGAGCACCAGGTCGCGGTGCCCGACCGCGCCGGTGGTGGGGTTGACCGCGTCGAAAAAGCCGTCCGCGCCGTACAAGCCCGGGTAGTCGGCACGCAGGGTCTGGATGTTGGCGTAGGCCTGCTGCGGCGCGACGTCCAGCGCGATGAACGACGCGTGCGGGGTCACCACGTCCTCGGTGGCGCAGCCGTGGCACTGCGAGAGCCCGTCGTTCGGGTTGCTGGCATCGGCGCCCGTGCCGTAGTACGGGAAGGCCAGGCCCTCGACCCCGTACCCGGAGTAGCCGCCGGAGTCATCGGCCGTGCTGGATGGCGACATGCCCCACACCTTGTAGTGCAGCTGCTGGGTGGCGTACTTGATCTGCACCTGCACCGTGCGGGCGTCGGCCAGGCCGAAGCTGCGGGTGCCCCAGCTGGTCTCCGGGACCACGAGGTTGGGCATCATGGCCTCGAACATGCCGCCCGAGTAGGTCGGTATGAAGGTCAGGTTGGTACCCGGGTAGGTGTAGTGCCCCTCCCACACCGGGAACTGCTGACCGGACTGCGGGTCGGTGTAGGTCTTCCAGTAACCGCCCATCGGCCACTGCCCCTGCCAGGAGAAGTCCGGGTCGGTGCTCTGGCAGTCGGCGAACGGCGCCTTGGGCGGCAGTTCCCGCCAGCTGCGCCACCACACGTTTCCCGGCATCTGGTGCAGGCCCATGCCGATGTAGGCGGAGATCCGCGGGTCGGAGTAGAACGCGCCATTGTGGTAGTACTGCGTGTAGTTGTTGCCCGAATACGGCGGCAGCCCCACGTAGTACCCGCCGAACATCTGGCCGGTCGGCTGGTTCCCCGGGATCGCCGGGTTGGTGTTGCAGTGCGTCTCGGCCCGGTCGTCGTAGAAGATCCCGAAGTTCATCGGCGCGATCAGGCTGTCGGCCAGGTGCGCCAGCCCCGGCATGGCCTGCCGGACCACGATCAGCCCCGAGGCGTACCAGCCGTTGTCCACGTTGGAGACGAAGAAGCAGTTGTTGAAGGCCGGCGCCGCCCCGGCGGGGCAGTCCGCCTGGCCCGGATTGCTCAGCACATCGCCGTTGGTCGTGTCGTACCACTGGTACAGGAACCCGTCGTAGCGTTGCAGGTGCGACACCTCGGTCAGGGTGGCCTGCACCCGGTCCTGCGCCTGCGCCTCGCTGATCAGGCCGAGGTCCCGGGCCGAGACCACGGCCCACAGGTACACCCCGATGTCGGCGGCCGACGTGTACCGGCCGTAGCTCGTCGGGGTGGGGGAGCCGCCGGCGAACGTGATGTTGTCTATCGGGAGGTTGGTCGCAGGGTCGATGTCCACGTTGTAGAACTTCCAGGTGTCCCGCGCGATGGACAGCAGGTTCGCCTGCTGTGCCGTGCTCAGCCCACCGTACGGCGCGACATCATCCTGTACGCCCTGGCCCGTGGCGCCGGCCCGGGCCTGCTGGAGCGGCGCCAGCAGCGCGATGATGACCGCCGCCGCGACGATCCACAAGAACCTCGTCCTCTTCATGGTCTGCCCCTGCCTGTCGTTACCGTTTTGCCTTCCTAAGCTCGCCCTTGCCGGTGGGCCGGGGGCGGCACCCGCAGCTGCGGCGGATCACGGTCCTGGTCGGCAGGATCACCGACTGCCGCGGGGCGGCCTGGTCGGTGATGCGGCCGAGCAGCATCCGGACCGACTGCTCGCCCAGCTCGCGCATCGGCTGGCGGACCGTGGTGAGCCCGGGCCGGACGTGGTGCGCCGCGGCGATGTCGTCGAACCCGGTCACCGCGACGTCCGCCGGGACGCGCAGCCGCCTGGCCCGCAGCGCGATCAGCGCCCCGATCGCCATCTCGTCGTTACCGCACACGATTGCCCGCGGCGTGCGGCCCGCGGCCAGCATGGCCGCGACCGCCTGCAGGCCGCCCGCCTCGGTGAACCCGCCGGTCGCGGCCGGCTCGCCAGGCCCCGGCAGGCCGGCCTGCCACAGCGCCTCGCAGAACCCCTCGAACCGCTCGCCGGAGTCCGGCGAGTCCGCAGGACCGGCCAGGAATGTCAGGTCGGTATGCCCGTGCACCTCGATCAGGTGCTGGGTAATCTCCCGGCTGCCGCTGCGGTTGTCCGCGCCCACGAAGTCGGGTCCGTCCTCGGCGGAGTAGCCGGCCAGCACCACCACCGGCACGCTGCGGGACAGCGCGGCGATGTCCGGCTCGGACAGGCTTCGGGCCATCACCACCAGGCCGTCGGTCTTGCCGGCGATCGAGAACGCGAGATCGCGCCCCGACGCGGTGCGGGTGGCCGCGATCATGACCGCGTCGCCGACCGAGGTCGCCGCCCGTTCCGCGCCGCGGATCACCTGATCCACGTACAGCGGCGACTCCTCCTCGGCCTCGCCGGATTGCCCGAGATCGGGGAACAGCAGCCCGACGACCCCGGCACGCTTGGAAGCCAGCCCCCGGGCCGGCCCGCTCGGCACCCAGCCCAGCTCGGCCGCCGTAGCCCGCACCCGCTCCCGGGTGGCCTCCGAGAACCCCTTGCCGTCGGCCATGACCCGAGACACCGTGGCCGTCGACACGCCGCTCCGCTGCGCGACCTCGTAAATCGTCGACCGATCGGGCACGTCCAGACCTTTGCTGATCGGTGAGTAAGCGGTTGCCTTGGTTAAGCGCTTACTCTGATTAACCGCTTACGTAAACACACGATCCCGGCGGTGTCAAGGCCGCGCCGTGGTCACGCCAGGAATGGCGCGGCTCGAAGCCGAGCACCTTCCGAAACGCACATGTTCACCCGTGCACTAACTTGTTCCGTCTCATTGACACAAGTAAGCCCATAGCGAGAGGCTTGGCCATGCTCTAGGCGCGTGAGGCCTGACCGAAGCCGCCGGTGCCGGTTTTCGGTCCGCTCAACGTGTCCGTTTCTGGCCTGGGGGAAACGACGGGAGACCTCGGCATGGTGCGCAGACATCGTTTCATGGCCCTGCTGGCCGGCGCGACCCTCATCGGGAGCGGCCTGGTCGTCACCGCCCCGGCCTACGCCGGGACCGTGTCCGCCGCGCAGGCCAGCGCCGCGCCCGGCGCCCCCGGCGCCGCGTCGTATTTCGACCTGGCCAGGAAGGATTGCGTCGGCACCGCGGCCGACCGTGACTCCAAGGTGTGGTACACGGTGGCCG
>Ga0208240_1000011_pt1 | contig 13893 bp, 16 predicted proteins | sample MicForSoilPHH6_O_FD_188034 | JGI IMG/M metagenome (GOLD analysis project Ga0208240, IMG submission 188034) | Forest soil microbial communities from Harvard Forest Long Term Ecological Research site in Petersham, Massachusetts, USA - MetaG HF041... | ecosystem: Environmental > Terrestrial > Soil... | reverse complement strand
CCAAGCAGTGTGTCCTTCAGCAGCGGGGCCAGCAGCTCGTCCGTGACGCCGGGATAGGTCTCGGGCGTGAAGTTCGAGCGCAGGCCCACCACGCGCACCCCTCGGCGGCCGAACTCCCCGGCCAGGGTCCGGGTGAGCGCCTCGATAGCTGCGTTCGCCAAGCTGAAGCCGCCCATCTCGTGCCGGGTCTCCTTGGCTGACGAGGCGCTCAGCGTCACGATCACGCCGGCTCCGTGCGCGGCCATGTGCCGGGCGGCGGCGGTCGCGGTCAGGAAGTTGGTCCGGCACAGCCCGGTGATCGGGGCCAGGAAGTCCTCGACGGAGATGTCGGTCAGCGCCACGCCCTGGACGACGGGGACCGACACCGCGTTGAAGGACACATCGATGCTGCCGGCCGCCGCCACCACCCGATCGGCGTGCGCGTCGACGGCCGCCTTGTCCATCGCGTCAACCGGTGCGGCCTCGGCCGCCCCGCCGTGCGCACGAATGTCGGCGGCCGCTTCTTCCAGCGTGGCCAGGGTGCGCCCGGCCAAGAATACGCGCGCGCCGTCCCGCGCGAAGGCGCGAGCCACCGCACCGCCGATCGCCCCCGCCGCCCCGTAGACAATGGCGTTCTTGTTCTCCAGCAACACAGCGGCTTCCTCTCACGCGTCGAGTCCAACCGCCAACCACCTTAGATCGGGCTAGCTACGTGAGACCCGGGTTTCACCACGCTCTAGGGGCAGTGAAACCCGGGGTTCGTCCCGCCGTAAAACAACGGGGACTGAGTTGGTACGGCGTCAGCTGGCCACGCCGCGTTGCTGCGGCGGCCGGCTGATCCGCGCGGCGAACAGGTCGCGCAGGCTGACCACGCCGCGTACGGTCCGTCCTTCCATGATGGGCAGATGCCGGAAGCCGTTCAGCAGCATCATCTGGGCCGCGTCCTCGACCGTGGTCTCCGGCCCGGCTGACTGCGGATCCTTGGTCATCCAGGCCGAAACCTGGACCGTGGTGAGGTCGGTCCCGGACGCCGCGGCGCGCAGGACATCGCGCTCGGTGAGGATGCCGGCCAGGAAGGGGCCCTGCATGACGAGGGCCGAGCCCACCCGCTCGCGCACCATCTCGGCGGCGGCCTCGGACATGGGACTGTCGGGAGTGGTGAGGATGACGCGGGTGTGCATCATCTCGCCGACCGTGAGGGCCCGGCGGCCGTCCTCAGCCACTTTCGCCGATCTCGAACAGCTCGGAGTCGTGCGGGGCGGACGGTCCGGCGAGCTCCTCGGAGAGCAGCCGCCAGAGCGACCCGGCCCAGGCCGACAGCTGCGGCCAGCGCATCCAGAACAGCTGGAGCGTGGTCTCGTCGAATTCGGAATGTGCCTGGTCAGGGCTGATCGAGTGGGTGAAGTCCTCGAGCTGATGGATCAGTTCGAGGAACCGGTCGGCGCTATCATCCATTCGCATCACCTCCGGAGGGGGAGTGCGGCGTCGGCCGCGGAAACAGGGGCGTCAGGATCATGACGCCAAGTGGGGTGATCCATACCCCGAAACCACGGAGTACAAGTCGGCCACGGCCCGAATTTTCGCGGTGAGCCGATAATAACTGCGGCCCTGACCGGACAAAAGCGACAGATAACGGCAGGTGGGCCGAGAAGGCCGGCCGTGCTCTCGCGCCGGTCCCGCCGGGCAGCGAACATTTCCATTAGCTGCGAACGTAATGTAGCCGAGCTCTTCCTCTGAGTAGCGTCGAGGCCAAGGTTCGTGGTTGACATCGCTGCGATCCGGGGTATGTTGCTGCTCAGTCCAGCACCGGGCTCGCGAGCCGGACCGACAGGCTCGTCAGGTCCGCAGGGGCCTGCGGCGCAGATCCGGCTGGACGGGGGTTGGGCGTGGAAAGGGCCCGGGCACCCAGTAGACAACGGAGATCGAGCCCGTTGCCAGCGGGACGGACTCCGGTCCGAAGGCGCCGCCCGGGTCCTTTTCCTTTCCCGGCTCACCCCGGTCGGCACCATTAGGCCGACCGGTTCGTTTGTTCTTGGGGGGTAGCAGGTTCGCCGGGGACCAGGTTCACCGGCAGGGGAACGGTTCTCCTTTGCCCGGGGCAACGCGACTACGGGGATATCATGGCGTGCACCGTTCGTGACACCTCCTGTTAACCAACGCAGGGATAGGCAGAGGTAGTGACTGAGCCACACTCGCCCGCCGAGCCGTCGGCCGGCCAGACTGTCGTCATCATGCCCACGTATAACGAGCGGCAGAACCTGGAGTCCATCACGGGCCGGGTCAGGGCGGCGCTTCCCGAAGCTGATCTGCTGATCGTGGACGACAACAGTCCGGACGGCACCGGCGACATCGCGGACAAGCTGGCCGAGGCCGACTCGCACGTGCAGGTCATGCACCGGACGGAGAAGGCAGGCCTGGGCAAGGCGTACATGTCCGGGTTCAGCTGGGCGCTCGAGCGCGGCTACGGCGTGGTCGTGGAGATGGACGCGGACGGCTCGCACCTGCCCGAGCATCTGCCGGTCCTGGTCGGCGCGCTGGCCCACGCGGACCTGGCCATCGGATCCCGGTGGATGCCCGGCGGCCGGGTGGTGAACTGGCCTAGGTCCCGCGAGGCGCTGTCCCGCGGAGCCAACGTCTACACCCGCCTTATGCTGGGCCTGAAGGTCCGCGACGCGACCGCTGGCTTCCGCGCCTACCGGGCCTCGACGCTGCGCACGATCAGCCTGGACCAGGTCCAGTCGACCGGGTACTGCTTCCAGATCGACCTGACCATGCGGGTCGCGCAGGCCGGGCTGAAGATCGTCGAGGTGCCGATTACGTTCGTGGAACGCGAGCACGGCGCCAGCAAGATGAGCAACAACATCATCCTGGAGGCGTTCTGGCGCGTCGCGCAGTGGGGCACGGCGCAGCGACTGCGTCAGCTCAGGTCCCGCCGGACCAGCTAAGGCCGGGCCAGCTAGGACGGGCTCAGAAGCTAGGCGCTCCGGCGCTGAGTCCGGCTGCTGCCGAGGTCATCGCGGCGCTCGGTGACGCGCCGTTCCCGGATGACCTCGAGCCGCTCGGCGAGCACCGCCTCGAGGTCCTCCACCGTGCGCCGCTCCATGAGCATGTCCCAGTGGCTGCGCGGCGGCTTGGCCTTCTTGGGGGACGGCGACTCCCCGGTGGCGGCGATGGCGATCGAACCGCAGACGCGACACTCCCACGTAGCAGGAAGTTCCGCCTCCGCCGCGAATGGCACGCTAAAGTGGTGTCCGTTCGGGCAGTCGAAAGCGACGTCCTGACGCGGTGCCAGGTCGGTGTTCCTGTCGTTTTCGTAGCTCGTCGCACCGAGCCGGGTGCCGCGGAGTGCGCGTTCAGCCATGCTTGCTGCCTCCCAGGCGGTCAACGGTCTTAGTGGGCAACACTTAATACCCGGACAAGATTCCCGTTCCGGGCGTTACCCAACCGTGTTTCTGATGAAAGTTCGCAGCTATCGGCCTTGAGGCAGGCTAGGTGGTAGCCGAACTCACCCGGGGATGCCACTGACCACGCTCGATCAGCACGTCACGCAGCGTCTCGATCTCGTCGGTCATGATGCCGTCGGCGCCCAGGTCCAGGTAGCGGATCATCTCGGTCCGGTCGTTGATGGTCCAGACGTGGACGTCGAGGCCGAGTGCGTGCGCCCGGCGCACGAACGTCCCGGTCGCCACCCTCCCTGGCACCTGGGCGCAGCGCACGCAAGCCCGGGCCAGGAAGCTGGCCAGCAGCCGGATCTGCGGCCAGCGCTCGGAGGTGCCGACGTTGCAGCGGACGCCGGCGATCGCGGTCGGCGAGGTGGCCATGCACACCGGATGGTCGAGCAGCCCGCGGGCGGTTCGGAGCCGGTTGCCGGAGAACGAGGTCACGCAGACCCGGTCCCACGCCCCGGTGCGGCGCAGCACCTCGGGCAGCAACCTGATCCCGGGCGCGTCCTTCAGGTCGATGTTGAAGCGCACATCGGGCCAGGCGGCGATCAGGTCCTCGAGGAGCGGTACCGGTTCGGTGCCCAAGACCCGCAGCGCGGCGACCTCACGGTAGGACAGCGCGCTGAGCGGGCCGGTCGCGTCGGTGACCCGGTCCAGCGTGCGGTCGTGGAAGGCCACCAGCTTCCCGTCCGAGGTCGCGCGAGCATCGGTCTCGAGGTACGCGTACCCCAGCTTGATGGCGTGCTCGAACGCGGACCAGGAGTTCTCCGGGGCGTGGGCCGCGCCGCCGCGGTGGGCGAAGGCGATGGGCCGCGGGTGATCGAGGAAGGGTACGCGCACGATGGCAAGTATGCATGCTGACCTGGTATGCGGGGTGAACGGCGCGTGTCGCGTCATCGTCAGGCGAACGGCGGGTGCTCCACCTGGGTCCAGGCCCGGCGACGTGCCTCGGCCATGGCCACGGCGGCCGCCACGGCCACGTTGAGCGACCCGACCCGGCCCGGCTGCGGGATGTACGCGACCGCGTCGGCCGCCGCGAGCAGGGCCGCCGAACATCCGTGGTCCTCGTTGCCGACCGCCAGGCACACGTCGCCATCCAGCGGCGCCTCGTGCAGCGGGACCGCGCCCGAGGCCAGCTCGATGGCCACCACCCGCAGGCCCGCGGCCGAGGCGGCCTTGGCCGCGGCGACCGCGCTAGCCTCGGTGCTCGCCTGGACCAGCCGCTGGGTGCCGAGCGCCGTCTTGCCCACCCCCGGGTGGGACAGCGGCGCGGTGCTGCCGCACAGCCACAGGTGCTCGGCGCCGAAGGCGGCCGCCGAGCGGACGATGGAGCCGACGTTGAACGGCTGCCCGACCGAGTCCAGCAGCAGCGCCAGCCGCGCCTCGCTGATCCGGCGCCACTCGCGGTTCAGCCGCTTGACCTCGACCGGGCGGAGCTGGTGAGGCGCCTTGGCGTCACCGCCGGGCGGCACGGGCGTGGTCACCGGGGAGTCACCACGGCTCGTTCGGGCAAAAATTCGACCTGGAGCAGACGGTAACCGCTCCGAGCGGCCCGCCTGCTCACGAGCCAGCCTTGTTCGGTCAGCCAGCGGTGCAGTGAATCGGCGCCGAGGTTGCGCCCGGCCACGAGGTAGGCCTGCCCGCCGCCAGAACCGCCACCAGAACCGCCGCCAGACAGGCGGCCGAGCCACGCCGACAGCAGGTCGTGCAGGGCCGGCTTGCCGATCCGGACCGGCGGGTTGGACCAGATCCCGGCCAGCTGCGGCGGGACCGACGGGTTCCCGGCAAGAACGCAGCGCACGTTGGGCAGCCCGGCTGCGGCGGCGTTCCGCGCGCACAGCTCGAGCGCCCGTTCGTTCACGTCGACCGCCCAGACCGTCGCGCCGGGCGACCGCTTGGCCAGCACGCAGGCGATCGGGCCGTAGCCGCAGCCGAGGTCGAGCAGGTCGCCCGCGGGGGGCGGAGGCGGAGCCTCGTCGAGCAGCAGGCGCGTACCGGGATCGAGTCGGCCGGGGGAGAAGACCCCGGCGTCGGTGGCCAGCTCCAGGTAGACGTCGGGCAGGACCACCCGGACCAGCCCGGGCCGGTGCGGGGCCCGCGGCCGCGCCGAGAAGTAGTGGTCACCCGCTGGCTCAGCGTGCTCGCTCAACGTCTCAAGGTCTCAAGGTCGCACGGGCTGCGCCGGCTGAAGCTGCGCAGCCAGTGCGGGATTGATGAACCGGCGGGTGACCCAGCGCTCGACGATGAACGTCATGATCGGGATGGTGCCGGCCAGCAGCATGATCACGGTCGGCTTGGTAGCCAGCTCCAGCTTCCTGGACAAGATCCAGGCGAACACTAGGTAGATGATGTACAAGATGCCGTGCACCACGCCGACGTTGTTGGCCACGCTCGGATGGCCCGCCACCTGCAGCGGGATGCCGACAAAACACAACACCACCAGCACCACACCGGTCACGTAAGCCATCACCCGGTACCGGAGTACCGCTGCTTCCACAGCTCTATCTCCCTAGCTTCGCAGTCCGTGCCACTTGCCGTGGCGCTTGACCTCGGCGTTGAGCCGGGCCAGGTAGGCGTTGTAGGCGCTGAGCTCCTCGTCCTCGTCGTCCTCGGCGGTGCCGACGCTGACCTGCACGGGGTGGACGCTGACCGGCAGATCGTCCGAGTCCGAAGGCCCGGCGGGTGTGTCCTGCGACCCGTCCCGCTTGATCCGGAACTCGTCCTTGATCGTCTTGGCCCAGAACACCACGGCGAAACCGGCGAACAGCGGCCACTCGAACGTGTAGGCCCAGCTCAGCCCGTTGCCGCTGAGCGCGCGGTGGAGCTGCCAGTCACCGAGCCAGAGCATGCCCCAAAAGGACACGACCATGAGCAGGTGCCAGCCCAGCCAGCGGGGCTGGATGAGGAATCGCCACACCGGCCCGGGGCGCTCGGCCGCGGCGGTGTCCGCCGAGCCGACCGGGGCAGTGTTGTCCATGACACGAGCGTATCGCTGCCCGGAAAGTGGTGTCGGCGGCCGGCCGGTCACCGATAATTCTTCCATGAGCGTGTTCGGCGCGTGGTCGCCCGAGGCCGCACGGCTGCCCGACCGGCTCGATGACCTGCACGGGCCCTGGCAGGGGGTGGTCGTGCTGCCGGTGCACCTGACCTGGCACGGCCTGCGCGAGTTCGACGTCTCCTCGGAGAAGCCCAGGCTGCTGCTCTACAACATCGTGCTCAGCCAGGGCAGGCGGAACGACCTGGCCCGGTTCGTCAACCCGCGGCGGCTGCGCGACGACTGGCCGCAGCTGCGCCCGCTGCTCAGCCGTTCGGTGCGGCGGGCCTGCGAGCGCAAGCTCGGCCTGCGCCCTGCCCATCACCGAGCCTTACCGCGCATGACATGACCCCATATGCCAGGCTGTTGACATGCGCAAATACGTGATCATGGGCGTGCAGGGCAGCGGCAAGGGCACACAGAGCCAGCTGCTGGCCGCTGACCTGGGCATCGTGCACATCAGCGTCGGGGACATCTTCCGCTGGAACGTGCAGAACCACACCAAGGTAGGCGCGGTGGTCCGGCGCACCATGGCGGCCGGGGAACTGGTCGGAGACGACCTGGTGGAGTCGGTGGTCAGGGACCGGCTCACCCAGCACGACTGGAACTTCGGCTTCATCATCGACGGGTTCCCGCGGAACCGCAGGCAGGCCGAGTTCTTCCTGGAGACCTACGACATCGACGGGGTCGTCGAGCTGGACATGCCCGACAGCGAGGTTCGCCGCCGGATCCTCAACCGCAGGCTGTGCGCCGACTGCGGCATGGACTACAACCTGATCGCCAACAGCCCGAAGGTCGCGGGCCAGTGCGACTCGTGCGGCGGACAGCTGGTCACCAGGGAAGACGACACCGAGGAGGCGCTGGTGGTCAGGCTGCGGGACTACCACACCCAGACCAGCCCGGCGCTTGACCTGTTCCGCGGCAAGGAGTACGTCTTCACGGTGGACGCGAGGCCCGCCCGCGAGGCCGTCCAGGAGCAGATCCGCAAGTGCCTCGGCCTGCCGCCGTTCGAGCAGGAAAACAAGGGTGCCGGTTGTGCGTGAGATCGCGGTGTTCGGCGGCAGCGCTCACCCGGCGCTGACCGCCGAGATCTGCGCGTTCCTGGCCGTACCGCAGCAGCCGGTCCAGCTGGAACGGTTCGCGAACGACTGCCTGGAGGTCCAGCTTCAGGCCAACTGCCGGGAACGGGACGTGTTCATCATCCAGCCACTGGTCAACCCGGTGCAGGAGCACCTGGTCGAGCTGCTGTTGATGGCGGACGCGGCCCGCGGCGCGTCGGCCGGCCGGGTGACCGCGGTGATACCGCATTACGCGTACGGCCGGTCGGACAAGAAGGACAAGCCCCGGATCTCCATCGGCGCCCGGCTCGTCGCCGACCTGCTGGTCACCGCGGGCGTCGACCGGGTGCTCACGCTGACCCTGCACTCGCCGCAGGTCCACGGGTTCTTCTCCGTCCCGGTGGATCACCTGCACGCGCTGCGCGAGCTGTCCACGCACTTCCGTGACCGCGACCTGTCCAACGCCGTGGTGGTCGCGCCGGACCTCGGCTACGCCAAGAGCGCCGCGGACTTCGCGCGGCGGTTGGGCGTGCCGGTCGCGGCGGGCGCGAAGGAACGGATCAGCGACACCAAGGTCCGGATCACCGCGATCATCGGCGAGGTGACCGGCCGGGACGTGATCATCATCGACGACGAGATCTCCCGTGGCACCACCGTGTTCGAGCTGCTCGACCGGCTACGCGAGCAGGGTGCGCGTTCGGTGGCCGTGGCCTGCACGCACGGCCTGTTCGCCGACAACGCGCTGGACAAGCTGACCGCCATGGACGTGACCGAGGTGGTGTGCACCAACTCCGCGCCGGTCCCGGCCGACTATCCGAAGCTGCGCGTGCTGTCGGTGGCCCCCGCCCTGGCCGAGGCGATCAGCCGCATCCACAACGGCGAGTCGGTCAGTTCCCTGTTCGACCGCTAGGGTTAGCGGTCTGGATGATCCAGGCCAGGACCAGGGCCTCTTCCCGCCAGGCGTCGTAGCGGCCGCTGCGGCCGCCGTGGCCCGCCTCCATCTCGATCTTGAGCAGGAACGGGCCGCCCTTGGCCACCGCGCGCAGCCGCGCGATCCATTTGGCGGGCTCGTGGTAGGTCACCCGGGTGTCGTTCAGGCCGCCCAGGGCGAAGATCGGCGGGTAGACCTGCCCGGTCACGTTCTCGTACGGGGTGTAGGACTTCATGTACGCGTAGACCTGCGGGTCGTGCAGCGGGTCGCCCCACTCCTCCCATTCGGTCACGGTCAGCGGCAGCGACGGGTCCAAGATCGTGTTCAGCGCGTCGACGAACGGCACCTGGGCCACGATGCCGGCGAAGTCCTGCGGCGCCAGGTTGGCCACCGCGCCCATCAGCAGGCCGCCCGCCGAACCGCCCCGGGCCACCAGCCGGGACGCCGAGGTCCAGTTTTGGGGCCCGGACCGCTCCAGGTGCTCCGCGCACGCGATGAAGTCGGTGAAGGTGTTCTTCTTGTGCAGCAGCTTGCCGTCGGTGTACCAGGCCCGGCCCAGCTCGCCGCCGCCCCTGACGTGCGCGATCGCGTAGACGAACCCCCGGTCCAGCAGCGACAGGACCGGGATGGAGAAGGCCGGGTCCCGGGATATCTCGTAGCTGCCGTAGCCGTACAGCAGGCACGGAGCAGTACCGTCACGAGGCGTGCCCTTGCGGTGCACGAGCGAGATCGGGATCCGCGTGCCATCGGTCGCGACCGCCCACTCGCGGTGCTGCTCGTAGTCCTGCGGCCGGTACGGCTGGCCCGAGGGGGACGGCAGCACCGGCTGGCGCTTGAGCAGGGTCAGCTCGCCGGTGGCCATATCGCAGTCGTAGACCGAGCCCGGGGTGATAAGCGAGGTGTACGACAGGCGGAACCGGGTGGAGTCGTACTCCGGATTCGGTCCCGGCCCGACCCGGTAGATCGGCTCGTCGAACTGCAGGTCGCGGCCGGCGTCCCCATCGGAGTCGGCGGAGCCGGCCCGCAGGATCCGGAGCCCGGTGAGCCCGTCGCGCCGGAAGTAAACCATGATGAAGTCCGCGAACGCGGCCATGCCCAGCAGCCGGGTGTCGGCCCGGTGCGGCACCAGCGGGGTCCAGTCCTGCGGAGCCGACAGCGGCGCGGTGGCGATCTCGAAGTTCTCCGCGTGGTCGTTGTGCAGGATGAGCAGCCGGTCCCCGGCGTCGTCGACGCTGTAGTCCAGACCCTGCCGGCGCGGGGTCACCACGGTGAGCTCACCCTCCGGGGCGGCCGCGTCGAGCAGCCACACCTCACTGGTCAGCACGCTGGCGCTGTGGATCACGATGTAGCGCTCGCTGCGGGTGTGGCCCACGTCGACGTTGAAGCGCCGGTCGGCCTCCTCGTACAGCATGACGTCCTGGTCGGCCGGGGTGCCGATCCGGTGCCGCCACACCCGGTAGGGCCGCCACGCGTCATCGACCGTCACGTAGAACAGGACCGAACCATCCAGCGACCACGAGCACCCGTAGTAGGCACCCGGGATCTCGTCGGGCAGCAGGGTCCCGGTGGCCAGGTCCTTGATCCGGATCGTGAACCGCTCGTCGCCACTGAAGTCGGTGGAGTACGCCAGCCAGCGCCAGTCCGGGCTCGGCTGGTACGCGCCCAGGGCGAAGAAGCCCGCCCCGGCGGCCAGTTCGTTGTCGTCGAGCAGCACCTCTTCCCCGTCCAGCGGCTGACCGTCCTCGGCCAGGGGCGGGATGACCTCGCCCGGCCGGACCGCGCGGCGGCAGTGCACCGCGTACTGCTGGCCCTCGACCGTCCGGGCGTACTGCCACCAGTCGCCCTTGCGCACCGGGACCGACAGGTCGCTCTCCTGCGTCCGGGCCTTGATCTCGGCGAAGATCTGCTCCTGGAGCGGGGCGAGCCCGGCGGTGACCGCCTCGGTGTAGGCGTTCTCGGCGTTCAGGTAGGCGATCGTGTCCGGGTCGTCCTTGGCGGCCAGCCACGCGTACTCGTCGGTGACGGTGTCGCCGTGGTAGGTGCGCTCGTGGGGGACCTGCTTGGCCGGCGGCGGTTCGGTGCTCATGTGGGGACAGTCTAACGACGCGCCGCAACCGGGAACTGGCACCATTAAGCCGTGCCTGGACACCTGCTGCTCAAGAACTGCGTCGAGGACGAGCCGACCCGCCCGGCCATCGAACGCGCCCTGAAAGACGACTCACTGCTCTGGCTGGACCTGGCCGACACCAGTGCGGACACGCTCGCCTTGCTGCGCGACGTGTTCAACATCCACCCGCTGGCCGTCGAGGACGCCCATGAGTTCAACCAGCGCCCGAAGGCCGAGGACTACGACGACTTCGTCTACATCGTGGCCTACGGCTCGCTCGGCCTGGACCAGCCGATGGTCGAGGTGCACTGCTTCTACGCCGAGCACTTCTTCGTCACCGTGCACCGGGATGAGGTCCCGGCCATCGCCGACGCCTGCGCCGCGCTGAACCGGATGTACACCGACCGGCGGCTGGTCGCGCTGTACCGCCTACTGGACGCCCTGGTGGACAGCATGTTTCCGTTCCTGACTGCGTTCGACGACCGCATCGACGAGCTGCAGGACCAGATCTTCGCCAAGCCCACGAACGACCAGCTGGCCACGATGTTCGCCCTCAAGCGTCAGCTCGTCGACATGCGCAAGGTGGTCACCCCGCAGCGGGACATGGTGAACGCCATGCTCTCCTCGGTCATCCCGATCCCGGGCATGACTACGGAGAGTGAGCGCTACGTGCGCGACCTCTACGATCACCTGATCCGGATCAGCGACATGGTGGACAGCTATCGTGACCTGCTCTCCGGGTCGCTCGACGCGTACATGTCGGTGGTCTCCAACCGGCTCAACGACGTGATGAAGCAGCTGACCATCATCGCCACCGTGTTCCTGCCGCTGTCGTTCCTGACCGGGTTCTTCGGCCAGAACTTCGCGTGGCTGGTGAACAGGCTGGGGTCCCTGGGCGTCTTCCTCGGCCTGGGCCTCGGTACCGAGGTCCTGGCCGTCGCCGGCCTGCTCCTGATGTTCCGCCGGCGCGGCTGGATGTAAGACCTTTTCTGCCGAACGGAACGTGGTGCGTCCGGCCTGGCCCGTTCAAGCCCCCCGTCGCGTCATCCCGGAGGGGTCCGGCTAACCTGTGTCTCGTGGCAGAACCGTCACCTGTTCCTCCTGAGCCGCAGCCGGTGCTGGGCCCGCTCACCGCGAATGCGATCTTCCTGGTCCTGACCATCAACCCCGGCGGCGAGGCGGCGTGCCGGGATCTGCTGGAGGGCTGGTCCGGCCTGGGGCGGGCGGTCGGCTTCCGGGCCCCGGAAGGCCCGGTGGCCGCCATCGCCGGGATCGGCTCGGACGCGTGGGACCGCCTGTTCGCTGGCCCGCGTCCGGCCGAGCTGCACCCGTTCCGCCCGCTCGCCGGTGCCGTGCACCGGGCTCCCGCCACGCCAGGGGACCTGCTTTTCCATATCCGGCACGAACGGATGGACGTGTGCTTCGAGTTCGCGGCCCAGGCCATGACCCAGCTGGAGGGCGCGGCCACGGTGGTGGACGAGGTGCACGGCTTCCGGTACTTCGACGAGCGGGACCTGATGGGCTTCGTCGACGGCACCGAGAACCCGACCGGCCGCGCGGAGGAGGAGGCGGCGCTGGTCGCCGACGCCGATCCCGCCTTCGCCGGCGGCAGCTACGTCATCGTGCAGAAGTACGTGCACCCGCTGGACGTCTGGAACGCCCTGAGCACCGAGGAGCAGGAGAAGGTGATCGGCCGCTACAAGCTCTCCGACATCGAGATGCCGGACGAGATCAAGCCGGTCAACTCGCACGTCGCCGTGAACACCATCGTGGAGCCCGACGGGACCCAGCGACAGATCGTCCGGGCCAACATGCCGTTCGGCGAGGTAGGGCGCGGGGAGTTCGGCACCTACTACATCGCCTACGCGGCCACGCCGAGCGTGACCGAGCGGATGCTGGTCCGCATGTTCATCGGCGAACCGCCGGGCAATACCGACCGCATCCTCGATTTCTCCACGGCCGTCACCGGCAGCCTGTTCTTCGCGCCGTCGGCTGACTTCCTTGATGATCTTCCCGATCCGCCGGGTACCCCTGGTGATCCGCCGGCCGCGCATCCGGCTGAGGCCCCGGCTGATGCCGGTCCTGCCGACCATGGTTCCCTCGGCATTGGCAGCTTGAAGAGGAGCACCTCATGAACAACCTGCACCGCGAGCTCGCTCCGGTTTCTGACGCCGCCTGGGCGAGCATCGAGGACGAGGCCCGCCGGACGTTCGCGCAGAACGTGGCAGGCCGCCGCGTGGTAGATGTCACCGGACCCGACGGGCCCACGCTGGCCAGCGTGGGCACCGGCCACCTGGCCGAGATCGAACCGCCTGGCGGCGACACCGCCGGGATCTTGGCCTGGCAGCGTACCGCGCAGCAGCTCGTCCAGCTCCGGGTGCCGTTCACGGTGACCAGGCTAGACGTGGACAACGTGGAGCGCGGCGCGCAGGACTCGGACTGGCAGCCGGTCAAGGATGCGGTCCAGCAGATCGCCTTCGCCGAGGACAAGGCGATCTTCGACGGCTACCGGGCGGCGGGGATCACCGGGGTCAGGCACAGTACGTCCAACCCGGTCCTCACCCTGCCGGCCGAGGCCCGCGAGTACCCGACCGTGGTCAGCCAGGCGGTCAGCGCGCTCCGGCTGGCCGGGGTGAGCGGTCCCTACTCCCTGCTGCTATCCGCCGCCGCCTACACGATGGTGAGCGAGACCTCCGACCACGGCTACCCGATCCGGGAGCACCTGGCCCGCGTGGTGGACGGCGAGATCATCTGGGCCCCGGCCATCGACGGCGCGTTCCTGTTGTCCGGGCGCGGCGGCGACTACGAGCTGCGCCTCGGCCAGGACCTGTCGATCGGCTACCTGTCGCACGACTCGGAGTTCGTCCAGCTGTACTTCCAGGAGTCGCTGACCTTCCTGGCCTACACCGCCGAAGCGAGCGTGGTCCTCAACGCGAGCTAAGCGCGTTGCGCCCGGGGGCCTGTTGCGCCCCCGGACGTTGCGCCCCCGGCCAGCTGGGATTGCCCAGAGTTTCCGTGTAAGCCGGATGTTCCGCGACAATTTCCGGATGGTGGAATAGATGAGCGAGGACGAATGCCCGCGGTCTTAGTCGTCGTAGCGGGTGGGCGGGAACGGGTGGTCCTCGTCGATGGGGTATATCTCGCCCTTGTCCTCCTCGCGGCGGATCTCGGCCTGTTCCTCCCGGTACTGGTCGGTCTGCCGGACGTCCTGGGTCAGCGGCGGCGTGTCCGTGGCGGGCGGCACCTCATCCGGCTCCGCGCCCACTGGCTCCTCACCCACTGGCTCTGCGCCGACTGGTTCCGCGCCCGCAGGCTCCGCGCCGGTCGGCTCGCGGCCTGGC
>Ga0208240_1000010_pt1 | contig 14343 bp, 15 predicted proteins | sample MicForSoilPHH6_O_FD_188034 | JGI IMG/M metagenome (GOLD analysis project Ga0208240, IMG submission 188034) | Forest soil microbial communities from Harvard Forest Long Term Ecological Research site in Petersham, Massachusetts, USA - MetaG HF041... | ecosystem: Environmental > Terrestrial > Soil... | reverse complement strand
CAGGGCTACGCAGCGGGCCTCCAGGTACAGCATCGACTGGCCCCGCGCGCCCGCCATCAGGACCTCGGCCCCGGCACCGGAGGACACCCGCATCTTCATGCCGCGCGAGGCGTAGGCCGAGGTGAGGAACGCCTTGGACCAGGGCGTGTCGTCGCCGTCGGTGAACACCTCCTCGGTGCCGTACAGGGACACGGTCTCGGCGTAGGAGGTGAGCCCGCGCATGCCGAGCTCGAGCTCCAGGGCCTCCTCGACCGAGCACTGGATGAGCACCCCGTCGGCGCCGAACGCCGCCCCGATCAGGCAGGCCACCGCGTTGGAAGGCGCGTCGGCCAGCACCGGCACGGTGGTCTCGAGCTCGCGGAAGCCGAACGCCGCCGCGGTCGCCGCGTCCGCGGCCAGCAGCAGCGGGTCGTCAAGGCGGTTAGTGACGTGCGCCTGGTTCGACGGGGTCCGGCGTGCGCGCAGCTTGGTCATGGCCAGGCCGAGCTCGGGCGGGCGGAGCAGGGCCAGCACCCGGGCCAGCTTGGCCGGGGTGGCGCCCGCGCTGAGCCGGATGATCTCGTGTCGCGGCACCGCCGGGTCGACCAGCAGCCGGGCGAACGCGACATCGGACAGGGCCATGACCTCCTCCGCGACGGACAGGTCGAGGCCGTGCCGGGCGATGTAGGTATCGATCGAGTCGAAGTCGGCCTCGGGCACCCCGTCCAGTTCGGTCACCCGGCCGTCGGTGATGACCAGGCTGGGTGGCGGGTCGTGCGGCGAGCGCAGCGCGGCCAGCCCGAGCTCGGGGTTTTCGACCGCGAACCCGTCCAGGTTGACCCGCTGCTGGTCCATGAACCTGACCCGGCCGACGGGCTGACCGGGAATGGGCCCGGGAATGGGCTCGGGAATAGGCCCGGGAATAGGCACTGCGCCGGACGGCGCGCTCACCGGGAGCCCGCCTGGGCGCGCAGCTCGACGACCCGGGCCCGGCCGGGAACGTCGCGGGCGCTGCCCCCTTCGGTGCGGACCACAATCCGGGTCCGGTCGGCGCGGAACAGGTCGCGGGAGAACTCGATCGGCTCGCCGTCGGCGTCGGTTGTGGTCCGGGTGATGGCCATCAGCGGCGCGCCCGGCTCGACCTCGAGGATGGCCGCCTCGTCCGCCGTGGCCAGGACGACCTCGATCCGCTCCACCGCGTCGTGCGGCTTGGTGCCGAAGTGCTCCTCGATCAGTTCGTAGACCGAACCGCCCAGCGGCAGTTCGAGCAGGCCGGGGAAGCGTTTGGCCGGGAGTTTGGCCCGCTCGAGAGAGAACGGGCTGCCGTCTGCGAGCCGGATCCGGACCAAGTCCACCACCAGGTCGCCCGGCCGGGTGCGCAGCGCCTGCGCGGCGACGTCGTCGGCCGGGGCCAGCCGGGCGGACAGCACCCGGGTCCCGGCCACCACCCCCTGGCTGCGCAGCAACGCCGGTACCCCGACGATGCGGGACAGGTCCCGCTCGATCTTGCCCTTGGCCACGAACGTGCCGCCGCCGCGGCCGGGCACCCGGCGGACGACCCCGCCCTCCTCGAGGACCGCGAGCGCCTGGCGGAGCGTGGCCCGGCTGACCCCGAGCTCGGCCGCCAGCGCGCGTTCAGCCCCGAGGCGCTGCCCGGGGCGGAGCTGACCGCTGCCGATCCGATCGGCCAGCGCGCGCCGGACCTCTTCGGAGGTCCGGCCGATCGTAGCCGGGGCGGGATCCGCGCTCATCCGCCGGCCTCGGCTGCCGCGATCGCTTCGAGGGTCTCGGGCAGCACCTGGCCGCCGTCGATCACGATCGTCTGCCCGGTGATGTAACCCGCCTCGTCGGTGGCCAGGAACAGCGCGGCGTAGCCGATATCGTCCACGCTGCCCAGGCGGCGCAGCGGGATCGAGGATGCCATCTTCTCCGCGTAGTCCTCGCCGAGCTCGGCCAGGCCTTCGGTGACGATGTTGCCCGGCAGGATCGCGTTGACCGTGACGCGGCTGGGAGCCAGCTCGATGGCGGCGGTCCGCATGAAGCCCAGCTGGCCGGCTTTGCTCGCGCCGTATCCGGTCCAGCCCGGGTAGCCGGTGATCGGCCCGGTGATCGACGAGGTGAGGATGACCCGGCCGTGGCCCGAGCGCTGCAGCGCGGGCAGGCAGGCCTGGACCGAGAACACGGTGCCCTTCAGGTTGACCCCGAGCACCTGGTCGAGCAGATCCTCGGTCATGTCGGCCAGCCGACTGTCGGGGAAGACGCCCGCGTTGGCGCACAGCACGTCGATGCCGCCCAGCCGCTCAATGGCGTTGGCCGCCACCCGTCGGCAGTCCTCCCGGCTGGACACGTCGGCCTGGATGAACGAGACCTCGCCGGGGTCCACGGCGAGGGCGTCGAGTTCTTCGGCCGCGGCCCGGGCCACGTCCGAATCCCGGCCGGTGATCAGGACCCGGGCGCCGTTGCGGGCGAACACGCTGGCGATGCCCTTGCCGATGCCCCGGGTGCCGCCGGTTACCACCACGGCGCGACCGGCGATCGATGTGAACATGGCAGCTCCCTCTCAGTGTGTGCTCAGGTATGACTCGGCCAGGTCGCAGCTGCCCTGCGTGTACCCGGCGCCGAGCTCGGCGGCGATGTCGACGCCTTGGTGCGAGCCGATCCACGCGAGCAGCAGCAGCCGGCGGAACATGATGAACGTCCAGATCTCGGCCTCGTCCGGCGCGGACAGCCGGCCCGCCCGGCGGTACCCGGTCAGCCAGCTGTCCACCAGGCCCGGCACCTCCGGCGAGTGCTCGAAGAAGCTCACCGAGGTGCCCAGGTCGTACAGGTACCAGCTGAACCCGCAGTCGTCGAAGTCGATGACGCTGACCGACCCAGCGTGCACCAGCAGGTTGGCGAGCCGGGTGTCGGCGTGCACCAGGCCGTAACGCTCCGGGCCCTGGCCGAACGCCCCCAGCCGCGCGCGCAGCGCCTCGTCGAGACGGGCGAGCACGCGGCGTTCGGCGGGGCCGACCCCGACGCCGTCCTGCCAGCGGCCCCACCGGGCCGCCGTACCGAACGCCGCGTCGTAATCCCAGTGGAACCGGGTGAACCACGGCGGCCGGGGCCACGCCCGGGCGTGCCCGTGCATCCGCGCGGTGATCTCGCCGAGCTCCTCGAAGTGAGCGCCGGTCAGCGTGCTCCCTGGCTCTCCGGCAGGCTCTCCCCCGAGCTCTCCCCCGGGCTCGGTGCCGGGCAGGAACTCAAAGCGCACGCAGTGCCGTTCCCGGCCGCTGGTTTCGGGCACCGTCACCACCCGCTGCCCGTCGGTAGTCGGCAGGACCCGCGGCGTGCGCACGCCGGCCTCCGCGCGCAGCGCGTCCATCCAGGCCAGCTCGGAGGCGATCTCCTGCTCGGTGTGATAGCCGAGGCGGTGCACCCGCAGCACCGAGGGGCCGGCGCCGGGATCGGAGACCAGGAAGGTGGCGTTCTCCGAGACGTTCAGCAGCTCGACGGACGCGTCGGGGTGGCAGTCGTAGCGGCGCAGCGCCGCGCGGGCGCACGCCGTCACCCGGTCCATGACGTCCCCGCCCGCCGACAGGTCGTGCCCGCCAGGTCCGGCGTCGTTCATGACTACTGCTCCCGGCCCGCGACGGCGGACAGCACCTCGGTGATCTCGGCCTGCGCGTGACGCACGTCCCCGGTCGGCCCGGCGAGGTAGATCCGCCCGGCGGCGCCGATCATCGACACGTCGACCAGCGTCACGCCGGGCGCGGCCCGTTCGGCCTCGTTGGCCGCAACCGCGGCGAACAGGGCCGGGGTGACCTCGCTGACGCCCAGGGTGTCACCTGGGATGATCATCGAGCCGGCCCGGTTCCGGTTGATGATCACCGCGTGCGCGTCGGTCACGTCCTCGATCACGTCGGAGAACAGGATCCGCGGGCGCAGCTGGTCCTTCTCGTCGGCACCGAGCCCGTCCAGGATGGCCTGCCCGGCGCGGCGCACGTCCTCCAGGTCCGGGCCGTGCACCTCGAGCACGCCGAACTGGCGCTCCACGAACAAGATGCCCGGCTCGATGCCGGGTACGGCGCGCAGCGCGAGATCGGTGACCCGCTCGATGGCCAGCGCTGGCGCCACCTCCACGATGAGCGCGTGCTGCCCAGCGAACGGCGGGTAGCCGCGAGCACGGGTCGGGGTGCCCAGGTACGCGGCGAACTGCGGCTGCAGGTCGCGCACCAGGAGGTAGACCCGCAGCTCGGGGGTCTCGGGGCCGGGCTGGTTAGTCACCGCTGATCTTGAAGTGCCGGGCGAGTTCGGGGTGCGGCCGCGGTATGACGTGCACCGAGACGAGTTCCCCGACGCTGGTCGCGGTCTCGGCCCCAGCCTCGGTGGCCGCCTTCACCGCGCCGACGTCCCCGACGATCGTCACTGAGACCAGTCCGTCGCCGACTTGCTCCCGGCCGACGATGGTGACGTTGGCCGCCTTGACCATGGCGTCGCCCGCGGCCAGCGCGGCCACGTACCCCTTGGTCTCGATCAATCCGATCGCGTTATCCGCCATCGCTGACTTCCTCTCTGTTCGGGCTTGGCCCGGCTCTGCTTGGCTCGGCTGGGGGCGGGTCGATGGAGCCGATGATCAGCGCGTCGACGGGCGGCGGCTGGCCGGGGAACCACGCAGCCGCGACCGAGCCCTGGGCGATCAGCACCCGCTCGCCCACGCCGCTGCCGAGCACGTCGAACGCGATCAGCCGCTGCCCGCTGCCCTCGGCCTCCACCTCGAGGAACGCACCGCTGGGCAGGCCGGCCACGCGGCGGGTCGCCCACACGCTTCCGATCACCGTCGCGGTCAGCATCAGCGCTCCCTGGAGATCTCGACGCCGGCGGCCCGGGCCCAGTCCCTGGCCAGCGGGGTAAGCACGGCCCTGGGTCCGAGCACCAGCCGCTCACCGGCCCGCGCCGCGTCCCGGACCACCTTCTCGGTCACCGCGCCCCGCTCGATGCGGCGGGCCGGCGGCCCCGCGGAACCATTTACGGCCGTTAGACCGTTAGGCCCATGAGTCTCACTACCGCCAGAGGGCGCGGGTATCGAGACAGTCTGGGTAACGGACGGGGCTTGCGGGGCCTGCGGGTGTGACGGGACGGCAAGCCGGAACCGCTTCCGGCCCGCGCGCAGGTCCTCGCGGGCCTCTGGGTCCAGGTCGAGCAGCTTGGCCACGAAGGCCGCCAGGTCGTCGTCCGTGGAAAGGTTAACCGTTTCGATGCCCGGCAGACCTTTAGGCAGCACGTCGCGGATGACCTCGCGGATGAGGGCCCGCAGCTCGTCGCTCATGGCCGGCTCCGAAGGGCGTCTTCAGCGGCGTCGGCCGCCTGCCGGACGTCCGCCTCGGAGCCGGACAGGTACAGCCGCCCGGTGGCGCCGATCATCCGGTAGTCGACCAGCTTGATCCGGGCCGCCTTCTCGGCCTCGTTGGCGGCCAGGATCGCGTACGAGGCCGGCTGCATCTCCAGCACGAACAGCGACTCCCCGGCCAGCGCCATCGAGCCGATCTTGTTCCGGTTGACCAGGAACGCCTGCTGCGGGTCGAGCATGGTGATGATCTTCGACGCCAGGATCTCGGGCCGTTTGGCGTCCCGGGCCGTCGCGCCGAGCGCGCCCAGCACCGCGGACGCCGCCGCCTGCACCTCGTCGGTGCCGCCGTGGATCTCCAGGTAGCCGAACTGCCGCTCGACGACCAAGATCCCGGCCCGGACGTCGGCGTGCTTGACCGCGACGTCGGTGAGCGGCTCGATGTCCAGCCCGGGCGCGATCTCGATGACCTGCGCGGCGACGTGGCTGCGGGGCAGTGAGCCGCGGATCCAGGTGCCCAGGTAGCACATGGTCTGCGGCTGGAGCCGGGACAGGAAGATGAACGAGCGTAGTTCGGCCATGGTCAGTACCGCACCAGCTGAGCGAGTTCTTCGATTACCATCCGCCGGATCTCTTCCCGCAGGGCCGCCGCATCTGGCTGCCATTGAATTTTGTCCGAACGGACCGTGGTGCCTGCGGCCGGCCCCTGCGTGCCCGGGGCCGGCCCGCCGTCCCGCTGGTTGGACGCGACCGGGTAGGCGGGTACCGGCCCGGCCGGCGCCTGCCAGGGCACCAGCCCGGTGAAGTCGCCGAACGGCTCGGCCCGGTCGCTGTTGTAGGCCAGCCGGGTCCACTGCACCAGGTGGCTGGGATGCAGGTTCTCGGCCACCGAGGACCGGCCGAAGAAGCCGGTACCGATCGTCATGGTAGGCGCCAGATTGGTCTCCAGGCCCGCGCTGCCCAGGCTGTTGCCCACGTTGACCGCGACCCGCAGCACCTCAACGGCCGCGCCGTACTCCATGATCACCCGTGGGTCGGCGCTGTGGATCGCGGCCGAGTGGCCGCGTCCGGACAGCCGCAGCACGGCGCGGGCGGCGTCGATGCCGCGCCGGGCCGATGGCACCCGGACCAGCCCGAGGACCGGGCAGAGCTTCTCGTGGGCCAGCGGCTCCTCGGGCACCACCAGGTCGAACGGCGCGAGCAGCACGCGGGTGCTGGCCGGGACCCGGATGCCCGCCTCGGCCGCGATCCAGGTCGCGTCCTGGCCGACGAACCGGATGTCGAACCGGCCGCCGGGGAACAGCAACTGGGAGATCTTGTCGCGCTGCTCGGGCTCGAGCAGGAACGCTCCGGCCCGCTTGAGCTGGCGCAGCAGCGCGGTGGCGGCCTGCTCCTCCACGATCAGCACCGATTCGTTGGTGCACAAGATGGAGTTGTCGAAGCTCTTGCTGTCCACGATCCGCTGGGCCGCCTTGGCCAGGTCGGCGGTCGCGTCCACCAGCACCGGCACGTTCCCCGGTCCCACGCCGATCGCCGGGTTGCCCGAGCTGTAAGCGGCGCGGACGACGGGCACGCCGCCGGTGGCCACGATGACGCTGGTCCGCGCGTCGGTCATCAGCGCGTCGATCAGCGGCACCGAGGGCTCGTCGACGACCTGGATGACCCCGTCCGGCGCGCCCGCCCGCACGGCGGCCTCGGCGAGGGTGCGGGCCGCGTCGGCGCAGCATTCCTTGGCCATCGGGTGCGGGCTGACCACGACCACGCTGCGGGTCATGAGCGCGAGCAGGCACTTGAAGAACACCGTCGCGACCGGGTTGGTCGACGGGGTCAGGGCGAACACCACGCCGGCCGGGCGGGGTATCTCGACGATCTTGGCCTCGGGATCCAGGCGCGGGGTCACGTAGTCGTGGCCCGCGTAGTGGTCCGCGATCCCGGTGCTGCACGCGATGTTCTTGATGACCTTGTGCTCGACCACCCCGAACCCGGTCTCGCGCACCGCCCACTCGGCGTACTCGCGGGCCTTGGCCGCGCCCGCCGCGGCCGCGGCGCGGAGGATCGCGTCGACCGAGTCCTTGTCGTACCGGGCGAAGGAGCGCGCGGCCCACTCGGCGCGCTGCAGCATGGCCCGGGCCCGAGGCACGCCCGCGGGGTCGGTGAGCAGTTCGCTCACGCTAATGGGCGCCTCGGTCGCAGTGTCTCCGCGTATGTTCGCTCCGCTCACGGGCGCGCCCCTTTGGTGGCGTCATCCCTGGCCTTGCCGATGGCCACCTCGGTCCGTTCCAGCAGTTCCTCGCACACCGCCGGGGTCAGCAAAATGCCCGGCTTGTACTGCAGCACCTGGGGATCCAGAGTGGAGAAGATGGCCCAGACGCCGTTCTCGTACAACCGCTTCATGACGAGCTTGGCCCCCTGCGGATGCCCGAACTCCAGGCCCATGACCAGCCCGTCCTGCCGGATGCCGGTGAACCAGTCGGGGTAGGTGGCCCGGATCTTGCTTAGTCCGTCGGTGAACATCCCGGCGATGTAGTGCACCATCGACCTGACCTCCGGCCGGCAGGTGATCTCCAGCGTCTTGAGCGCCGCGACGCAGCCGAGTTCGGCGCCGCCGAAGGTGGACATGTGCGCGAAGCCATCCTCGCTCAGCCAGCCCGCGGCGGCCTCGGTGGCCAGCACCACGCTGACCGGGTACATGCCGCCAGAGATGCCCTTGCCAGAGACCAGGATGTCGGGCGCGACGCCGTGCTTGGTGATCGCCCACAGCTCGCCGGTGCGCATCAGGCCGGTCTGCACCTCGTCGGCGATATATAGCGCCCCGTAGCGCTCGCAGAGCCGCTTGACCTCGGCCAGGTAGCCGGGCGCGGGCAGCGGGAAGCCGTAGGTGGCCGGGATCGTCTCCATGATCACCGCCGCCACGTCGCGGCCGTGTAGCGCCGCCTCCATCGCCGCCAGGTCGTTGAACGGCACGTGGGTGAAGTCTTCCGGCTGGTCAGACAGGAACAAGTTGGCGAACCGCTCGTCCCCGGTGGCCACGGCCAGCCCGGTGTGCCCGTGGTAGGCCTTGGCGATCGAGACGATGCCGCGTTTCTTGGTCGCGTGCCGCGCGCTCTTCAGCGCGATGTCGATCGCTTCCCCGCCGCCGCTGCCGTACATCACTTTGGTCAGGCCCTCTGGCGCGGTGCCGACCAGGGCCTCGGCCAGTGCGGTGCGGGCGAGCGACGGGAAGTGGTGGTTGCCGATGTCGAAGCGCTGCATGGCGGCGGTCACCGCGGCGGCCACCTCGGGGTTGCGGTGCCCCAGGTTGTACGTGCCGCCGTTGAGGTGCACGTCGATGAGGCGCTTGCCCTCGACGTCGTAGATGAAGTAGCCCTCCCGGCGGTCGATGACCAGCGGGACGCCCGAGTCGATCCAGAACTGGGTCTTGTCCGGGTTCCAGAACTGCTTGGACTTCGCCAGCATGTCCTGCTTGGAAGCGAAGGCGATCAGTTCCTCGGCCACGGTCACCTCCAGTGGCGCCGGACAACCAACGTGCCCCGTTCGGCTCAACCAAATAAGTATCGAACAGACCGATTACTGTCAAGCGGTTCTTGTTTCGTGCTGATTAACTCAACCGGAACTCTTGATCATGGTTCGCGCTGGCTGTTACGCTCCCCGCAAATACGTCGGAGGTGTACCATGGCCCAGCCTCAGGTCCCCGAAGTCCCCCGCCTGCCCGTGCGGCCGCCGACCGAAGACTTTGACGTCTCGCAGCGCCAGGACGTGGCCAAGCTGCGCAAGCACGCGGTCGGGCTCGGCGGCGTGTTGTTCCTGACCGTGACCGGGTCAGCCCCGATCTCGGCCATGCTGTTCAACGTCCCCATCATGGTGGGTTTCGGGCAGGGCGTCGGCGCACCGGCCGCCTTTGAGTTCGCGGCGGTCGTGCTCGTCGTGTTCGCGGTCGGTTACGTGGCAATGGCTAGGAAGAAGACCACAGCCGGTGGCTTCTACTCCTACATCAGCCACGGGCTCGGCCGGGAACTGGGCATCGGCACGGGGTACGCCTCGGTCGTCGCCTACTCGGTGTTCGAGGCGTCGCTGGCCGGCGGCTTCGCCTACTTCCTCAGCATCAAGCTGAACCAATTCGGGGTGAACATCGCCTGGCCCTGGCTGGCCCTCGGGATGGTGCTGATCATCAGCATCCTGACCTACTTCGACGTCCGGATCTCCAGCATATTGCTCGCGATCGGGCTGATCAGCGAGATCGTCATCCTGCTCATCTTCGACGGCTTCCTGTTCGCCCGCGGGCACGTGACCGCAGCCCCGCTCAACCCCGTGAACGCCTTCAAGGGCTTCCCGGCCGAGGGTAAGCTCGCGGCCGGCGCGATCGGCATCGGCCTGTTCTTCGCCTTCTGGTCCTGGGTCGGCTTCGAGATGGCGCCGAACTACGGTGAGGAATCCCGCGACCCCAAGCGGATCGTCCCCCGCGCGCTGTACATCTCGGTGATCGGGCTCGGCGTCTTCTACACGCTCACGTCCTGGGCCTCGCTCGCCGGATACCAGACCACGCACGCGGCGATCGCCGTCTCGCAGACCAACGCGGCCCAGTACTACCTCACCCCGGCCAGCCAGTACGCCGGGCGGTGGGTGTCCTCGGTAATGAGCTACCTGATCATCACCGGCTCGTTCGCCTGCGGCATGGCCTTCCACAACACCAGCGCGCGCTACTTGTACTCGGTTGGCCGGGAAGGCCTGGCCCCGCGGGCGCTCGGCAGGACCCACCCCAGGTGGAAGAGCCCGTACATCGCCTCGGTCACCCAGTCGGTCATCGCCGCCATAATCGTCGGCCTGTTCGCCATCTTCACCGGCAGCGACAACCCGAACTCCCAGGCCTACCTGCAGCTGTACGGCCTGATGGCGGTGATGGGCGTGATCATCATCCTGTCCGTGCAGGCGGTGGTCTCGCTCAGCGTGCTGGTCTACTACGAGCGCTTCCACCGGGACGAGGCGCACTGGTGGAAGACCAGGCTCGCCCCACTGCTCTCGTTCTTCTCCCAGGCCTTCGTGGTGTACCTGCTGTTCACCAACATCACGTTCCTGGGCGGCGGCTACGGCTACGCGAACTGGCTCGGCCCGATCGACGCCGTGGTCGTGCTGGCCGGCGTGGGCACCGCCTTCTACTTCAAGAAGTACCGCCCCGCCAAGTACGAGCAAGCGGGCCGGCTCATCAACGAAGGCCTCTAGTCGGGCGCAGCCTCCCCCCCGTTTCGGGGGAAGCGTCCCGCCATTGAATGAAACCCGGGTTTCACTTCGCTAGGGCGCAGTGAAACCCGGGTTTCATCTCGTTGGGCGGCGAGCGATGCGGCCGACTGGTGCACCCAGTGCGATCGGGCAGCTACCCAGAAATGTCGGCGGCAGGTGCCACGCTTCGGGCATGCCCCGTTCCAGCGACTTCGACCGCGCGGCAGTTACTGCCATCTTGGCGCGGCAGTACCAGGTCATCACCCGGAGCCAGGTTATCGGCTGCGGGCTCAGCGAAAGCGCTCTTGTGCACCGGCTCCGAGCTGGCGGTCCGTGGCAGCGACTGCTGCCGGGAGTGTTCCTGACCGTGTCCGGCACCCCAACCAGCGACCAACGCGATCTCGCGGCGCTGCTGTACGCGGGACCCGGAAGCATGCTCACCGGCACCGCCGCGCTGCGTCTGTGGGGCGTCCGGGCCCCGGCGACCAGCCTGATCGATGTACTGGTCTCCACATCGAAGCAGCGCAAGAGCGCCGGGTTCGTACGCATCCAGCTGACCACGCGCATGCCCGAGCAGGTGCTCACCACGGGCCCGCGGCGGTTCGCGCCGCTGCCCCGCGCGGTGGGCGATACGGCCCGCAGCCTCGGCAGGTTGACCGACGTTCGGGCTCTGGTCGCGGCGGTCGTTCAGCAGGGAAAGTGCACGCCCGCAGAACTTGCCGCCGAACTCGAGCAGGGGCCGGTCCAAGGTTCAGCCCTGCTGCGCATCGCCATCGACGACGTCTACGTCGGGACCAGGTCGAGCCCCGAAGCTGACCTCAATGACCTGCTCAGGCGGACAAAGCTCCCCATGCCCGAGTTCAACCCGCAGCTATATGTCGGCGAGGAATTCATCGCGAGCCCCGACGCATGGTGGCGGCACGCGGGCGTCGCGGCCGAGGTGGACTCCCACCAGTACCACTTGTCACCCGAGGAGCATGAGCGGACCCTGGCCCGCGATGCGCGGATGAAGGCACTCGGTATCAACGTGCTGCACTTCACCCCGCGGCAGATCCGCACCCAGCCCGCTCAGGTCATCGCCGCGATCAGATTCGCGCTCGCCGGGCCAGTCTTCCAGCCCCCGGTTCCCATCCGCACCATCTCGATAGCGGCCGCGCCCCACCCGGACCGGCGTTCCATTCCACCCGGAACGAAGTGAAACCCCGGATTCACTGCGTTAGGACGTAGTGAATCCGGGGTTTCATTCGGTGTTGGGGCCCGCAGAGCCCGGGAAGCAGCGAGTCGGGCGGAGGCGCCGCGGAGGCGGGTCAGGCAGAGGCGCCGCGGAGGCGGGTCAGGCGGAGGCGGGTCAGGCGGAGGCGCCGCGGAGGCGGGCCAGGGCTTCGGCGAGGATCGCTTCGCCGTCGGAGTCGCTGCGGCGCTCCTTCACGTACGCGAGGTGCGTCTTGTAGGGCTCGACGCGCGGCGGGGCCGGGGGGCTCTGCTCGTTCTGGCCGGCTGGGTTGCCGCACCGGGGACATTCCCAGGTCTCGGGTATGGCGGCGTCGGTGGCGAAACTCGGCCGGGTCTCGTGCTTGTTCGCGCACCAGAACGACACCCAGACACGCGGCGCGGACTCGCCGCGCTCGGCCTCTCCCATGGGTCCCGCGCCGACCCTGCTGCCGCGAATGGCGTTACCACTACTCACAGATCACCCCTTGAAGGCCATAGAGCTGTAGAACCCAGAACTTCGGTGCGGGAAGACGTACGCGTTAGCGATTGACTAGCACGTTCAGGGCGATGATGTCCACGAACCAGAGGACGCCAAAGAAGATGGTGATCCGGTCCAGGTTCCGCTCGACGACGGAGGAGGAGCCAAGGGTCGAGGACACCCCGCCGCCGAACAGGTCAGACAGGCCACCACCCTTGCCCTTGTGCAGCAGGACGAGCAGGATCATCACGAGACTCGTGATGATCAGGATAACGGAAAGCCCGATGATCATCTCTGTTATCCATCTCCTGCCGAGGAAGACCTATGCTGCCAGCTCACGATACCGGCAGATCTGAGCGAACTGCCCTGCATCGAGGCTAGCGCCTCCGACCAAAGCTCCGTCGATGTCCGGCTGCGCCATGATCGGCGCGACGTTGTCGGGCTTGACGGACCCGCCATACAGGATACGCACACTCGTGGCCGTCTCGGCGTCATGAATCTCCGAAATCCGTGACCTAATTGCCGAGGTCATCTGCTGCGCGTCCGCCGGGCTGGCCACTTCACCGGTGCCGATGGCCCAAACCGGCTCATAGGCGATCACCATCCCGGCCACCGCCCCGGCCGGGACCTCGGCCAGTGATCCGTCGAGCATCCCGACGCAGTACTCGACCGCCCGGCCCTCCTGACGGATCGCGAGCGACTCCCCCACGCACAAGATCGGCGTCAGCCCGGACCGCAGCGCCGCCTGCACCTTGGCGTTGACCACCTCGTCGGACTCATGGTGGTACCGACGCCGCTCGGAGTGTCCGGCCAGCACGTAGTCGCAGCCCAGCTTGGCCAGCATAGGCCCGGAGACGTCGCCGGTGTAGGCGCCGGAGTCGTACGGGGACAGGTCCTGCGCACCGTAGGAGATGCGCAGCTTGTCCCCGTCGATCAGCGTCTGCACGCTGCGCAGCGCGGTGAACGGCGGCAGCACCGCCACATCGACGGCGTCGTAGTCCCGCCCGGTCAGGGTGAACGCCAGCTTCTGCACCAGCGCGATCGCCTCGAGGTGGTTCTCGTGCATCTTCCAGTTGCCCGCCATCAGCGGCAGCCGGGTTCCTGGGGTCTTGGACCGGGCGTTCACGCCGAGTCATCCAGCGCGGTCAGGCCGGGCAGGGTCTTGCCCTCGAGGTACTCCAGGCTCGCGCCGCCGCCGGTGGAGATGTGCCCGAACGCGCCCTCGTCGAGGCCGAGCGCGCGGATCGCCGCGGCCGAGTCGCCGCCGCCCACCACGGTCAGCCCGTTCACCTGGGCGATCGCCTCGGCTACCGCGCGGGTGCCGGCCGCGAAGGCCGGGAACTCGAATACGCCGACCGGCCCGTTCCAGAACACGGTCTTGGCGTCGGCCAGCTTTCCCGCGAACAGCGCACGGGTCTGCGGGCCCGCGTCCACGCCCTCCCGGTCGGCCGGGAAGTCGGTCACCGGCACCACGGAATGCTCGGCGTCGGGGGCAAAGTGCGTCGCGGCGACCAGGTCGACAGGCAGCACGAGTTCCACGCCGCGCCGCTCCGCCTCCTCCATCACCGCCTTGACCGCGGGGATCTGGTCGGCCTCGAGCACCGAGTTGCCCACCTCGTAGCCCCGCGCGGCGAGGAACGTATACCCCATTCCCCCGCCGATCAGAATGCGGTCGGCCAGGTCCAGCAGGTTCCCGATCACGGCCAGCTTGTCCGACGGCTTCTTGCCGCCGAGCACCACCACGAACGGGCGGCCCGGATCGGTGGTGAGCTGGCGCAGCACCGACACCTCGTCCCGGACCAGGTCGCCGGCGGCGTGCGGGAGCAGCGCGGGCAGGTCGTAGACGGAGGCATGCTTGCGGTGCACGGCGCCAAACGCGTCGTCCACGTACAGCTCGCCGAAGCGGGCCAGTTGCTGGGCGAACGCACCCCGCTCGGCGTCGTCCTTGCTGGTCTCGGCCGGCTCGAAGCGTATGTTCTCCAGCACTGCGACATCCTCGTCGCCCAGGCTGAACGCGGTCTTGGCGGCCGACTCGCCAACCACGTCGGTAGCGAACGCCACCGGCCGTCCCAGCAATTCGCCGAGCCGCTCGGCCACCGGCCGCAGCGACGGGCCGCCGGCCGCCCGCTCAGCG
>Ga0208240_1000009_pt1 | contig 14587 bp, 9 predicted proteins | sample MicForSoilPHH6_O_FD_188034 | JGI IMG/M metagenome (GOLD analysis project Ga0208240, IMG submission 188034) | Forest soil microbial communities from Harvard Forest Long Term Ecological Research site in Petersham, Massachusetts, USA - MetaG HF041... | ecosystem: Environmental > Terrestrial > Soil >... | reverse complement strand
GAGCAGGACCGACAGGTTAGCCCCGGCGGGGAACAGTTCGCGCCGGACGGCGATCTGCTCCCCCATCGCGACCAGTTCGGATTCGACGTACTTGTCGATCACCGCAACCAGGTGGGGGTTCGGGATGGTCACGGCGGTGAAGGCCAGGGCGGGGTCGAGTTCGGGCAGGGGGGCCTCAATGGCGGGGCTGCGGTTTGTTATCACGGGGTTTGCTGGCTCGAAGTCGACTGCTGGGTGCTCGAGCCTGACCTGGCGCACCCCCTCGGGGGTGGTGGCGCCCCGCCGGACGGTGTAGTCACGGGAGCCGCTGCGTATCTCGGCCGCGTCGATCCCGCGCCGGTCGAGGATGACCCGGCCCAGGCAGCGCATGCCGTTGCCGCAGAATTCGGCGGCCGAGCCGTCCGGGTTGAAGAACCAGGCCTCGGGCACGGCGGGGGCCGCGTCGTAGAAGTAGACGCCGTCGCCGCCGAACGGGCCCCCGCGGTCGCACAGGTTCCGGACGAACGCGCGCAGGTCCGTGTCGGACGCGAAGTCACCGGGCGTGAGCTCGGCGACGAAGATGTCGTTCAGCGAGCCGTGCGCGTTCAGGATCTCGGCCATCGCCGGCCAGCCTATCCGAACGCGAGGGCCGCTAAGCTGGCCCGGGCGTGGTGGCCAGCGCCGCCGTGATGGCCGGGGTTACGCGGAGCGGCGTGCCGCCCGGCGCGGCGCCGGTCCGGAGCGGCCGGGTCCGCGGCGGTCAGGTTGGCCGGGGGCGGTGACGGCCACGAGGCCGTCGGCTCGTCACCCCAGTAGGCGGCCCCCGCAGGCTTGGACTCGTCGCGCCGGAGATCCGTTCCGCGGCGCCCGTCCTTTGGCCTCAGAAATGTCATTAGCCCCATATGACTCACCAGCCCCAAATAGCCCATTGATACCGTCGGACTCGCCGAAAGACCCGTTCAACACGGCGGAACCGTTGCTCGCGTGGAAGCCGTCAGTTTCGCCCGTGCCCGCGGGCACGAACGCCGGGTAGGTGGAGAAGCGCATCCCGTCGGCGTAGTTGCGCAGCGCCACCCGGGCCCGGTCGAGCATGTTCGTCGGCAGGTCCCCGGCCGGAAACCAGCACACGTCGGGCGACGCGGGCTGGCCGGTCCAGCCGGACACGGACAGGAAGAACGCGATGCGCCCGCTGCCGGACACGTCGTGCATGACGTGGGCGAGCGAGACGTTCTCGCCGCCGATCGCGATGCCGGCCGCCGAGGCCACCCGGATCGCCGTCTCCACGATCGTTTCCCGGTCGGCGAGTTCACCCGACGGCGGCTCGTACGCGCCGTCACCGTAACCGGTGTTGGCCCGCTCTCGGAGCAGGATGCGCCCGTTCCTCATCAGCAGGAGGATGACGTCCACAACGACCCTGCGACGTGGCGCCACGTCGGTAACGATCGATGTGTCGCCCGCTCTGCTCATCATGATCGCCTCGCCGCGCCCACCCCAATCGAGACCTAGGCCCCTGCCCGGCGCATATAGGTTTCATACGCACTGCCCAGGAAAGAGCACGCTACCTCCGGCAGGTTGTGGATCGCCATGTGCGCAAGGGCGGCCAACCTGTGGACGACGGCCGGGAAACGGCCCGCGGGCTGTGGACACTGGGGGCCGCGAGCCTTGCCGGTCCGGCAACTCAGGCTGTGGAGAACCGTTCCAGCCATGTGGACGACCGGGCAGGAGATTACTTGCGGAAGTCTGGGACCCGTTTAGGGTAAGCAGCGTGGCAGACGTGGACTGGAACTTCCAGCTGGCCGAGCAGCTGGACTGGCACTGGCGCGAGCAGCTGCGGCCGCGGCTGGACGGGCTGACCGACGCGGAGTACCGCTGGGAGCCCGTGCCGGGCGCGTGGAACGTGCGGCCGCGCGGGACCGGAACGGCCCCTGTCGAGGTGGGCGCGGGCGAGTTCACCCTGGACTACGCCTGGCCAGCGCCGGTTCCGCCGCCGGTGACCACGATCGCCTGGCGGCTCGGGCACATCATCACCGGGGTGCTCGGCGCGCGGGTGGCCTCCTATTTCGGCGGACCGCCGTTCGACTACGACACGCATCGCTATCCCGGCGACGCGGCGACGGCCCTGGCCCAGCTCGACGCCGCGTACGGCGGCTGGATGGCCGGCGTACGCGGGCTGGGCGCCGACGGGCTGGCCCGGCCCTGCGGGCCGGCGGAGGGCCCGTACGCCGAGGCGTCCATGGCCGAGCTCGTCCTGCACATCAACCGGGAGATGCTTCACCACGGGGCCGAGATCGCGCTGCTGCGTGATCTGTACCTGTGGCAGTTCGACGGACGAGGCTGAAGCCGTTCGCTAGCTGAGGAGCGTGAGCATGTACACCAAGATCCAGGTGACCTTCGACGCCGCCGAGCCGGAGAAGCTGGCCGAATTCTGGGGGCTGGCCCTCGGCTACGTGGTCGAGCCGCCGCCGGAGGGCTTCGAGAGCTGGGAAGACTTCGCCGGGTCGGCCGGGATACCGGAAGCGGAGTGGGGTGAGGTGGCCTCCCGGATCGACCCGGCGGGCGAGGGCCCGCGGCTGTACTTCCAGCGCGTGCCCGAGGCCAAGACGGCTAAGAACCGCGTTCACCTCGACGTCCAGGTAGCCGGGCGCGAGGTCCGCGGCGAGCGGCGCAAGCGGCTGGTCAGCGAGCACGTGGAACGGCTGGTCCAGGCGGGCGCCTCGCTGGCCTGGCGGACCGACGACGTGCGCGGCAGTTCGGTCACGCTGTACGACCCGGAGGGCAACGAGTTCTGCGTCACCTGAGGTAGGTGTCGAGGGCGGCTAGGTAGGGGGCGCGCTCGGCGGGGGTGAGCCAGGCGATCTGGAAGGAGTTGCGGGCCAGCTGGGCTAGTTCGGCGACGGTCAGGGCGGCGGCCTGCTGGGCGGCGGCCAGGTTCTGGTTCACGTAGGCGCCGAAGTAGGCCGGGTCGTCGGAGTTCACCGTGGCTCGCAGCGACCGGTCGAGCATGGTCTTGAGCTCGCCGGCCTTGAGGCCGTCGGTGACCCAGCGGTTGGAGACCGGGCACACGGTCAGGCCGATGCCGTCCCGGGCCAGCCGGGCGGCCAGCGCGTCGTCCTCCAGGCAGTTGACGCCGTGGTCGATCCGCTCGACCCCGATGTCGTCCAGGCACTGCCAGATGTGCGCGACCGAATCGGCCTGGTCGACGTCGCAGTGCATGGTGAGGTGGTAGCCCTCGGCGCGGGCGCGCGCGAAGACCTCCCGGAACTTCACCGGGGGGTTGTTCCGCTCGTCCGAGTCGAGCCCGACGCCGATGATCTTGTCGCGGTGCGGCAGGGACTGCTCGAGGGTGGCCAGCGCGGACTCCGCGGACATGTCCCGCAGGAAGCACATGATGAGCTGGACGCGCAGGCCGAGCTCGGCCTGCGCGTCCAGCCGGGCCCGGTGCAGGCCGCCGATGACGTCCTCGAAGCCGATCCCGCGGCTAGTGTGGGCCTGGGGATCGAAGAAGACCTCGGCGTAGACGACGTGCTGGGCGCTGGCGGTGCGGAAGTAGGCCATGGCCAGGTCGTAGAAGTCCTGCTCGCCGCGCAGCACGGACATGCCCTCGTAGTACGCCGCCAGGAACGAGGTCAGGTCCCGGAAGGCGTACCCGGCGCGCAGTTGCGCGGCCGAGGCGTACGGCAGGGCGATGCCGTTGCGCGCGGCGAGCTCGAACTTCAGCTCCGGCTCCAGGGTGCCCTCGAGGTGCAGGTGCAGCTCCGCCTTGGGCAACCCGTCGATGAACGCCGCGATCTTGTCGGTCATGCGCGGACGGTCTGGGCCGCCTCCCGCCGCACGCCGCGCGCGGCCAGCGCCCAGTAGACCAGCGCGCCGACCACCATGCCGATGGCCCAGCTGAAGTCCCCGCCGTGCAGGCCGGGGAAGTGGTTGGAGATCGGCCCGGTGTAAGCCGGGAAGGCCGTCGCCGCGTTGATCCACAAGAGCGCGGCTACCATGCCGACCACCTGGGCGATGATGGCCGGCCAGTGGATGCCGCCGTTGCGCCAGTACAGCCCGTCGCGGGCGGACCGCAGCGACAGCGAGTCATACTGGCGGCGGCGCAGCACATAGTCGGTCATCAGGATGGCGAACCAGGGCGCCAGCCACACCACGATGTACAGCAGGAACCCGGCGAAGTCCTTGCTGAAGTTGCCGTGGAACAAGATGAAGCCGGTGATCACCGCGCAGACCACGGTGTCGATGATGACCGCGCCCCACCGCCGGACCGGCACGCCCAGCGCCTGCAGCGTGACGCCCGAAGAGTACATGTCGATGGTGTTGATCGCCAGCAGCTGGAAGATCGCGAAGATCAGGAATGGGGTCACGAACCAGTCGGGGAACGACTGCGGCACGCCGATCTGGGTGATGCCGACGAAGTTCTTCTGCGTGATCGTGAAGGCGAACACGCCCAGCAGTTCCAGGATGATCGACGGGATCGCGCCGCCCAGCGTCGCGGCCCAGAACGTCCGGGACGAGGGGGTGTCACGCGGCAGGTAGCGCGAGTAGTCGTTGCCGTTCTCGGTCCAGCCCAGGCCGCCGGTGGAGATGATCACCACCAGCGCGGTGGTCCACACCGCGAACGACACCGGATGGACGTGGAAGGTCGACAGATGCAGGCGATTGAAGGTGAACCCGGCCAGGACCGCGAAGAACACGATGAACACGTAGGCCAGGTAACGCAGGACCTTGGTGATCGTGGCGTGCCCGAGCAGCGGCACGATCATCTGCAACAGCGCGGCGATGATGATCACCGCGATCTTGGCCGGCCCGTTGAGGTTGGTGCCGTGCAGCGAGAACAGCAAGATGACGGTGGCGACGACGAAGAAGATGCCCTCGATCTCGAAGCCGACCTGGGTGACCCAGTTGAACAGCGCCACCATCCGGTTCCCGTTCTGGCCGAACGGCGCCCGGCTGACCATGAACGCGGTCGTGCCCGTCTTCGGGCCCTGCAGGCTCGCGAACCCGAGCAGCGCGTAGAACAGGTTGCCGATGAGGATGGCGGCCACCGCCTGCAGCACGTCCAGGCCGAAGAACATGATCAGCGTTCCGTAGAAGAAGAACTCCACGTTGAACACCGCGCCGGACCACAGCCAGAACAAACCGGACGGGCGCATCTCCCGCTCGGCGTCGGGGATCAGGTCGATCCCGCGCTGCTCGATCTTGAAGGCGGCGTATTCCTGGGGGATCTCCTCCAACGGCTGCCGCGGTCTGCCGTGTCTGCCTGCGACGACGTCGCCACTCATCCTTCACTCCAGGGGGGCTTGGGGTTTCGGGGGATGATGTCTGGGCCTGATCATGCACGTCCTCAGTAAAGATACTGGTTTCGAAGCCGTGATGAACAGGTGTGTCCCGGTAGTATCTGCGGGCTCCGATTTGCCGCAAAAGTACTGGTCAAAGGCCTACGACCGGGCAAAGAGCCACGTCAGGGGAGCCCGCGGCGAACCATCCGCAGACCCGGCAAGCCACGGAAAGCAGTCGTATCGCTACAGATCATCGCCATTCCGGCCGAATGGGTTAAAAGCAACCCTTGGCATTGCTCCCGCGGCATTTCGCAACGGCAAACTATGCGCGCCTCAGGGGCTCCGGGTCGCGCGGCAATCGATTGCGTGAATGCGGCCGCGCGGGGTTGCCCGTCGGATCCGGCCGGCCCGGAAGAACTGAGGCCGCCCTACCGACGACGCAGCGTAGTGCCGTCGGTACCGCGATGGCAGTCGGTACCGCGATGGCAGTCGGTACCGCGATGGCATAGGTGTCATTGCTGGCATATGCCTGGCTTTGCCCGGTTTGCGATTCACAGCTGCGAAATCGATTGCAGGAAACAGGAAACCCTTTTGCTTACACCATTCGGAGCTTTTCCTCAACTTTTCACAAGGCATAGCCAGAGGCGGGAATCGCCACTAACATTCCGTTCAGACCGGACTGCGCTGCACGTGCAGAATGGTGGCCCTCAGCGACCCGGTAAACACAACGAGTGCTAGGCGGAGCGGCGGGCCGGTTCAAGCATCGCGGACGGCCATGACCGGGGGACAGCGGCCGCTCGCACCTGGAGAAGTTGGCCGCGGCCGAGGCAGGAATCCCCTGCCGGCCGCCCGGGGTACCGCGGGAGAAGGCTGTCAACGTGGTCGCGCAGCGTGCCGGAGCGCCGCCGCCCCCGGAGATGCTGGTGTCGGGGATCATCCCGCCACTGGTCGACGCCTACTTCCAGCGCCTGGAGACCGGGATCGACCTGAAATCCGGCCTGTTTCCCGGCGAGACCGTGGTGCTGGTACACGGCGGTGCGAGCGACGCTGTGTCGGTGGCCATGGGCGGCACCGGCAAGACCCAGCTGGCCGTGGAGTTCACCCAGGCGCTGCGGAGCGCCCGGGCCGTCGACGTCCTGGTCTGGGTCACCGCGAGCAGCCGGGACGCGATCCGCGCCGGGTTCGCGCGGGCGGCCGGCGCGGTCGGCGCGGGCGACCCGGACGCCGACGCGCGCGACGCCGCGGCCCGCTTCACCGCCTGGCTCGCGCGCACCGAGCGGCGCTGGGCGCTGATTCTCGACGACCTGGCTGACCTGGCCGACCTGGACGGGCTGTGGCCGGCCGGGCCGAACGGCCAGATCATCATCACCACCCGGCTGCCCGCCGCGACCTTCGGCGTCGGCGCGCACGCGGCGGCCGGCGGGCTGCGGATCGCCCCGGTGGGCGGGTTCAGCCGCCGGGAGGCGCTGTCCTACCTCAGCTCCCGGCTCACCGACGACCCCGACCAGCGGATCGAGGCGCTCGACCTCGCCGAGGACCTGGAGAGGCTGCCGATCGGCCTGGCCCAGGCGGCGGCGGTGATGAACGTGAACCGGCTGAGCTGCCAGGAGTACCGCGCTCAGTTCGGGGAGCGGCGCGCGTACATGTCCGGCCGGCCGGTCGAGGGGATATCGCCGGCGGTCCTGGCCACCTGGTCGCTGGCCGCCGAGTGCGCGCACCAGCTCGTGCCCGCCGGGCTGGCCTGGCCGGCGCTGGCCCTGGCCGCGATGCTCGACCCGCACGGGATCCCGGGCGCGGTGCTGACCAGCCCGGCGGCGTGCGGCTTCATCGCGGGCCGGCCGAGCAGCGCCACGGGCGCGGATCAGAACCTGGCCCGGATGGCCATCACCAACCTGGCCCAGGCCGGCCTGGTCAGCATCGACCCCGCGAACGCGATCCGGACCGTACGGATGCACCGCTGCGTGCAGGCCGCGGTGCGCGCCTACCTGCCGCCGGCGGACACCGACCAGGTCTTGGTGGCCGCGGCGGACGCCCTGGTCCAGACGTGGCCGGAACCGGGGAACGGCCGGGACGGGGCGCCGGAGCTGGACCAGGCCCTGCGCGACTGCGCGATCAGCCTGCGCGCGGCCGGGGAGCCAGGGGATGCCGGGCGGCCGAATGCCGGGCCGGCGAATGCCGGGCGGCCGAATGCCGGGCCGGCGAATGCTGGGCCGGGGTCCGATGCCGCGCCCGCGCACGACGCGTTGTGGCTGCCCGAGGCCCACCCGCTGCTGTTCCGCCTGGGCCGGAGCCTGGAAGACAACCAGCTCGGCGATTCGGCGATGGCCTACTGGCAGTTCATGGCGGCCGCCACCACCCGGCGACTGGGACCGGTGCACGCCGACTCGCTCACGGCCAAGGAGCGGCTGGCCGTCGCGTTCGAGTCGGCGGGCCGCTTCGGCGACGCCATCGCCATGTTCGCCGGCGCCCTGGGCGACCGGGAACGCAGCTACGGCCCAGAACACCCCGACACCATCGCGGCCCGGGGGCGGCTCGCGCACGCGTACGCCGGCGCGGGCCTGCCCGCCGAGGCGGTGGCGCTGTACGAGCACATGGTGGCGGACTCGAGCCGGCAACTCGGCCTCGGGCACCCGGTCACCCTGACCGCGCGGGCGGGGCTGGCCGACGCGTACTCCGAGGCGGGCCGGACCCGGGAGTCGCTCACCGCCTTCCAGATGCTCAGCGTCGACACCGAGCGGCTGCTCGGCCCGCGAGACCCGACCACGCTGGCCGCGCGGGACAACCTGGCCGCCGCGTTCCTGGCCAACGGGCAGACCCGGGAGGCGGTGGACCGCTACAAGAGCCTGCTGGCCGACTACGAGGCGATGAGCGGCCGGGATCATCCCGACGCGATCTCGGCCCGGGCCGCCCTGGCCTCGGCCTACCGCCGGAGCGGGCGGTCCAAGGACGCGATCGCGCAGTACAAGCGGGTCCTGCAGGACCGGGAGCGGATCGCCGGGGCCGAGCATCCGGACACCGTCGCGGCCCGGGCCAACCTGGCCTTCGCCTACCGCAGCGCCGGGCAGCTGCGCGAAGCGATTCCCGAGTACGAGCGCACGCTGGCCGACCGGGAGCGGCTGCAGGGCCCCGATCACGCGGACACCCGCACCGCGCGCTGCAACCTGGCCGCCGCCTACCAGCAGGCCGGCCGGCTGAACGAGGCCGTCCAGCACTACGAGCGCGCGGTGGCCGACTGCGAGCGGATGCTCGGCCCGGGCGACGCGGAGACGCTGACCACCCGGGTCAGCCTGGCCTCGGCGCTGTACGCCGGCGGGCGCCTGATGGAGGGCGTCGCGGTGCTGCAGCGCGCGCTGGCCGACGCCGAGCGCCACCTCGGCCCGGATCACCCGATGACCCAGACCGTGCGCGGCAACCTCGACGCGGCCACGCGAACCTGACCGGTAAGGCCCGCCGGAGGCTTATCACCTGTTGAGATTTTGCCCCTGATATGTGAAAGCCGGAAGAAACAGGTAAGGGACCAGTGGGACTCCAGATACTCATAGAGAAACCCGATAGGCCGGCGAGTCGTAAAAGAATGCCTAAAAACGGATATGAAGGACTAACCCTCATGCGGCCTGGGAGAAGTCGCTAGACTCGGCCACCAGCGGACGAGTACGGACGGTGCCCAGGAGGATACGCTTCGGATTTCCCTGCCTCATAGCGTGACTTGTCGCGACATAACATCACGGCGCGGTGATCCTTATTATCATCCGATAGGGGCCCGGCTGGTGAGAGAGGCTATCCAAAGTGGTCGCGCAGCAACCCCGAACGTCCGCGAACCCGGGGATCCTGCTGTCCGGGATCGTGCCGCCGCTCGCGGACCCTTACGACACCCGGACCGAGACGGGACCGGATCTGGCCGGCAGCCTGCAGCCCGGCGAGGCCGTCGTGCTGGTACACGGCGAGGAGAGCGACGCGGCGGCCGTGGCCACGGGCGGCACGGGCAAGACGCAGCTCGCGGTCGAGTTCGCCCACGCCATGTGGAACGGCCGGCTGGTCGAGGTCCTGGTCTGGGTGACCGCGACCAACGCCGAGGCGGTGCTTACCGGCTTCGCGCAGGCGGCGCACATGGTCGACGCCGGTCCGCCGGGTGAAGGCGCGGAGGCGGCCGCGGCGCGGTTCGTAGCCTGGCTGGCGCACACCAAGCGCCCGTGGGCCCTGATCATCGACGACCTGGGCGACCTGGGCGACATGCAGCGTCTGTGGCCGAGTGGCGCGTCCGGCCGGACCCTGATCACCACCCGGCTGCCCGCCGGATCATTTGAGGCTATGGACATCAGGGTCGTCCCGGTGCCGGGGCTGAGCCGGCGGGAGGCGCTGTCCTACCTCACCTCCCGGCTCACCGACCATCCCGACCAGCGGATCGAGGCGCTGGACCTGGCGGAGGACCTGGCCGGCCTGCCGCTCGCGCTCGGTCAGGCCACCGCGGTGATCAACGCCCGCCAGCAAGGCTGCCGGGAGTACCGGGCGATGCTGGGCGAGCGGCGCAAGTACATGTCCGGGTTGGACGGAGCGTCGGCCACGGTGCTGGCCACCTGGTCGCTGGCCGCCGAGTGCGCGCACGAGCTGCCGCCGGGCGGCCTGGCCTGGCCGACGCTGGCGCTGGCCGCCATGATGGACCATCACGGGATCCCCGGCGCCGTCATGACCAGCCCGTCGGCGTGCAGCTACATCGCCGGCCGGCCGAGCACGGCGGGCGGGATGGACCAGAACATGGTCCGAGCCGCGATCAACAACCTGGCCGCGATGGGCCTGATCACCATCGACCCGGTCAGCCCGGTGCGCACCGTCCAGATGCATTCCAGCGTCCAGGCCGCAGTCCGGTCCTACCTGCCGCAGGCCGACCTCGAGCAGGTCGCGCTGGCCAGCGCGGACGCGCTGCTGGAGGCCTGGCCCGAGGGCGAGGGCGGGCCGCAGCTCGACCAGGCCCAGCTCGATCAGGCACTGCGGGACTGCGCCGCGGCGCTGCGGGCCAACGACGGCGGCGTGCTGTGGAAGACCGAGGCTCATCCGCTGCTGTTCCGCGCCGGGCTGTCGCTGGAGAACAGCAGGCTGTCCGACGCCGCGATCACGTACTGGCAGTCCATACTGAACACCAGCACCCGGCTGCTCGGCCCCGCGCACGCCAACGCGGTGGTGGCCCGGGACCGGCTGGCCGCGGCGTACGAGTCGGCCGGGCGTTCGGCCGAGGCGGTCTCGGTGTTCCAGACCGCGCTGGCCGACCGGGAGCGCAACCAGGGACCCGAGCACCCGGAGACCATCGCGGCCCGCGGGCACCTGGCCCACGCCTACCAGAGCGCCGGACGGCCCGCGGACGCCGTAGGCCTGTACGAGCGCACGGTGGCCGACTCCGAGCGGCTGCTCGGCCCCGGCCACCCGGTCACCCTGGGCAGCCGGGCCAGCCTGGCCGATGCGTACCAGAAAGCAGGCCAACTGCGGGACGGGATTAATGGCTACGAGCAGCTGCTGGGCGACGCCGAGCAGATCCTCGGCGCGGGGCACCCCACCACGCTGAGCGCGCGCGCCAGCCTGGCCGCCGCCTACGCGGCCAACGGGCAGTCCAAGCCCGCCATCGAGCAGTACGAACGGGCGCTGGCCGACCAGGAGCGGATGCACGGGCGCGACCACCCGGACACCATCGCGGCCCGGGCCAGCCTGGCCTCGGCGTACCGCTCGGCCGGGAAGCTGAAGGACGCCATCGCGCAGTACGAGCGGGTGCTGGCCGACCGGGAGCGGGTCGAGGGCGCCGATCACCCGGACACTATCGCGTCGCGGGCCAACCTGGCCTACGCCTACCGCAGCGGAGGGCGGCTCCGGGAGGCGATCCCGGTGTACGAGCGCACCCTGGCCGACCGGGAGCGGGTCCAGGGGCCCGACCACCGGGACACGCTCACCGCGCGCTCGAACCTGGCCGGGTGCTACCAGCAGGCCCGCCGGCTGACCGACGCGATCCCGCAGTACGAGCGGGCGCTGGCCGACAGCGAGCGGATGCACGGGGCCGGCGACATGGAGACGCTGACCATCCGGTGCAACCTCGCCTCGGCGTACTACACCGTGGGGCGCCTGTCCGCCGTCGTCTCGGTCCTGCAGCGCGCCCTGGCGGACTGCGAGCAGCACCTGGGACCGGATCACGAGATGACCCAGACCGTGCGCGAGAACCTGGATGCCGCGACTCAGGCGTAACATCACAGGAAAATTGGGACTCGCGGAGCACGGAGGCCTGAATGGGAACCTACGACTTTGTCGTTGTCGGGGGCGGATCGGCGGGCAGCGCGCTGGCGAACCGGCTGTCGGTCGACCCCGGCACACGGGTACTGGTGCTCGAGGCGGGGCGGCCGGACTACATCTGGGATCCGTTCATCCACATGCCCGCCGCGCTCACCATTCCCATCGGCAACCGCTTCTACGACTGGAAGTACCAAAGCGAGCCCGAGCCGTTCATGAACGGCCGGCAGATTTACCACGCCCGGGGCAAGGTCCTGGGCGGCTCGAGCAGCATCAACGGGATGATCTTCCAGCGTGGCAACCCCATGGACTACGAGCGCTGGGCCGCTGACCCGGGGATGGCCGAGTGGGACTACGCGCACTGCCTGCCGTACTTCAAGCGGATGGAGAACTGCCTGGCCGCAGACGATAACGACCCGTTCCGCGGCAAGAACGGGCCCCTGGTGCTCGAGCGGGGCCCGGCCACCAACCCGCTGTTCGGCGCGTTCTTCGCCGCCGTGCAGCAGGCCGGTTACCAGCTCACCGACGACGTCAACGGCTACCGGCAGGAGGGCTTCGCCGCCTTCGACCGGAACGTCCACCGGGGCCGGCGGCTGTCCGCCGCGCGGGCCTACCTGTATCCGGTGATGAGCAGGCCGAACCTCACCGTGGCCACCCGCGCCTTCGCCACCAAGATCATCTTCGACGGCACGCGCGCGGTCGGCGTCGAGTTCCGGCACCAGGGCAAGGTCAAGCGGGTCAGGTCCGCCGAGCTCATCCTGTCCGGCGGGGCGATCAACTCCCCGCAGCTGCTCCAGCTGTCCGGCGTGGGCCACGCCGCGGAGCTTGCCGGGCTCGGCATCGACGCGGTCGCCGACCTGCCCGGCGTGGGTGAGAACCTGCAGGACCACCTGGAGGTGTACGTCCAGTACGGCTCGAAGCTGCCGGTCTCGGTCGCGCCCGCGCTGAAGTGGCGCAACCGGCCGGTGGTCGGCGCGAAATGGCTGTTCCTGCGCAGCGGCCCGGGCGCCACCAACCACTTCGAGGGCGGCGGCTTCGCCCGCAGCAACGACGACGTGGCCTACCCGAACCTGATGTTCCACTTCCTGCCCATCGCGATCCGCTACGACGGATCCCAGCCCGCGGGCGGGCACGGATACCAGGTGCACATCGGCCCGATGTACTCCGACTCCCGCGGCACCTGCAAGATCACTTCGACCGACCCGAACGTGCACCCCGCGCTGCGGTTCAACTACCTGTCCACGCCGACCGACCAGCGGGAGTGGGTGGAGGCGATCCAGATCGCCAGGAAGATCTTGACTCAGCCCGCCTTCGACGACTACAACGCGGGCGAGGTGTCGCCCGGCCCCGAGGTCGGGACCGACGAGGAGATCCTGGCCTGGGTGGCGCGCGACGCCGAAACCGCGCTGCACCCGTCGTGCACCACCAAGATGGGCACCGACGAGCTGGCGGTGACCGACCCCGGCTCGCTCCGCGTACACGGCGTGGAGGGGCTGCGGGTGGTCGACGCGTCGGTCATGCCGTACGTCACCAACGGCAACATCTACGCGCCGGTCATGATGATCGCGGAAAAGGCCGCCGACCTGATCTTGGGCAATACCCCGCTGCCCGCCGAACGGGTCGCGTTCTACCGGCGCGAGCACGTAGCGGGGCAGGCCGCGGAAACGTAGGTCCGTTCGGACAATTTTATTGAATTTGAGACGAACGGATCGTGGCGTACCGCCAGCACCACAACGTGGGATTCTTAACCCGGAAACTAGACAGACCAGCCATCACGTCACCATGATCGAAGGCACACAGCGAGGAGCGATGCGGGCATGACCACACCGAACGGGCCAGTCGCAGGCTCAGTTGCGGACGATCCGCTGCCCGAGGCCATGACGCTGGTCCGGAGCGCGTCGGAGGCGGGCTACCAGCTCAAGATCCTGGGCGGCCTCGGGGTGCGCGTGCTGTGCCCCGACTTCGCGCCGCGGCAGCGCGCGGGCCAGGACATCGACCTGGCCTGCCTGGGCAAGTCCCGTCGGCAGGTGGCCAATCATCTCGAGCAGGCCGGCTGCACGCCCGACAAGCGGTTCAACAACCTCAACGGCGACCGGCAGATGTACTTCAACGCTCCCTCCGGCCGGCCCATCGACCTCATGGTGGACCGGCTGGCGATGTGCCACACGCTGGACTTCCGTCCGTCGTTCGGCTCGGTGTCGGCCACCTTGGACCCCGCCGACCTGCTGCTGTCCAAGCTGCAGATCGTCGAGCTCAACGCCAAGGACGCGCACGACATCTTCCACCTGCTGTCCGGGGTGCGGGTCGGGCCCGACGCGACCCGGCCGTTCATCGACCCCGACCGATTCGGCTCGGTGCTGGCCGGCGACTGGGGCTGGTGGCGCACCGTGACCGGCAGCCTGAACAAGCTGCCCGACCTGCTCGCCGCGCAGCCGGGCCTGGCCCCGGCGTACCCGAAGTACGACCCGCTGACCCAGGCCAAGCAGCTGCTCGAGGTCGCGGAGACGGTGCCGAAGGGGCTGAAGTGGAAGACCCGGGCCAGGGTCGGCGACCGGGTCCGCTGGTACGAGCTACCCGAAGAAGTCGACCACTAGGCATTACTGGAAGGCACGGCATCACGATGAAAGTCTTCTTCGCCACGGACATTCATGGATCTGAGACCTGCTGGCGCAAATTCCTGAACGCCGCTGCCTTCTACAAGGCCGACATGGTCATCCTGGGCGGGGACGTGACCGGCAAGGTCATGGTGCCGATCGTGTCCGTGCGGCCGGGCCACTGGGAGGTCACGTTCGGCGGCCAGCGGATCCAGCTGGACACCGAGGCCGAGCTGGACAACATCAAGCGCAAGATCCGCGACCGCGGGTACTACCCGGCCGTGATGTCCGGCGACGAGCTCGATTCGCTGAACGCGGAGGACGGCTCGGTCGACCGCCGGTTCACCCAGGAGATGACCAAGGGCCTGGAGACGTGGCTCGACATGGCCGACAGCAAGCTGCGCGGCGGCGAGATCCCCTGCATCCTGAATGGCGGGAACGACGACATCTGGGAGATCGACGACATCATCGAGC
>Ga0208240_1000008_pt1 | contig 14680 bp, 25 predicted proteins | sample MicForSoilPHH6_O_FD_188034 | JGI IMG/M metagenome (GOLD analysis project Ga0208240, IMG submission 188034) | Forest soil microbial communities from Harvard Forest Long Term Ecological Research site in Petersham, Massachusetts, USA - MetaG HF041... | ecosystem: Environmental > Terrestrial > Soil... | reverse complement strand
CGGGGGCGATCTCGGTGAAGAGCTGATGGACCACGCCCTTGTCCGTGACCACGGTCAGCACGTGACGACGGGCGTGCAGGTCACCCCGCTTGGCGAAGGTGATCAGCCGCTCGGCTACCGGGCGCAGCCGCTTGGCCTTGGCCTCGGTGGTGGTAATCCGGCCGTGCTGGAACAGCGCGGTGGCCAGATTAGCCAGGATGTGCCGCTCGTGGGCCGGGCTGCCGCCCAGGCGGTGGCCCTTGGTGGGCGTGGGCATTCGGACCTCTCCTTGATCTGTGTGGCCCCGTGATCAGGGGCCCAGCCACATCAGTACTGCTCGGTCTCCACGTAGCTCTCGTCGTCGTCGCCGTACGCGCCTACCGCGCTGCTCGGGTCGAATCCGGGCGGCGAGTCCTTGAGCGACAGGCCCATGTCAATGAGCTTCTGCTTGACTTCCTCGATCGACTTGGCGCCGAAGTTCCTGATGTCGAGCAGGTCCTGCTCGCTGCGCCCGACCAGCTCGCCGACCGTGTGGATGCCCTCGCGCTTGAGGCAGTTGTAGGAACGCACGGTGAGGTTGAGGTCCTCGATCGGCAGGGCCAGGTCGGCGGCCAGCGCGGCGTCGGTCGGCGAGGGGCCGATGTCGATGCCCTCGGCGTCGACGTTGAGCTCCCGGGCCAGCCCGAACAGCTCGACCAGCGTCTTGCCGGCGCTCGCCACCGCGTCCCGGGGCCGCATGCACGGCTTGGTCTCCACGTCGAGGATGAGCCGGTCGAAGTCGGTGCGCTGCTCGACCCGGGTGGCTTCCACCTTGTAGGTCACGCGCAGCACGGGCGAGTAGATGGAGTCGATCGGCACCCGGCCGATCTCCTGGCCGGGCTGCTTGTTCTGGGTGGCCGAGACGTAGCCGCGGCCGCGCTCCACGGTCAGCTCCATCTCGAGCTTGCCCTTGGCGTTCAGGGTGGCGATGTGCAGCTCGGGGTTGTGCACCTCGACGCCGGCCGGCGGCGCGATGTCGGCCGCGCTCACGTCACCCGGGCCCTGCTTGCGCAGGTACATCACGACCGGCTCGTCGTGCTCGGAGGACACCACCAGTTCCTTGAGGTTCAGGATGATGTCGGTGACGTCTTCCTTCACCCCCGGGACGGTGGAGAACTCGTGCAGGACGCCTTCGATCCTGATGCTGGTCACGGCGGCGCCGGGGATGGACGACAGGAGCGTCCGGCGCAGCGAGTTGCCGATGGTGTAGCCGAAGCCCGGCTCCAGCGGCTCGATGACGAACCGGGACCGGAATTCGTCGACCTGCTCCTCGGCGAGCGAGGGGCGCTGAGCGATAAGCATTGTTCTTCCTTTCCGCGACGCCCGCTATATGACGTCGCAGTATTTGCCCCCGGGGGATGATCCCCCGGGAACCCCCGGGAACCCCGGGTTACTTCGAGTAGAACTCGACGATCAGCTGTTCCTGGACCTGCGTGTCGATCTGGGCCCGGACCGGCAGCGAGTGGACCAGGATGCGCATCTGGTCCGAGACCACCTCGAGCCAGGCCGGCACGATGCGCTCGCCGATCTCGGCCTGCGCGACGACGAAGGGGGTCATGTCGCGGGACTTGGCGACCACCTCGACGATGTCGTTCTCGCTGACCCGGTAGGACGGGATGTCGACCTTCTTGCCGTTCACCGTGAAGTGCCCGTGGCGTACCAGCTGACGGGCCATGTCGCGGCTCTTGGCGAAGCCCGCGCGGAACACGATGTTGTCCAGGCGGCGCTCGAGCAGCTGGAGCATGGTCTCGCCCGTCCGGCCGTGCTTGCGGGCCGCCTCCTCGTAGTAGCCATGGAACTGGCGCTCGAGGATGCCGTAGATCCGCTTGGCCTTCTGCTTTTCCCGGATCTGCTGCAGGTACTCGCCTTCCTTGGGCCGGTTCCGGCCGTGCTCACCCGGCGGGTAGGGCCGGATCTCGATCGGGCACTTCGGCGAGTCGCACTTCGCGCCCTTCAGGAAGAGCTTGGTCTTCTCCCGGCGGCAGAGCTTGCAGTCCGCGCCTGTGTATCGAGCCATTGTGTCGCTGTCTCCTAGATGGGCTCTGTCAGACCCGGCGCCGCTTGGGCGGCCGGCAGCCATTGTGCGGGACGGGGGTCATGTCCTGGATCGAACCGACCTCCAGCCCGGTCGCCTGCAGCGACCGGATGGCGGTCTCCCGGCCCGAGCCCGGGCCCTTGACGAAGACGTCGACCTTTCGCATGCCGTGCTCCATGGCCCGGCGCGCGGCGGCCTCGGCCGCCATCTGGGCCGCGTACGGGGTCGACTTGCGCGATCCCTTGAATCCGACCTGACCCGCGGACGCCCACGAGATGACGTTGCCCGTCGGGTCGGTGATCGAGATGATGGTGTTGTTGAACGTGCTCCTGATGTGGGCATGCCCGTGAGCGACGTTCTTCCGCTCCTTGCGGCGCACCTTCTTGGCGGCGGCCTGCTGACGGCTCCTAGGCGGCATCTGCTTCCTTCGAGGTGATCGGTCCGTGCGGACTACTCATTACTTCTTGCCGGCCTTCTTCTTGCCGGCCACCGTCTTCTTCTTGCCCTTGCGGGTGCGCGCGTTGGTCTGCGTCCGCTGCCCGTGCACCGGGAGCCCGCGGCGGTGGCGGATTCCCTGGTAGCAGCCGATCTCGACCTTGCGCCTGATGTCGGCCTGGACCTCGCGGCGCAGGTCACCTTCGACCTGGTAGGTGGCGTCGATCCAGTCGCGGAGCCTGATCAGCTCCTCGTCGGTCAGGTTATTGACCCGGGTATCGCCACTGACCCCGGTGGCCTGCAGCGTCTGCAGGGCCCGGGTATGGCCGATGCCGTAGATATAGGTGAGCGCGACCTCGAGCCGCTTGTCGCGGGGGAGGTCGACGCCAGAAAGCCTAGCCATGGGCGGGCAGTTCTCCTTCGTCTCGCGGAGGTCCTTCGCGCCGCCCCCAGGCCCTGCCCGGACCTGGCCCCGGCCTCCGTCCGGGGGTCGCCGCCCTTGCTGGCGGCCTGCGGTGCGCGTCTATCTCGATGAGCGTCTGGGTGTGGTTGCGTCTGCGGTGCGTCAGCCCTGGCGCTGCTTGTGCCTCGGGTCGGCGCAGATGACCATGACGCGGCCGTGCCGGCGAATGATCCGGCACTTGCTGCAGATCTTCTTGACGCTCGGCTTGACCTTCACGGTGCTGTCTCCACTACTTCTGGTTCGTTACTTGTACCGGTACACGATCCGCCCGCGACTGAGGTCGTAGGGGCTTAGCTCTACGACTACCCGGTCGTCAGGCAGGATGCGGATGTAGTGCATCCGCATCTTCCCGCTGATATGAGCGAGAACCTTGTGCCCGTTGTCCAGCTCCACCCGGAAGAAGGCATTCGGCAGTGACTCGACTACTGTGCCTTCGATCTCAATGGCGCCGTCTTTCTTGGGCATGTCCTCCGCGCTTCGCTCTATAGGGTGGTGGTCCGCGCCGGAGCGCGGCTGGCCTTTACTCTGCTGGGCGGTCAGCCTGCCCCGCCTGGCTCACGCCCGTGCTGACCTAAGACAGCGGGACGAGAAAAGCGGGAAGGGCTCCGAAGGGTCCGTACCGCTCGCATACGCGAGCCCCGGGTGCTAACCGCGGGAAACCCAGCAGATGGGCCGGAGACGAGTGTACTCGACCCGCAGCGCCAACGCGAACCGCCCCAAATATAGGACACCGTATAAGACACCGCAGGACCCGCAGCTATTCCCCGCGGCGCCGGGCCCGGCGGATCAGCACCCAGATCCAGGGAATCGCCACCAGCAGCCACCACGGGAGCCAGGTCCCGACGCCGATCACCGCCGTGACGGCCCAGATGGCGATCAGGGTGCCGGTGACCACGGCCCAGGCCCCGGCGGCCACCGGGACCCGGTCCACGATCTGGTCGCCCGAGTCGCGCGGCACCAGGGACTGGTGCGGCAGGCTCGCGGGCCGCCGCAGCGCCTCGTCCGGCAGCCGGTACAGGTCGATGACCGGCAGGTCGGTCAGCAGGTCATCGATCTCGCCCAGCGTCTTGGCGTTGAGGGCGGCGTCCATCCGCTCATCGAATTCCTCGGCGGTCAGCCGGCCTGCGGCGTGATGCTCGCGCAGCAGCGCCGTGGCGCGGTCGCGATCCGCGTCGGAGGCGCGGATCCGCGGATCACCAGGCACCGGGCACCCTTTCTAATGAGGGGGGACGCTCGCGGGATCCCTTTCTCTAGTATCGCCCAGGCGGGCCTGGCCGCCATCCTCGGCGGTCAGTACCCACGGCCCGTCCGCGGTGATCGCGACCGTGTGCTCGAAGTGCGCGGCCCAGCTTCCGTCCGCCGTGACGACCGTCCACCCGTCGTCCAGCAGGACCGTCTCGGGGCTGCCGAGCATCACCATCGGCTCGACGGCCAGCGCCAGGCCGGCCCGCAGCCGCAGCCCGCGGCCCGGCCGCCCGTAGTTCGGCACCGGCGGGTCCATGTGCATGGCGGTGCCGATGCCGTGCCCGGTGTACTCCTCGACCACGCCATACGGACCCGCCGCGGCGATGCTGGACTCTACCGCGTGCGAGATGTCGCCCAGCCGGGCACCGGCCCGGGCCTGCGCGAGCCCTTGCCACAGCGCGTCCTCGCACGCGGCCAGCAGCGCGGCGTGCTCGGCGGAGATGACGCCGACCCCCACGGTGACGGCCGCGTCCCCGTGCCAGCCGCGGACGATGGCACCGCAGTCGACGGAGATGAGGTCCCCCTCGTCCAGGCTCCGGGCGGCACTCGGGATGCCGTGCACGATCTCGTTGTTCACCGACGTGCAGATGGTGGCGGGATACCCGTGGTAGCCCAGGAACGACGGGGTCGCGCCCGCCGCGCGGATCTCGCGCTCGGCGAGCGCGTCAAGCTCGGCGGTGGTCACGCCGGGCCGGACCGCCGCGGCGACCGCCTCCAGGGTGTGCGCCACGACTAGCCCCGCCTCGCGCATGACCGCGAACTGCTCGGGGGTCTTGATCTGGATTTCCTGCGCGCGCCGAGGCCACATGCCGATCGTCCCTCAGCGCACGAACGGGCGAAGCGCGGCCAGCGCCCGGCTGGTGATCTCCTCGACCGGCCCGGTCGCGTCGATGCCGATCAGGATGTTCTCGTCGGCATAGAACGCGATGAGCGGGGAGGTCTGCTCGGCGTAGACCTCGAGGCGGTGCCTGATCGTGTCCTCGGAGTCATCGTCGCGCTGGAACAGCTCGCCGCCGCAGTCGTCGCAGATGACGTTGCGGGACGGCGGGTCGTACAGCACGTGCCAGACCCGCTCGCAGCGGCGGCAGGTCCGGCGCCCGGACAGCCGCCGCACCACCTCGTCCTCGTCTATCACCAGCTCGAGGACCACGCTCAGCCTGGCGTCCCATTCCGAGAGCATCTTCTTGAGCGTCTCGGCCTGCGGCACGTTCCGGGGGAACCCGTCGAGCAGGAACCCCTCCTGCGCGTCGCCCTCGCCCAGCCGGTCCCTGACCATGGCCACGGTGACCTCGTCGGGCACCAGGTCGCCACGTTCCATGTACTCGCGGGCCTTGCGGCCCAGCTCGGTGTTGCTCGTCACGTTGTACCGGAAAATGTCACCTGTCGAGATCCTCGGGATCGCCAGGTGCGAGGAGATGAACTGGGCCTGTGTCCCTTTGCCCGCACCGGGGGGCCCGACGAGGACGATGCGCACTATCGCAAGAAACCCTCATAGTTGCGCTGCTGCAACTGGCTCTCGATCTGCTTCACGGTGTCGAGCCCGACGCCGACCATGATCAGCAAGCTGACCCCGCTGAACGGGAACTGCTGGCCGACCCCGATGGCGGTAAGCGCGACCAGCGGGAACAGCGCGATCACGCCCAGGTAGAACGAACCGGGGGCGGTGAGCCGGCTGAGCACATAGCTGAGGTACTCAGCGGTCGGCCGCCCGGGCCGGATGCCGGGGATGAACCCGCCGTACTTCTTCATGTTGTCGGCCACCTCGGTCGGGTTAAAGGTGATCGACACGTAGAAGTAGGTGAACCCGATGATCAGCAAGAAGAAAAAGAGCATGTAGAAGCCGCCGGTACTCAGGCTGCTCGACGTGCCCTGGGCCAGGTAGCGCTCGACCCAGGACACCCAGCCCTGGGGTTTCGTCGTATTGCCGAACAGCTGCGCGCCCAGCGTCGGGATGTACAACAGCGACGAGGCGAAGATGACAGGGATCACCCCCGCCTGGTTGACCTTCATCGGGATGTAGGTCGAGGTGCCGCCGTACATCCGGCGGCCCACCATCCGCTTGGCATACTGCACCGGGATGCGGCGCTGAGCCTGCTCCATGAACACAATGAAGGCCACGATGGCGATCACCACCAGGATGGCCACGCCCGCGTAGAAGGCCGACTTGTCGCGGTAGATGGCCAGGATCTCGCCGGGAATGACGGAGATCACGGTGGTGAAGATCAGGACCGACATGCCGTTCCCGACCCCGCGGTCGGTGATCAGCTCGCCCATCCACATGATGACCGTGGTGCCGGCCACCATGCAGATCACCATGGTGGTGATGTTGAAGATCCCGCCGTTCGGGATCAGCGCGTTGGCGCTCCCCGACGCCCCGCACCCGCTGAACAGCGTGCCCGACCGGGCCAGCTCGATGTAGCCGGTGGACTGCAGGACCGCCAGGCCCACGGTGAGGTACCGGGTGTACTGGGTGATCCGGGCCTGGCCGGCCTGGCCCTCCTGCTTCAGCGTCTCCAGCCGCGGGATGACCACGGTCAGCAGCTGCAAGATGATGCTGGCCGTGATGTACGGCATGATGCCGAGCGCGAACACCGACAAGCGCAGCAGGGCCTGGCCGCTGAGCAGGTTGACGATGGCCAGGACGCCGGCCGTGGAGCTGCCGGCGCTGGTGGCCAGGTTGGAGCAGTAGGCCACGTTCTTCTCGGCGATGCCGGGCGTCGGCAGCGAGGCACCGAACCGGAACAGCGCGATCAGGGCGAGCGTGACCAGCATCTTCTTGCGCAGGTCCGGCGTCTGGAACGCCCGCACGAAGGCCGTCAGCATGCGCAGTCCTCGGTTCGGTTGGTCGGGCAGTCCACGTATCTTACCCGGCACGCCATCATTTCGCTTCCTCGCCTTGGGGGCTCAGCTCGCTCGCTCAGCGAAGCTCGGTGACCGTACCGCCGGCCTGTTCGATCTTCTGGACGGCGGTGGCCGAGAACGCGTGCGCGGTCACGCGGAGCGCGACCGAGAGCTCACCGGTGCCCAGCACCTTGATCAGCTCGCCGGACCGGGCCGCGCCCCTGGCCACCATGTTCTCCGGGGTCACGTCGCCGCCCTCCGGGTACAGCTTGGCCAGCCGGCCGGTGTTCACCACCTGGTAGGTGGTGCGGAACCCGGCGTTGGAGAAGCCCTTCAGCTTCGGCACCCGGCGTTGGAGCGGCATCTGGCCGCCCTCGAAGCCGAGGCGAACCGTGTTGCGCGCCTTGGTGCCCTTGGTGCCGCGGCCCGCGGTCTTCCCCTTGGACGCCTCGCCGCGGCCGACCCGCGTCTTGGCCTTGTGCGCGCCCGGCGCGGGCCGCAGGTGATGCAGCTTGAGCCCGCGCCCGGACGCCGCTTCTTGATGCAGCTCGAGTCCGGGCCCAGAGGCCGTCTCTTCGATGTTGCTCATTGCCGTCAGTCCACTTCCTCCACGGTCACCAGGTGGCGCACCGTCTTGATCATGCCGCGGAACTCCGGGCGATCCGGCCTGACCACGATCTGGCCGATCCGGTGCAGTCCGAGCGAGCGCAGCGAGTTCCGCTGCGCGCTGTTCCCGCCGATCTTCGACTTGATCTGGGTCACCTTCAGCTGTGCCATCGGTCTGCTCTCCCTTAGGCTCCGGCACCGGCCGCGGCCGCGCGCGCCCGCAGCATGGCCGCCGGCGCCACGTCCTCGATCGGCAGGCCACGCTTGGCCGCGATCTCCTCGGGCCGGTTCAGGCTCTTCAGCGCGGCCACCGTCGCGTGCACGACGTTGATCGGGTTGGAGGAGCCCAGCGAGCGGGACAGCACGTCGCTGATGCCGGCGCACTCGAGCACGGCCCGGACCGGGCCGCCGGCGATGACGCCGGTACCCGGGCTGGCCGGCTTCAGCAGCACGACCCCGGCCGCGGCCTCGCCCTGCACCGTGTGCGGGATCGTGCTGGCGATCCGCGGCACCCGGAAGAAGTGCTTCTTGGCCTCTTCGACGCCCTTGGCGATGGCGGCCGGGACCTCCTTGGCCTTGCCGTACCCGACGCCGACCATCCCGTTGCCGTCACCCACCACGACCAGCGCGGTAAAGCTGAAGCGGCGGCCGCCCTTGACCACCTTGGCCACGCGGTTGATGGTCACCACGTGCTCCAGGTAGGCAGCCTGCTTTGCGTCCGCGCTGCCGCGCCGGTCATCACGGCGCTCGCGCCGCTCGCCGCCGCCACCACGGCGCGGTGCTCCTGGCATTAGCCCTTCCTCATCTCTTCTGTATAACGCTCGGCCCCACTCATAGTTGCAGGCCGCCTTCCCGGGCGCCGTCCGCCAGGGCCGCGAGGCGGCCGTGGTAGCGGTAGCCGCCCCGGTCGAACACCACAGCCTCGATGCCGGCCGCCGCCGCCCGCTGCGCGATCAGTTCGCCGACCTTGCGCGCCTTGGCCGTCTTGTCGCCCTCGGCGGTGCGGATCGCCGGGTCCAGGGTGGACGCGGCGGCCAGCGTACGGCCGGCGCTGTCGTCCACGATCTGCGCGAACATGTGCCGCGCGGACCGGTTGACGACCAGCCGCGGCCTGCTGGAGCTGCCGGTGACCTTCTTGCGGACCCGAAGGTGCCGGCGCACGCGGGCGGCCGTGGACTTCTGGGTATGCGGCCGCACCCGCCCGGTGACCCGGGCATGCGACCTGGTCTTGGTACCAGCCATGGTTACTTCCCAGCCTTCCCGACCTTGCGGCGGACCTGCTCGCCCTGGTACCGCACGCCCTTGCCCTTGTACGGGTCCGGCTTGCGGAGCTTGCGGATTTGCGCGGCTATCTCGCCCACCTGCTGCTTGTCGATGCCCTCCACGACAAACCGGGTGGGCGCCTCGACCCGGAAGGCGATGCCCTCCGGCGGGACGACGGTCACGGGGTGGCTGAACCCGAGCGAGAACTCCAGGTCGCTGCCCCTGGCCTGCACCCGGTAGCCGACGCCCACGATCTCCAGCGTCTTGCGGTAGCCGTCGGTGACGCCGGTGACCATGTTCGCGATCAGCGTGCGGGACAGGCCGTGCAGCGCGCGCACCGAGCCCTCGTCGTTGGGCCTGGTCACCTTGATGACCCCGTCCTCACGCACGACGTCGATGGGGTCGGCCACGGTGTGCTTCAGCGTTCCCTTGGGCCCCTGTACGGTGACCTCGCGGCCGTCCACGGTGACCTGCACCCCGCTGGGGATGGTCACGGGGAGCCGCCCGATCCTTGACATTGCAGCTCCTCCCTTACCAGACGTAGGCGAGGACTTCCCCGCCCACGCCGCGCTTCTTGGCTTGCTTGTCGGTCAGCAGCCCACCGGAGGTGGAGATGATGGCCACGCCGAGGCCGCCGAGCACCCGGGGCAGTTCGTCCTTCTTCGCGTAGACCCGCAGGCCCGGCTTGGACACCCGCTTGATGCCGGCGATGGAGCGCTCGCGCGCGTTGCCGAACTTGAGGGTGATCACCAGGTTTCTGCCTACCTCCGCGTCTTCGACGCGCCAGGAGGCGATGTAGCCCTCCTGCTGGAGGATCTCGGCGATGTGGGACTTGATCTTGGAGTACGGCATGCCCACCGTGTCGTGGTACGCCGAGTTCGCGTTGCGCAGACGCGTCAGCATGTCTGCGATCGGGTCGGTCATCGTCATGGCCAACAGGCCTTCCTCACCGTGGTTTCCCGTCGGTTTTTGCGACAGAGCGGGACCTGCGGTGTACTCGTTTGGTTCATTACCAGCTGGACTTGGTGATGCCGGGCAGCTCGCCGCGGTGCGCCATGGTCCGGAAGCAGATCCGGCACAGGCTGAACCTGCGGTAGACGGCCCGCGGTCGCCCGCAGCGCACGCACCGCGTATAGCCGCGGACCTGGAACTTCGGCGTCCGCTTCTGCTTGACGACCAGCGCCTTCTTTGCCACGTCAACCTTCCTTGAAGGGGAACCCGAGCCGCCGCAGCAGCGAGCGGCCCTCGGCGTCATTCGTTGCGGTGGTCACGACGGTGATGTCCATCCCGCGCTGCCGGTCCACCTTGTCCGGATCGATCTCGTGGAACATGACCTGCTCGACGAGGCCGAACGTGTAATTGCCGTGCCCGTCGAACTGCCGGTCGGACAGGCCGCGGAAGTCGCGGATCCGGGGCAGCGCGATGGCCAGCAGCCGGTCCAGGAACTCCCACATGCGGTCGCCGCGCAGCGTGACGTGCGCGCCGATGGGCATGCCCTCGCGCAGCTTGAACTGGGCCACGGACTTCTTGGCCTTGGCCACGGCCGGCTTCTGCCCGGTGATGGTGGACAGGTCACGGACCGCGCCGTCGATGAGCTTGGCGTCCCGGGCCGCCTCGCCCACGCCCATGTTCACCACGATCTTGGTCAGGCCGGGGATCTGCATCACGTTGGCGTAGCCGAACTCCTGCATGAGCGCCGGGGCGATCTCCCCGCGGTAGCGCTCCTTGAGCCGCGGCACGACCGGAGCTTCGGTCGCCATCAGATGTCCTTCCCGCTCGGCCTTGCGACGCGGATCTTCCTGCCGTCCTCGTCGAACCGGTAGCCGACCCGGGCCGCGTTCTTGCTGTCCGGATCGGCCAGCTGCACGTTGCTCACGTCGATCGGCGCTTCCTCGTGCGTGATGCCGCCTTCCTTGGCCCCGCGCTGGCCCTGGTAGGTGACCTTCTTGTTCTTCTTGACGACGTTGACGCCCTGGACCAGGACCTTGCCCCGGTCCGGGTAGGCGGCGATCACCAGGCCGCTGCGGCCCTTGTCACGGCCGGCCACCACGATCACGTGATCGTTCTTCTTGATCTTCATCTAGAGCACCTCCGGCGCCAGCGAGATGATCCGCATGAACCGCTTCTCCCGCAGCTCACGGCCGACCGGTCCGAAGATGCGGGTCCCGCGGGGGTCACCGCCGTCCCGGATCAGCACCGCGGCGTTCTCGTCGAACCGGATGTAGGAGCCGTCGCCACGGCGGCGCTCCTTGCGCGTGCGTACTACGACCGCCTTGACGACATCGCCCTTCTTCACGCCGGCGCCGGGAAGGGCATCCTTCACGGTCGCCACGATGACGTCACCGATGCCCGCGTATCGCCGGCCGCTGCCGCCGAGCACACGGATGCACAAGATCTCCTTGGCCCCCGTGTTGTCGGCGACCTTAAGCCGCGACTCCTGCTGGATCACGTCAACTCCTGCTATCTTTCGCCGGGCATCGGAGCCGGGCGGTCTGCTGTCATTTGGCCTTTTCGAGGATCTCGGCTACCCGCCAGCGCTTGGTCGCGGACAGCGGCCGGGTCTCCATCAACAGCACACGATCGCCCACGCCGCAGGCGTTCTCGGCGTCGTGCGCCTGGTACTTCTTGGTACGGCGCAGAACCTTGCCGTACTTGGGGTGCTTGACGTGGTCCTCGACCTCGACAACGACGGTCTTGTCCATCTTGTCGCTGACCACCAGGCCTTCCCGGCCCTTGCGGTAGCCGCGCGTCACGCCGTCCTTGGCGTCCTCGCTCACTCGCTCGCCTCCTCGGCTGCGTCGTCCTCGGCGGCGTCATCGGCATCCGTGACACTGGCCACCGGCGTCTCCGGCTCGAGATCCTCCGGTTCGCCGGACTCTTCGATCAAGGTGATGATCCCGAGCTCACGCTCGCGCATCACCGTGTAGATCCGGGCGATTTCCTTGCGGACCGCACGCAGCCGGCCGTGGCTCTCCAGCTGCCCGGTGGCACCCTGGAAGCGCAGGTTGAACAGCTCTTCCTTGGCCTCGGCCAGCTTGTGGTGCAGTTCTTCCTCGGTGGACACGCGCAGCTGCGCGGTCAGGCCGCTAGCCATCAGCCCTCACCGACCTCTCGCTTGACCACCTTGCACTTCATGGGGAGCTTGTGGATCGCCCGGCGCAGCGCCTCCCTGGCCACCGGCTCGGCCACCCCGGACAGCTCGAACATGACGCGGCCCGGCTTGACGTTGGCGATCCACCACTCCGGGGAGCCCTTGCCGGATCCCATCCGGGTCTCGGCCGGCTTCTTGGTCAGCGGCCGGTCCGGGTAGATGTTGATCCAGACCTTCCCGCCACGGCGGATGTGCCGGGTCATGGCGATACGGGCCGCCTCGATCTGCCGGTTGGTCACGTAGGCGTGCTCGAGAGCCTGGATCCCGTACTCACCGAACGACACGTGGGTGCCACCGGTCGCGTTACCGGTCCGATGCGGACGGTGCTGCTTGCGGTGCTTAACCCTGCGCGGAATGAGCATGTCCTCAGCCTTCCTCGCCGGCGGACGCGCCCTCGGGGGCACGACGCCGCGGACGCTGCGCGTCCCGTGGGCGCTGGGGCCGCTGCTGGGCCGCGGCCCGCAACGCGGCCTGCTGCGCCTCGCGGCCGGCCCGGCTGGTCGGCGCCTCGCCCTTGTAGATCCAGACCTTCACGCCGATCCGGCCGAAGGTGGTGCGGGCCTCGTAGAAGCCGTAGTCGATGTCGGCCCGCAAGGTGTGGAGAGGTACGCGTCCTTCGCGGTAGAACTCAGAGCGGGACATCTCCGCGCCGCCCAGGCGACCCGAGCACTGGACCCGGATGCCCTTGGCGCCGCCCTTCATCGCGCTCTGGATCGCCTTGCGCATGGCCCGCCGGAACGAGACCCGGCTGGACAGCTGCTCGGCGACCCCCTGGGCGACCAGCTGGGCATCGATCTCGGGGTTCTTCACCTCGAGGATGTTCAGCTGGATCTGCTTGGCGGTCAGCTTCTCCAGGTCGCCGCGGATCCGGTCGGCCTCGGCACCGCGCCGTCCGATCACGATCCCCGGCCGGGCGGTGTGGATGTCCACCCGTACCCGGTCCCTGGTCCGCTGGATCTCGACCTTGGAGATGCCCGCCCGCTCCATGCCGCGCTGCAGCATGCGGCGGATGGCCACGTCCTCGGCCACGTATTCCTTGTACAGCTTGTCCGCGTACCAGGTGCTCTTGAAGTCCGTGGTGATGCCGAGCCGGAACCCGTGCGGGTTCACTTTCTGTCCCACTATCGGGTCCCTCCCTCGGAGTCGTCGGAGACGATGACGGTGATGTGGCTGGTGCGCTTCAGGACCCGGTACCCGCGGCCCTGGGCGCGTGGCCGGAAGCGCTTGAGCGTCGGGCCCTCGTCAACCCAGGCCCGGCGCACCCAGAGCATGCCCCGGTCCGGGCGGCCACCGCTGGCGCCCGCGTTGGCGATCGCGCTGGCGAGCACCTTGCCGACCGGATCGCTGGCCGATTGCGGCGCGAAGGCCAGCACGGCCTGCGCCTGGTCAGCGGGCAACCCGCGGATCAGGTCCACCACCCGGCGGGCCTTCCGCGGCGTGACGCGGACGTACCGCGCTTTCGCCCGAGCTTCCATGTGTCGTCGTTCTCCTATCGGCGGCTGCGCCGGTCGTCCCTGACGTGACTGCGGAAAGTCCGCGTGGGCGCGAACTCGCCAAGCTTGTGGCCCACCATCGACTCGGTGATGAACACCGGGATGTGCTTGCGCCCGTCGTGGACGGCGATCGTGTGGCCGAGCATGGCCGGCACGATCATCGAACGCCTGGACCACGTCCTGATGACGGTTTTGGATCCCCGCTCGTTCTGCACGTCCACCTTCTTCATCAGGTGGTCGTCCACGAAGGGGCCCTTCTTAAGACTACGAGGCATCGCGTGCTGCTCCTACCGCTTGTTCCTGCCGCGGCGACGGCTGATCAGCCGGTCACTCGGCTTGTGCGCCGGCCGGGTCCGGCCCTCCGGCTGACCCCACGGGCTGACCGGGTGACGTCCGCCGGAGCTCTTGCCCTCGCCGCCGCCCAGCGGGTGGTCGACCGGGTTCATGGCCACGCCGCGGACGGAGGGGCGCTTGCCCTTCCACCGGTTGCGGCCGGCCTTGCCGAGCTTGATGTTGCCCTGCTCGGAGTTGCCGACCTCGCCGACCGTGGCCCGGCAGGTCGCGTCGACCCGCCGGATCTCGCCGGACGGCATCCGCAGCTGGGCGTAGCCGCCCTCCTTGGCCAGCAGCTGCACGCCGGCGCCCGCCGAGCGGGCGATCTTGGCGCCGCCGCCGGGGCGCAGCTCGATGGCGTGCACCACGGTGCCGGTCGGGATGCTGCGCAGCGGCATCGCGTTGCCCGGCTTGATGTCCGCGCCGGGGCCGCTCTCCACCGTGTCCCCGGCCGACAGGCCCTGCGGGCAGATGATGTAGCGCTTCTCGCCGTCCGCGTAGTGGAGCAGCGCGATCCGGGCCGTGCGGTTCGGGTCGTACTCGATGTAGGCGACCTTGGCCGGCACGCCGTCCTTGTCGGCCCGGCGGAAGTCGATCAGCCGGTAGGACCGCTTGTGGCCCCCGCCCTGGTGCCGGGCGGTGACGCGGCCGTGCACGTTCCGGCCGCCACGCGAGTGCAGCGGGCGCAGCAGCGACTTCTCCGGCTCACTCCTGGTGACCTCGGAGAAGTCAGAACCGCTCGCGCCGCGCCGGCCCGGCGTCGTCGGCTTGTACTTACGGATAGCCATGTCTGGTCG
>Ga0208240_1000006_pt1 | contig 15420 bp, 11 predicted proteins | sample MicForSoilPHH6_O_FD_188034 | JGI IMG/M metagenome (GOLD analysis project Ga0208240, IMG submission 188034) | Forest soil microbial communities from Harvard Forest Long Term Ecological Research site in Petersham, Massachusetts, USA - MetaG HF041... | ecosystem: Environmental > Terrestrial > Soil... | reverse complement strand
GACGTCGTGGGCCGCGCGGACTGGTGGGCCCCGCTGACCGCCGCCCGGCGGATCCTCGTCTGTGGTGATGTGATCAATGACGTCCTGGTCAAGCCGCTGGACGGCGTCACGCCGGGCAGTGACACCCCGGCCGCGATCCGGGACCGTCCGGGCGGGGCTGCGGCCAACCAGGCCGCCTGGATGGCCCATCTCGGCACCGCGGTCACCTTCGTCGGCCGGGTCGGCGCCCGTGACGAGGCTTATCACCGGCGCGAACTGACCCGGGTCGGCGTCCGCGCGCACCTGGCCGTCGACTCGGAGGCGGGCACCGGCGCGATCGTGATCATGGTGGCCCCCGACGGCGAGCGGACCATGTTCACCGACCGGGCCGCGAACCAGAATCTAAATATCCAGGACCTCCCGGCCTGCCTGCTGGACGACGCGGACGCACTGCACCTGACCGGCTACACGTTCTTTGAGCCGCCGCTTCTCGAGGTGGCCCTCTGGCTGCTCGGCCAGGCCCGGTCCCGCGGCCTGGCCATCACCATCGATCCCGGCTCGGCCGCCTTCCTGGCCCGGATGGAACCCGGGGCGTTCCTGCGCTGGACCGACGGCGCCGCGGTCTGTTTCCCCAACCGCGACGAGGCCGCCGTCCTGGTCGGCGAGGCGGACCCGGCCACCATGGCGACCCGCCTCACCAGGCACTACGGCGTGGTGGCGCTGAAGCTGGGCGGCGCCGGCTGCGTGCTCGCGATGCCCGGCCAGTCTCCCATCCCGGTCGCGGCCCACCCGGCGCGGGCACGAGATACCACCGGCGCCGGCGACGCGTTCTGCGGCGCCTTCATGAGCCGGTGGCTCAAAGTCGCGCCGGACCCACAGGTCGCGGACCTGATCAGCGCGGCGGAGTTCGCCGTACGCATCGCCGCCTCGGTCGTCACGCGTTTCGGCGCCCGGCCCACGGCGCCCCATTAGCCCCGAGGCCTCAGCGACTCGGCCTCAGCGACCCCGCCTCAGCGACCCGGCGGCGGCGACGAGGACGGCGGCGACGAGGGCGGGTGCAGGGTGATCGTCGGCGAGGGGGAGGCGGACGGGGATGGGGATGGGGACGGCTTGGGCGACGGGGACGGCGACGGCTCCTTGGATTTCTTGGGCTTCGGCGAGGCCGAGGTCGAGGCCGAAGTCGGCGGTGACACGGGAAGAGGCGTCGTCGACGCGGCCGGCGGGCCCGGCGAGGCCTTCTTCGCCTTCTTGAGCTTCGGCGACGCGGATCCCGAGGGGGACGGCGGCTGCAGTGTGACCAGGTGCACCGCTGCGTCCGGATGACCTGGCGGGCCGGGCTTATGCGTGCTGGTGGCGGCTAGGGCCGTGCCGGCCGCCACCAGGGCGAGCACGATGGCCGCGGCGGCGGCCGCGCGCAGGTGCTTGACGTGCCTGAGGTGCTCGACGTGCCGCACGTGCCACAGATGCCGGGATTCCCCGGCCGCCACCGATCCCTGGGCACCTTGGGACAGGTCGATCCGCTCGACCGCCGAGCCCTGGAGCGCGGGAGCTGCGCCGGAGGGCCACAGCGCCGCCAGGAGCAGCGCGGCCTCGCCCAGATGCGACCGTCCGCGTTCCTGCCATCCACGGCCGTAGGCGTCGGCCGCCACCGCTGTGAGCTCGGTGACGAAGGTGCTGGCGTCGGCGGGGCGGTCGCGGGGGTCCTTGGCCATGCCTGCGGTGACCAGCGGCCGGAGCGGCTCGGGCACCGGGTCCAGCGGAACCGGCTCAGCCAGGTGCAGGTACATCAGTTGCTCGGCGGTGTCTGCGGTGAATGGCGGCCGGCCGACGAGGCACTCGTAGAACGTGGCGGTGGCGGCGTAGACGTCGCTGGCCGGCCTGGCCGGGGATCCCTCTAGCTGCTCGGGCGGCGCGTAGACCAGCGTTCCGGCCGGAATGGGGCTATCCCCGGCCCGGGCCGCGATGCCGAAGTCGGTCAGCTTGCTGTCGCCGTCCCCGTTGACCAGCACGTTCCCCGGCTTGTAGTCCCGGTGCACGACGCCTCGCCGGTGCGCCGCGGCCAGGCCGAGCAGCGAGCCCATGAGTATCAACAGGGCCGCCTCGGCAGTGGTCGCACCCTGATGCGTCAAGATCTGGCGCAGCGAGACCCCGTCGATCAGCTCCATCACGATCGCGGCGCCCTGCGGCGATTCGATGTACTCGTACAGCCGGACCACGTGCGGGTCGTCAACCGTGGCCAGGATGGCCGCCTCGCTCCGGAACGCCTCGGTGAACCCGGCGTCGGAGAGCAGGCCCTGCCGCAGGTACTTGATCGCCACCAGGGTGCCAGAACCGTCATGCCGGGCCAGCACCACCTCCCCGAACGCCCCCGAGCCCAGCGCCCGGAGCTCGGTAAACCCCGGGACGTCCCATTCCGCCATGCCGATACGGCCCCCTTCGGGTCGTCAGCTGGTCTGCGTCAGCAGCTGATGGTCACCTCGGTCGGCGGCGCGGTCCTCGCGTCCGGGCCGAGGACGTCCAGCGTGACCTTCTGCGTCGCGCTGCCGTGGCCCTGGCCCTGGACGGCGACGGTCACGACGACGTCGTGCTGCCCAGCAGTGACCGTCTGGCTCAGCGGTTGCGGGGCCTGGGTCTGCGGCTGGAACACCCATTGGTAGGACACCGTCCCGGCCGAGCCGTTGGTCACGATCTCCCCGGTCACGTTCACCCCGCAGCTGGTCTTGGTCTGCTGGGTGATGCTCACCCCGGTCACGTGGAACGCCGAGTGATCGAAGAAGCGCAGCCACACCACCACACCGGCCACGACGAGCAGGATCACGGTCAGAGCCGAGCCCAGCACCCGGCGCAGCCGACCCTGGCGCGGGGGCGGCCCGGGCCGGTGCCCGGTACGCCACACGCTCTCGGCCGCCACCCCGGCCTGGCTCGCGGGCACCCCGGGCCCGTACCGCAGCACATCCGGCGCAGACTGCGCCGGCGGCCCACCCGATGGCGGCGTGCTGTCCGGCGTTGGCCGGTGCGTCACCGGCTCACCCGGCCCGGCCGCGGCCTCCGGCTGGCGCCGCACCACGATGGTGGGCGACTGAGGCGTGGCATCGGGCACCGGAGGGCGCGCCGTGACATCCGCGCCCGGCGCAGGCGGCACCGTCTCGGCTTCCGGTCGGCGCGTCGGGACGTACGTCGGCTGGTATCCAGGCTGAACCGGGGTGGGCTGCGTGGCCGGTTCCCGCCCCGAGAGCCCAGGTGTATCTTCGTCAGGCCCCGATGACCCCATGTGGCCCTTCTTCCGTCAGTCGTAGTGACGTGCCCATATCGGTACGGTCGGGGAAGCCCCGGTCGTGATGCCCGCCCAGACCCGGGGACGTTGGCGATTCAGTGTCACACCATGGGTCTTTGCAGGTCAATGGTGCCTATAGAGAGGAAATATTGCTGCCTCCCAGACCCCTTGAACAGGCCTAGAAGATGGTCGGCGACGAGGTTGACGGTGACGGTGATGGCGACGGGGATTGTAGGGCCCTAACGGCCGCGCCGGCTGGGCGGATGGCGGTATCGACACCGTCCTCCGCAGCGAGGACACTTTCGTATGTGGCAGATGAGCCACCCGTTATCGGGTCGGCCGTCGGGAGGGATGCTGCGCCGGCGGCCCATGCCTCCATGCCGATGGCCGGTTCCACGACTGACCTTCCGAGCGGAGCGGTCACCTTCCTGTTCAGTGACATCGAGGGCTCGACCCGGCTGGTCAAGGCGCTGCGGGAGCGGTACGCGCAGGTGCTGGCCGACCACCGGCACCTGGTCCGCGCGGCCATCGCCAGCCACGCTGGCCACGAGATTGACACCCAGGGCGATGCCTTCTTCGTGGCGTTCGCGAGCGCGAAGCAGGCCGTTCTGTGCGCGCTCGCGGTGCAGCAGGCGCTGGCCGACCGCCAGTGGCCGTCCGGCCTATCCGTCCGGGTCCGGATGGGCATCCACACCGGCCAGGCGACCCCGGTCGAGGGCGTCTATACCGGCCTCGCCGTCCATCGCGCGGCCCGGATCTGCGCCGCTGCCCGCGGCGGTCAGGTCCTCGTCTCCCAGGCGACGCAGACCCTCATCGAGGACGAGGAGGAGGATCTCGCCTTCACGCTGGTGGAACTCGGCGAGCGCCGGCTGAAGGACCTCGACCGGCCGGTTCGTCTCTTCGAGCTCACGATCCCCGAGGGCGCCGCGGAGCCGCCCCCGCAGCACACCGCGCGAGCGTCGGCGCTGCCGTCGATCGTAGGACGGACCGCGGAGATCCAGGTCATGTCTGCCGCCTATGCTCGGGCGATGGCGGGCCAGTCGCAGGTGATGCTGATCACCGGTGAGGCCGGCATCGGCAAGACGAGGCTGGTGGAAGAGCTGACCGGCTGGGTCCGGTCCGCTGCTGACGGGGCGTGGGTGAAGGTGGGCGAGTCGGCGCCGATGGCCGGGACGGCACTGGCCTACGGGCCATTCGTCGCCGCGCTGGGTCATGAGGCGGAATGGCTGCTGGCGGACGATCGTACGGACAACATGCTCGCGGCCCGGCACCGCCTGTTCGTGCGAGTGTTCGGGCTGCTGGCCGGTCTCGCCGCCCGGTCGCCGCTGGTGCTGGTCCTGGAGGACCTGCATTGGGCCGATGAGTCCTCCCGCGAGCTGCTCACGTTCCTGGCCGTCCGGTTGCGCGAGGAACCAGTGATGATCGTCGGGACGCTGCGCGAGGAGGACCTGACCGACTCGGTCCGGCGGTGGCTTGCCGAGCTGGAGCACCGTCCGCGGGTGACCCGGTTGCGGCTCGGCCGCATGACCGACACCGAGATCGCCGGGCTGGTCGCCGGCGCGATGCCGGACGGCGCCCGCCCCGACCATGTGTCGGCGGTGGTCGCCGCGGCCGATGGCAACCCGTTGTACGCCCGGGAGCTCGCCTACGCGGATCCGGGCGGCCTGCCCGCCTCGATCGCCGACGCCGTGCTGGCCAAGGCCTCCGCCCTCAGCGCTCAGGCTCGTGCGGTGGTCGATCAGGTGTCGGTGGCCGATGGCGGCATGTCACACGAACTGCTCGCCGTGACCGTCAAGCTGTCCGATGCGCGCCTGCTCGCCGCGGTCCGGGCCGCGGTCGAGTCAGGCCTGCTGGCCGCGACCGGCGACGGATACTCGTTTACCCACGCGCTGATCCGCCAGGTCGTCTACTCCCAGGCTCTCCCGAGCAAGCGGGCCCTCCTGCACCGGCGTCTGGCCGAGGTGCTCGCCGATCGGCCGGGTTCGGATCCAGGTCTGCTGTCCCGGCATTGGCATCGGGCCGGCTGCCCGGATCGTGCGGCGGCCGCTGCGGTGCTAGCGGCCCGGCACGCGGTCTCCGTCCGTGCCTACCCGGAGGCGGTCAAGAACTACGGGCTGGCCATCGAACTTATGAACTGGCTGCCGGAAGCCGGGCCGGATCTGCAGGAGGAGGCGGCGCGGTCGGCCAGCTGGGCGGGCGATTCCAAACAAGCCGCTACCTGGGCAGCGGACGCACTCGCCCGAGCGGGCGCGGCCGCACCCATGGACCGGGCCAGACTGCTGGAGCGGTTCGGGCGTTATCGGTGGGAAATGGGCGACCCCAAAGCGGCCGTCGACGCTGCCGAGCAGGCCGTGACCATACTCGACCCGGAGCCAGCGTCCCAGCTGCAGGCCCGTGTTCTGGCCGCGCTGGCCACCTGGCGGGTGCTGCTTGGTGAGGCGGATGCCGCCTTGCCCCTCGTAACCAAGGCGATGGAGGTCGCTCAGGAAACCGGCGCGGACGCCGTGTACGCGCATGGCCTGGCGACGCTGGGGGTCATCGAAGCACAGTATGGCGACTTGGAGGACGGCCTGGCCGATCTGGAGTCGGCGTTCACGCTGGCCTGCCGCGTCGGCAGCGTTGAGGACGCGATTCGCGCTGCGGCGAATCGCGTCTACCTGCTGTACCGTGCGGGCCGCTTCGCCGAGGCGGTCGAGGCCGGGCACGCAGGCCGAAGCGCAGTGGCTGACATGGGCGCGCCGCCGGCGATCATTACCGGGATCGGCAACAATGTCGCGGCAGCGCTACTCGCCAGCGGCCGGTGGACGGAGGCCGATCAGCTGCTGGTTGAGCTGGTGGCCGAATCGACTACGAACTTCACGCGCTACCTCCAGCTCCTGCAACTCGAGCTGGCGGTGGGCCGGGGTGAGGCCGAACGCGCCGCCGACCTGGCCGCGACGCTGCGGAAATCCCCGGATGATCCCAGGCTCATCGGGTCCCTGCACGCGTGTCTGGCCGAGCAGTCCCTCTACGCCGATGAGCTGGCCGTGGCCGTGGTCGAGGTGATTGATGGACTTGCCGCGCTGTCCGGGGCCGCGATGGCCGAGGAAGAGATCCGGTTGCTCGCCATCGGCGCGCGGCTGGCCGCCGATCTGGCCTTGCTGCCTTCCTCAGCGCGACCGCGGGACATCCCGGACGGGTGGGCGCAACTGGCCGCCACCTTCGCCGAGAGCGCCCGTCTCATCGTGGCCGAACATGGGAACGGGCAACCGGACCTGGTCGCCTTCGGCGCCATGGTGGAAGCCGAGGAAGAGCGTCGGCTCGGGCGCGATACCCGCGAGACGTGGCAGGCCGTGGCCGAAGCCTGGCGAGTAGCGGGCTGGCCCTACCGCGAGGCGTACGCGCGGCTGCACGAGGCGGCCGCCGCGCTCAAAGCAGTCCGGCGCGAGCAGGCGACCCGCGCGCTGACCGCATGCCAGAGCGCGGCCCGGGAGCTGCAGGCTACTCCGTTGCTCACCCGAGCCGACGACCTCGCGCGCCGGGACAGGCTCGCCCCCATAACACCTAAACCGGTCCGCTGATCCCGCTGAAACAACCCGATAAAACAACTTGATAAGGAGTACACATGGCCTGTCACATTCAGATCGGAGACGACCCGACGATCTGGTGGCTTGCTGAGCAGATTCAGCCGAGCCAGCTGACCCAGCCGCTGGGCGTCCTGAGCTGGTATCCCATCCGAGGCAACTTGGTGCTCTCACCCAAGGCCGCCCACGTGGCCATCTTCACTCCGCCTCCCGTGTTGGTACCGACACCGCTGTCTGGTCCCGGCGGCCTCTATCTTCCGACCGCGACCGGGCCGTCCGCAGGACACACCGGGTATGAGCTGCCGGGTACCGTCGACCCGGACGTCCTCGCTGAACAGATCCAGGCCTTGATGCGCAACGGCCAGAGCCAGACCATCACTCTTGGTGGCGCGGGCGGGACGCTGGTGCTCAACGGTTCGACGCTGTCCTTTGCCGTAACCTCCCCGGCCGCGATCGGCGGCGCGACGCCTCACGGATGAGCGGCTAGCGCAGCGGGGGCCACCCCGTGCTCACCCAGGCCGCACGCCAGGCCTGTTCCCCCCGATCCGCAGAAACGACACGATGAGGAGCACGCATGCCTTATTACATACAGATCGAAGGCGACCCGACGAAGTGGTGGATTGCCGAGCAGCTTCCGACGAACGAACTGACCGGGGGGCAGCCGCTGACCGTCACGAGCCTCGCGCCCATCGAAGGGATCTTGGTGCTCTCGCCCAGGGTCGCCACCGTCGCCGTCTTCAACGTGCCTTCCGGGACGCCACCGCCACCTCTGGGTATTCCCGGAAGAATCATCTATGTGCCGACCGCGACCGGCCCGTCGGCAGGACATGTCGGGTATGTCCTGGCGGGCGATGTCGACCCGATGAGCCTCTCTAGCCAGATCGCGGCCGCGATGAATGCCGGCCACAGCCAGACCGTCGCTCTGGGTGGCGGCGAGACGCTGGTGCTCAACGGTGCGACACTGCCCTTTGCGGTACTCGCCCCGACCGGGGTTGGCGGCGCCACACCCCACGGATGAGCGCCTAGCGCAGCCACTCCAGCAACAGGTCGTTGAGTCGGCCGGGCGCGTCCAAGGGCACCCAGTGGCTCGCGTCCGGGACTTCCTCGTACCGCCATGGTCCCGCGACCAGCGAAGCCGAGTTCCGCATCATCTCGCCGTCGAGGTAGTGGTCCCCGGTGGACCAGATCCCCATGGTCGGCGCGGTGACCGGCGGCAGTTCTGGTGGCGGCGCGGGCAGGCGCGGGGCCAGGTTGGCCCGGTACCAGTTCAGCGACGCGGTCAGCGCTCCGGGCCGGGACAGGTCCGCGATCCACTGCTCTTGGTCTCCGTCACCCCGGGTGAACATGCGCAGCCAGGCCCAGTCGTCGTGCTGGAGGGTGGCCTCGGCGATGCCGGCGAACTGGAAGAACAGCTGGTACCAGGCCATCTCACGGGATCTGAGGGTCGGCGTGGACCGCGGATGCGACACGGAGATCACGGTCAGCGTGCGGACCCGGTCCGGGCTGAGCATGGCGGTGAACCAGGCCACCGCCGCGCCCCAGTCATGACCGACCACGTGCGCGGTCCCGATGCCCAAATGGTCCAGGATCGCGGTCATGTCGGAGATCGAGTTCCGCAGCGAATACGCCGCCACTTCCTCCGGCCGCCCGGAACGGCCGAACCCGCGCAGGTCCGGCGTGATGACCCGGAATCCATTGCTTACCAGAAACGGGACCTGGTGGCGCCAGAGCCGGGCCGAGTCCGGCCACCCGTGGATCAGCAGCACCGGGATGCCCTCGCCGTGGTCCTCGACGTACAGCGAGATCCCGTTAGTCGCCAAAACCTTGCCGTCCCCGGAGACCGTCATGCCGCCGATCATGACATGCCCGCCGAGCGACCGGGACGGCGGCTGATAAGCCGGAACCCGGACCCGGATCCCTCGAGCCGGGAACGACCAGGCCCAGCTCGTAGGCGGTGACCACCGCCTGGGTCCGGTCCCGCAACCCGAGCTTGGTCAGCATGCGGCTCACGTGCGACTTGACGGTCTCCTCGGTGACGACCAGGCGGGCGGCTATCTCCGGGTTCGACAGGCCTTCCGCGACGAGGCGCAGGACCTGCGTCTCGCGCGGGGTGAGGGTCGCCAGCGCCCCGGTGGCCGGTGCCTCGGCCCTGGGCCGCAGGCGGGTGAACTCGCTGATCAGGCGCCGGGTGACGGCCGGCGCGAGCAGGGCCTCGCCCGCCGCGATCACCCGCACGGCCTCGAACAGCCGCTCGGCGGTGACGTCCTTGAGCAGGAAGCCGCTGGCCCCGGCGCACAGCGCGTCGTACACGTAGCGGTCCAGGTCGAAGGTCGTCAGGATGAGGATCCGCGGGCCCGGGCTCCCGTCCGGCCCGGATCCGGCGAGCTGCCTGGTGGCCTCGATGCCGTCCATGACGGGCATGCGCACGTCCATCAGGACGACGTCGGGGGACAGCTCGCGGCAGATCTGCACCGCCTCGGTCCCGTCGCAGGCGGTGCCGACCACCGCGAAGTCCGGCTGGGTGTCCAGCAGCGCGGCGAAGCCGGTGCGCACCACGTGGTGATCGTCGGCGACCACGATACGGACGGCCCGAGGCGGCGGATTGGTCATCGGGTCACTCCGCTTTGGCCGGCAACGTGGCGTCGATCAGGAAGCCGCCGCCCGGGGCGGCGCCGGTCTGCAGGTCGCCGCCGGCGGCCGCGGCACGCTCGCGCATGCCGGCCAGCCCGTGGCCGCCGGCTTCCCGCGCCGGGACCGGCGCTAGGGCGGATGCGACCGGGGGGCCTGGCCCGTTATCACGGATGCGCAGTCGCAGGGCGTCGGTGGTGTAGCGCAGTTCCACGTCGACCGCCGCGCCTGGCGCGTGCCTACGAGCGTTGGTCAGGGCTTCCTGCACAATGCGGTACGCGGCCAGTTCGACGCCGGGATCGAGGGTGACGGGCGGCCCGGAGACGATCAGCCTGGCGGCCGCGCCCGAGGCGCTCCTCGCCTCGTCGAGCAGCTCGTTGAGCTGGCACAGGCCGGGCTGGGGATGCCGGTCCGCACCACTGTGATCCACACCATCGTGATCCGCGCCCGGCTGGTCGGCGGCGGAGGCCTGGGCGTCCTCGCGCAGGACGCCGAGCAGCCGCCGCATTTCGGTCAGGCTGGCTCGCGCGGTATCACCGATCTGCAACAGCCGCTGCGCACCTGCGGCGGGCATGCCCGGGGTGGCCAGCCGGGCTGTCTCGGCCTGGACGGCGATCATCGATATGTGGTGCGCCACCACGTCGTGCAGTTCGCGGGCGATGCGCGCTCGTTCCCCCCGGGCGGTGTGCTCGAGCAGGGTGCCGGCCACGGCCTGCCGGGCGGCGCTGTGCGCCAGCGCCTCGCTGCGCGCCTGCTGGGCGATCCCGGCCAGGCCGGCCGCCGGGGCCAAACACGCTAGCAACACGACCAGGACTCGTTCCTCCGTACCCGCGTGCCCGGTATCGGCCAGCGCCAGGATCAGGAACGGCAGGGCCAAAGCGGGCGCCAGGAACCGGACCGGGTCCCATGAGCTCACCGTCCGCGAGCGGTCGTTCCGTGATACGCCGTTCCGGCCCAGCCGGTACAGGACGATCAGCGTCGCGGCCAGGCCCGCGACCGTGAGCGTCCCGAAGGCCGCGAGCGAGAGCGTGCTGGCCGCGCAGATGGCCACGGCGGCCGCCAGCGGCCCGAGAAACGCCAGCGGTAGCGTGGTGCTCACGGCCAGCGCGGCGATCCCGACCACGTCGGCCACACTCATCCCGGCGGCGGCGCCGCGCGCGATCGCCTCGGTCATGGCCGCCAGCGCGAGCAGGGCCCCGGCCACGGCAGGCGCCTGCGGGCCATCCGGGACCGCGGCCATCCGCCGGGTCCACCGCGGCCATCCGCCCCGGTCACCTGCTGCGTCCATGTAGATCATTGTCGCCGCCTGGCCGGGAAGTGGCGTCACCCCGGCCGGGGATACCGCCGTCCCTCCTGGGAGGGAGGCGAAGACCGCTCCCTGGCGTGACGACCATGACCACCTCCGTTCCCCAGACTGTCAAAGCATGGAGGCAACCATTGAAGTCAACGGCCTGCGTAAGCGCTTCGGGCCGGTGCTGGCCCTGGACGGGATGTCGTTCACGGTCGCCCCGGGCCAGGTGACCGGCTTTGTCGGCCCGAACGGCGCCGGGAAATCCACCACGATGCGGGTGATCCTCGGCCTCGATGCCGCGGATGAGGGCACCGCGCTGATCGGCGGGCAGCCCTACGCCAGCCTGCGGCACCCGCTGAGCCATGTCGGGGCGCTGCTGGATGCCGCCGCGCTGCAGCCGAGCCGGAGCGCCCGCAACCACTTGCTGTGGCTGGCCCACTCCCAGGGCCTGGACGCCAAACGGGTCGACGAGGTCGTGGAGCAGGCCGGGCTGGGCTCCGCGATCCGGCGCAAGGCCGGCGGGTTCTCCCTTGGCATGCGGCAGCGGCTGGGGATCGCCGCCGCGCTCCTCGGTGATCCGCCGGTGCTGATGATGGACGAGCCGTTCAACGGCATGGATCCCGAGGGCATCGTGTGGATGCGCGGCTTCCTGCGGTCGCTGGCCGCTCAGGGCCGGGCCGTGCTGGTATCCAGTCATCTGATGAGCGAGCTGCAGGACACCGCGGACCACCTGGTGGTGGTCGGCCGCGGCCGGGTCATCGCGGATACCAGCGTGGCGGAGCTGATCGCGGCCGCGTCCGGCGGCCGGGTCACGGTGCGCACCACCGCGCGGGCCGAGGCGACGACGGTGCTGGCGCACGCGGGGGCCACCATCGCCGCCACCGGCCAGGACACGCTCATCATCTCCGGGCTGGCGGCGGAGAAGATCGTGGCGCTGCTCGGCGAGAGCGGGCTGCCGTTCTCGGAGGTGTCGCCGCATCGCGCGACGCTGGAGGAGGCCTACATGGAGCTCACCAGGGACGCGGTCGAGTTCCGCGCCACCGCGGCGGCCGGGGAGGCGGCGCGATGACCGCCGGCACCGTTACCCCGTACCAGCCGGGCCAGCAGACCGGACGGGACGGCTTCGCGCAGCTCCTGCGCGCGGAGTGGGTCAAGTTCAGGACCGTCCGCGGCTGGGTCATCGGCCTGGTCGTCGCGGTCCTGGTCATGCTCGGGCTCGGGCTGTTCGGCGCCGTGGGCAGCAACAGCTCATGCCAGAGCACATCCGGCGGTCCGGCCCGGTCCGGCCAGGGCTGCTCTACCGCGAACCCTCCGGTGGGGCCAGGAGGTGAGGCGGTGAGCGACAGCTTCTACCTCGTGCGCCAGCCGCTGGCCGGGAACGGCAGCATCACCGTCCGGGTCACCTCGCTGACCGGCCTGATCCCGTCGAGGAACGGCGCCGGGACCGGTACGCAACCCGGCCTCGTGCCGTGGGCCAAGGCCGGGATCATCATCAAGGCGAGCACCCAGCCGGGCTCGGCGTACGCGGCGATGATGGTCACCGCGGACCACGGCGTGCGGATGCAGGACAACTTCACCGGCGACACGGCGGGCCAGCCCGGCACCGTCACGGAATCCGACCCGCGCTGGCTGCGGCTGACCCGCTCCGGCGACACGATCACCGGCTACGACTCGGCCGACGCCCTCCACTGGGCCCAGGTCGGCACCGTTCACCTGACCGGGCTGCCGCTGACCGTCCAAGCCGGGCTGTTCGCCGCCTCCCCGGCATACATAGCGGTAACCCAGGGTCTCGGCGGCGGGCAAAACGGGATTATCGCCCCCAGCCAGGACACCGCCGTCTTTGATCACGTCAGCCGGTCGGGCACGTGGCCGGCCGGCACCTGGACCGGGGACTACATCGGAGCCGACTACGGGTCGGGGATCGGCGGGTACCACCAGGCCGGAGGCCGGTTTACCGTGACCGGGTCCGGCGACATCGCGCCGGTCGTGCCCGGGCAGGCCGGCGGCGAGGACCTGACCGTCACCACCTTCCTCGTCGGCACGTTCGCGGGACTGATCGCGGTGATCGTGGTCGCGGCAATGTTCATCACCGTCGAGTACCGGCGGGGCCTGATCCGCACCACGCTGATCGTGAGCCCGCGGCGGGGCCGGGTGCTGGCGGCCAAGGCCATCGTGATCGGCTCGGTCGCCTTCGTGGCCGGGCTGGTCGCCGCCGCCGCGGCGGTGATCTTCGGTACCCAGCTGGCCCGCGGCCGGGTGTACGTGTTTCCGGTGTCGTGGCTGACCGAGCTGCGCATCGTCGTCGGCACCGCGGCGCTGGTCGCCGTGGCCGCCGTCCTCGCCCTCGCCGTCGGGACCATGCTGCGCCGCAGCGCCGCCGCGGTCACCATCGTCATCGTGGTGATCGTCCTGCCGTACCTGCTAGGCGTCGTCTCCGTCCTGCCGGCCAGCGCCGCAGACTGGGTGCTGCGGATCACTCCGGCCGCCGCCTTCGCCGTCCAGCAGGCCATACCGCAGTACTCGCAGGTCACCGCCCTGTACTCGCCGGGGGGCTCGGGGGGTGGCTACTTCCCGCTGGCGCCCTGGGCCGGCTTCGCCGTGCTGTGCGGCTGGGCCGCCATCGCCGTGGCCCTGGCCCTGGTCCTGCTGCGCCGGAGGGACGTATGAGGCTGCCCGTTCCGGCCAACACGGTGCCGACCGACACCGTGTCGGCCAACACCAGGGCAGCACCACGTCGGCACCCGTTCGGCCTGGCCGAAGCGCTGCACGCGGAGTGGACCAAGACCCGCACCATAGCCAGCACCGGCTGGCTGCTGCTGGCCGCGATCGCGCTGACCGTGGCCGTCGGCGCCGCGGCGGCTGCGGGCACCAGCTGCCCGTCCGGCGTCGTCTGCCAGGTGGACCCGGCCAAGGTCAGCCTCACCGGGATCGACCTCGGCCAGGCGGTCGTCGCCATGGTGGCCGTGCTGGCGATCAGCAACGAGTACAGCACGGGCATGATCCGCATCACGCTGTCCGCCATGCCGCGGCGCACCGTCGTCCTGGCCGCCAAGGCCGCCGTCCTTTCCGGCCTGGTGCTGGCCGCGGGCACCATCGCGGTGCTCGGGTCCGTCCTGGCCGGGCGGCTCATCCTGTCCGGCCACGGGTTCACTCCGGCCCACGGCTATGAGCTGCTGTCCCTCGATTCCCCAACCGTGCTGCGCGCCGCCGCCGGATCGGTCCTTTATCTGGCCCTGGTCGCCTTGCTCAGCCTCGGCGTCGCCACCGCCGTCCGCGATTCCGCGGTGGCCATCGGGATCGTCCTCGGCCTGCTGTACCTTTTCCCCATCGTCGCTAACGTGGTGGGTAATGCACACTGGCACCGACACCTGGAGCAGATCGGGCCGATGACCGCTGGGCTCGCCATCCAGGCCACCACCGATCTGACCAGCCTGCCCATCAGCCCGTGGGCCGGCCTCGGCGTGCTGGCCGCCTGGGCTGCGGCCGCGCTGCTGGCCGGCGGGCTCGTGCTCCGGCTGCGTGACGCGTGAGCGGGATCCCTATGACCCCGGCGACGGCCGGTCCGTACTCCCCAGCCGATCCGTCCGAGCCCTGGCCGGTCCGGCGGGCGTTTCCGCTGCTCGCCACCCTGGGGCTCATCCTGATCGGCATGGCCGGCACCGTCTGGGGGCCGGTCTATTACCACGAGACGGCCTGGGCCGTCCCCGATGACCTGTGGGCCACGCTAGTCGCGGCCCAGCGGCTCCTGCACCTGGACCTGGCCGGCCTGTACACCGCGCCCACCAACCTGGTCAGCTTCCCGGGCGCAGCCGTGATCTTGGTCCCGGTCGCGGCGCTCATGGACCTGGCCGGGATCCCGATCCAGGCCGGCCGGCAGGGCGTCCATCCCGCCGGGTGGCTGGTCGCCGGGCCGCTGGAGATCATTCTGTCGGCCCTGGCGCTGTTCGCTGCCGACGCGCTGGCCCAGCGCATGGGCGTGAACCTGCTCAAGCGGTTCGTGCTCGCCGCCGCGAGCGCGACCGCGCTGTGGAACGTCTCGGTGCGCTGGGGTCATCCCGAAGACGCGGTGGCGATCGGGCTCCTGCTGTACGCGGTCCTCGGGATCTCAAACGAACGACCCAACCGGGCCGCCTGGCTCGCCGGGGCCGCGGTCGCGGTCCAGCCACTCGCGCTGCTCGCCTTCCCACTGGTAGCGATAGCGGCGGTCGGACCGCGGCGCCTGCCCGGCTTCGTGGCCCGGGCCGCCACCCCTGCGGTAGCCCTGCTGGCCGCCGCGGCCGCGGCGAACTGGACGGCCACCATTCACGCGGTCACCAATCAGCCCAACGCGCCGACCATCGACCACCCCACGCCGTGGATCTACCTGACCCTGCTGGCCCCGCACCTCAGCGACGGATCGGTGGCTGCCGGACCCGCCCGCGCGCTGGCCGTCCTGGTGGCCTGCGGCTGCGCGGCCCTCACCTGGCGCCGGTGGCGGACGGCGCGGCTAGCCGGGATGTGGCGCCCCGACGACCTGGCCGCGCTGCTGTGGTGGGTCGCGGTGACCCTGGCCCTGCGCACGGTGTTCGAGCCGGTGATGGTGTCGTACTACGTGTGGCCGCCGCTCGCGGTGGCGCTCGTGGCGGCCTCGCGGGACTGGCTCCGCCTGCTCCCGGCTACCGTCACGGCCACTGTGCTCACGTTCT
>Ga0208240_1000005_pt1 | contig 15879 bp, 13 predicted proteins | sample MicForSoilPHH6_O_FD_188034 | JGI IMG/M metagenome (GOLD analysis project Ga0208240, IMG submission 188034) | Forest soil microbial communities from Harvard Forest Long Term Ecological Research site in Petersham, Massachusetts, USA - MetaG HF041... | ecosystem: Environmental > Terrestrial > Soil... | reverse complement strand
AAGCTGCGCCTGGCCAAGCTCATGCAGCAATCCGGCGACGTGGTCGCGATGACCGGCGACGCGGTCAACGACGCCGCCGCGCTGAAGCAGGCCGACATCGGCGTGGCCATGGGCAGCGGCTCGGAGGTCACCAAGCAGGCCGCCAAGATCGTGCTGACCGACGACAACTTCGCCACCCTGGTCCAGGCCGTCGACCTGGGCCGCGACATCTACCGGCGGATCTCCACCTACATCAAGATGCAGCTGACCATCTTGTCCTCGGTGCTGCAGCTGATGGTCTACGCCACCATCTTGAACATCAACGGCGGCGTCGCCCTGTTCCCGCTGCAACTGCTGTTCTGCAAGTTCTTCGTCGTCATCACCGTGGTGATCGGGTTCATCGTCGACGTCCCCGACCCCGGCGTCATGCAGCGGCCGCCCCGCAGGCCCGGCACCAAGATTGTCACCCGGCCGCAGGTCATCCGCTGGTTCGTCACCGGGTTCGTGGTCGCCGCCACCGCCCTGGCCGTGCTCGAATGGGGCCCCGGCAAGCCCAGCACCACCCACGCCTCGGTCAACATGACCATGGCCTTCGCCATCGTCTCGTTCAGCGCGGTCAACATCGGCCTGGTCATGCGCCGCGAACGCCAGGCACCGTGGTCCTCCCCGGTGTTCCCCTACCTCGGCTGGATCATCCTGGGCTGGATCCTCACCTGGGCCGCCGTCGAACTCGGCATGCTCCAGCGCCTGCTCGACACCACCTCGCTCAGCGGACGCGAGTGGGTCATCGTGCTCGCCCTGTCGCTCATCGCGCCCGCGGTCGTCGCCGTAGACAAGTTCATCCAGCTGCGAAGCCAGAGCAAGACCACCGCCAGTGCAAGCGAACAATCTAAAGCCGAGCCAGCACTCCAGGCCATCACTTAACGACAATGCTCTTCCAAAGAGACGTCACAAACCGGGTCCGCGGAAAGGCCAGGGAAAGGCCGGAACACAGGCCAGGTGTGTCCAAGATGCGCGTCATCGAGACCGGCGAGGACTCCTTCCAAGCCGAGCGTGAGCAGTGGGACGACGGCAACAATGTCGTCGCGCTCGAACCCGGCATCGTGTTCGACCAGGCCGAGAATTCGCCTGCACACTATCAAGGTGATCATCGTCGCCTCGCTCGGATAAGGATAGTGGCGGCGCCTCAGGCCGTAAGGGAGATTTGGTCTTGCCTCGCGCCGGGCCACGATCGCCAGCGCGAGGCTGGTTGTCCTCAGGTAGTGCTCGCTTGTAGCTGAGGGTCGTCGATACGCGCGGAGGGCGGGTGAGATCATGAGCGTTTCCGACCTCGCCATCGTGGCGGTGCTGGTGTTCGGGTGGGGCACGCTCTCGGCCAGGCTGGAACGGTTCGAGGTCACCGCGCCGATCACCTTTGTGCTTGCCGGGCTGCTGCTTACCCACGGGCCGCTGGCGTTCCTGAGCGTGGCACCCAGTAAGGAGCTGATCAAGGAACTGGCGGAGTTCACCCTCGCGCTGGTCCTGTTCTCGGACGCGTCGCGGGTCGGGCTACACGAGTTGCGGGCGGATGCGGGCATGTACCTGCGGCTGCTCGGGGTCGCGCTTCCGCTGACGATCGGCCTGGGCACACTGCTAGCGTTCGCCCTGGACAGCGGCGCCGGCATCTGGCTGGCGCTGCTGGTGGGGGCGGCGCTGGCGCCAACCGACGCAGCACTTGGCGCGGGCATGCTGTCCAACCCGGTGGTACCAGCCAGGATCCGCCGGGTGATCAACGTGGAGAGCGGCCTGAATGACGGGATCGCCACGCCGTTTGTATCAGTCGCCCTGGCGGGAGCGGCGACCGCAGGTTCGGTCGTCGGCCACGGTCCAGCCGCAGCGGTCGCCGAGCTAGCGCTGGGAATTCTCCTCGGCGTGGCCGTCGGAGGTGCAGGTGGCCTGCTGGTGAACGCGGCACGCCGGCGCGGCTGGGCCGCTGAGGGCTTCGCCGGCCCGGCGTTGCTAGGCCTGGCGGTATGCGCCTACGCGTCCGCGGTGGCGCTGCATGGCAACGGGTTCATCGCCGCGTTCGTGGGCGGGCTCGCGTTCGGCACAACCGGTGGCCGACGCGGCGAGCCCCTGATTCCTTTCGTCGAGGAAACAGGCGCGCTCGTGTCCTTGCTGGTCTGGCTGGCCTTCGGCGCTGTCGCGGTCGCCCCCGCGGTGCAGGTCCTGAACTGGCAGATCGTCCTGTACGCGGTCCTCAGCCTCACGGTGATCCGGATGGCGCCAGTAGCGGCCGTCCTGGCCGGCACACAGCTAGACCGGGCCACGATCGCCCTGGTGGCCTGGTTCGGTCCCCGCGGCCTGGCCTCGGTGGTGTTCTGCCTGCTTGCCCTGGAGGAATTGGGCAGTCCGACTGCCGATCATGCCGCCGCTGTCATCACGATCACCGTGGTGCTTAGCGTCATCGCACACGGTGCCACGGCAGATCCGCTGGCCACCCGGTACGCACGCCACCTCGCCAGTCAGGCAGACCAGCCTGCCGAGGCTGAAATACCCGGAATACCCGAGCGCAGGCTCATCCGCCGGAGTGCCAGCCGTGGCTAAAACCAGGAGCGGGGACCAGCGTCACCAGGCGCCTTCTGAGCGACGATTCCCGCGCCGCAGTAGCGCATTGCCGCCCAGGGCGATCACGATCGTCATAGCCAGCCTCCTCCCGGCTGGGCGGCCCGCACCTCCAGCGCCACGGCAACTAGCGTGCCGATGAACGGGTCTGACCGCAGGTGGGCCGCGTGCTCGACCACGTAACTGGCCACTTGCGGTGCAGTGGTGACGACGGTATTGAGGAAGCCCCGGCCGCGGGCTGTGTGCAGAGCGTTTCCGAGCAGGCTGGCGGCCGCGGGATCGCCCCGTTCGATCGCGGCGGCGACCAGCAGTACCTGGCGCACCAGCGCCTGGCGTGGCGTCAGGTCACCCAGGGCCGCTGCCTGCAGGTGGTGCTGGACGCCACGGTCATCACCGGCCGCGAGCGCAACCCGGGCCAGCAGCAGCCCGCGGCGCGCGGCGGGCAGATTGCCGGCCAGCTCCGCGGGGGAACGCGTATCGCCAAGCGAGAGGCGCAACAGCGCCTCCTGCTCGTCGGCGCGGGCAAGCAGCACCGGACTCGCCGCCGACGTCAGGACCCGGCGTGCGGACCCGACGGTGGTCAGCGCGTCGCGGACCAGCCCGCGGGCCGCCCAGATCCGCGCCCGGTCCAGCAGCGCCAGGAACTCGAAGAGAGGCCGACGCTGTTCGGTTATCGAAAGCACCCGTTCGGTGAGCTGCTCCGCGGCGTCGAGGTCGCGGCGTTCCAGCGCGAGGCCGGATAGTGCGCGCAGATGGTCGACGGCGAAGAAATGCTGGCCGAATCCCAGCCGCTGCGCATCGGCGTCAGCCGCCCTGGCCGCATCGGCAGCCTCGGCCAGGTGTCCGGCCTCGAACCAGGCCAGCGCACGGGCTCCCGGCACCATCACGAGCTTGACCGATTCGGCGACGCCGGGGGCCGCCAGAGCCGCGGCTGCCTCACGCTCGGCGGCCGGGAAGTCGCCCAGGCAGCTATATACGCGGACAAGGACCAGCGGGACGACGGCGTTCCATTCGTCGGTGAGCTGCATCCGGTCCTGAGTCGCCCGTGCGGCTAGGGCCTTCTGCACGGCCGTTTCCAGCTGCCCGACCACCCCACAGCGGAAGGATTGGAACGCCGCGAACCGGGCGGCCAGCCCCGACTCGGGCGGGATCTTCCCGGCGTGCTCAAGCAGGTCGAGGTACTCGCCGCCGCGGGCGGTGTCACCCGACAACAACAGGTCCGCGGCCAGGCCCAGCAGCCGTTCGGGGGTCTCTGACAGCATCGATGGCTCGGCCACGTTCAGGACCAGCGGCTCTGGCATCGTCGGGACGTGCAGGAAGTCGGGCACGACCCGGTCCTGCATGACCGCCAGAGCCCGGTCAGCGTGCTGGGCAGCCAAATAATGGGCGGCCGCACGCCGGGCGTCTCCGGTGGCCTCGAACCATTCTGCTGCCCGCATCTGAAGCGCCTGCTCGCGGGCGCGGTCCCGGGCGCGCAACTCGGCGCGCAGTACCTGGCGCACCAGACGGTGGTACCGGAAGCTGGTCCGGGCGTCGTCGAGTGCCACCAGGAACAGGTGAGCGGAAGCGATGCTGCGCAACAGCGCCGCCGCGTCCTGCCGTCCGGTGACCGCGGCGCATGCGTCCGCGGTCAGCACCCCCACCAGGATGGAGGTATCGAGCATGAACTGGGCCAGCTCAGGCGGCTGCTGCTCGAGAACCTCGGAGATGAAGTAGTCGGCGATGGCCTGGCCGCGGACCTCCAGTACCCGCGCCAGCCGCGCCGGATCCGTGGTTCCGCGCAGGGACAACGCCGCCATCTGCAGGACCGCGGGCCACCCCTCGCTTCGCTGGTGAAGTAGCGCCAGGTCAGCATCGGACATCTGGACGCCGAAGTTCGCCAGCAGGTCACGGCTCTCGGTCAGGGAGAAATACAGGTCACGGTCCCGGATCTCGTTCAGCTGGCCCGACATCCGCAGCCGGTGCTGCCGCAGCGGAGGATCGTAACGGGCGGCCAGCACCAGCTGGACGATCTCGGCCGGCCAGCGCTCGACCAGATCGGTCATATCCGGAGCCGCCGCGGCAGCCGCAAAATGGAAATCATCCACGATGACCGCCGAGCCCGCAGGCAGCTTGGCGGCGTCGTTGGCGACCGACGCGGTGACATCAGCCGACATCGTCCCGTCCATCGCCAGCAGGTCGGCGGCATCGGCGCCAAAGCCCGGTCCGATAGCCCTCGGCGCCTCGACAAAGCCGGCCCAGAACCGGGCCGGGTCGACGTCGGCCCGGTCACACGACAGCCAGCACGTCATGCCGGGTGGCCGCACCGCGGCCCAGTCCGCCAGCAGCACGCTCTTGCCCGCCCCAGCCGACCCCACCACAACCGTCAGCCGCCGCCCACCTCCCGCCGTCAGTTGGTCATGCAGCACGGACCTTGTCACGAGGGTGGCGGGCAGCGCCGGAGGCCGGAACTTCGTCCGCGCGAACCGCGTGCCCCGCAAGCGGCCGCGTCCAGCTGAAGCGCCTTCTGCCATAAAGTCTTGGTTCCCGGGCCCATAGTCTGTTCTCTGCTCTTCGTGGTCCGTGAGTTGCCAGTGCGAGTCCGGCGACGTGACACGCATAAATATCAGACCACAGCGCCCGACGCGGGGCATCACCCCTCGCGGAGGAGTCTGGGCCGACGGATCTCGTCTCACCCCCAAAAGGGCGATTACGAGACAGCCGGCGGCGCGGCATGGTGGAGATGGCAAACAAGAACTACAAGGCCCGGGAGGACTGACCCGGTGCAATCACAGACATATGAGATCACGTTTCTGGGACAGGCCGGTACCACGCTGCGCGCGGAGTTCGAGGATTGTCAGCTCACGATAGGTCCGGGCACCACCACCCTCCGGACCGAGCTGCCGGATCGGGGCGCTCTGTCCGGGCTGATGGAGCGGATCAACAGCCTGGGACTCGACGTAATCGACGTGAGCCTCGTGGCGGAGCCCGGGCCATAATAGGCCCGGGTCGCCGGTTTGGAGGTGAAGACGTAGGCCCAGTTGGCGGGCAGGCTTGGTGGCTTACATGAATCAGCGTGCCGATGCTCGCGATCAGATCCTGCACCCGGGCGGCTGGGTTCTGATGGACCTGCATCCGTTCACGGCTCTCGGCTGGCGATGAACTGAGCCAGCGCCAGCGGCAGGATCATCGCCCGGCCCGCCGCGGCCGCCTTGGACATGCTCGCATCGGTCACACCGATGCAGCCTGCCCGCCCGGCACGGTCCCGTCATCACCCCGGACGGGGTGATTGCCACGCATCCTGCAGCCTGGCCCTAACCACCCCGCGCCGGGTGAGGCGCCGGGGCCGTTAACAGCAGATGATCCAACCATGAACGGCCTGAAGACTACGCCTGCCCAGCGCTGGCTGGCGCGCCTCAGTTTCGTGCTCGCGGCCCTGGCGATCGTGGTCCTGGTGGTCTTTGCCGGGCTGAAGAGCCTGGCCATGGTGGCCGTGGGCCTGACCGCCGCGGTCGTGAGCCTGGCCGCCGCGTACCTCTTCCTGTCCCGGCGGGGCATATTGCGGTGGCTGTCGCTGGCGGTCTTCGTCCTGGCGCCGGTCGCGGTGATCGTCGTCTACGCGTTCCGGGACCTGCTGTGGATAGCGCTCCTGTCGGCCGCGGTATGGCTGCTGGCGGGCATGACCGCGCGGCTGGCGCTGGCGGGAAGCCAGGCGGATTGGCGCATGCCCGAGCACCCGGCGCAGCCGCCTGCCCGGCACCCGTACCTGATCATGAACCCGAAGTCCGGCGGCGGGAAGGTCGCGAAGTTCGACCTGCAGCGCAAGGCCGAAGAACTCGGCGCCGAGGTGTTCCTCATTGGCGGCGCCGAGCCCGTCGACGTCGCCAAGGTGGCCCGCGAGGCCGTCGAGGAAGGCGCCGATCTGCTCGGCGTCGCCGGCGGCGACGGCACGCAGGCCCTGGTGGCCGGGATCGCCGCCGAGCACGGCCTCCCGTTCGTCGTCATCAGCGCGGGTACGCGCAACCATTTCGCCCTCGACCTCGGGCTGGACCGCGAGGACCCGTCGGCCTGCCTGGGTGCTTTGTCCGATGGAGTCGAGTTGCGGGTCGACCTCGGGATGATCGACGGCCAGACGTTCGTCAACAACGCGTCGTTCGGCGCGTACGCGGAGGTCGTCGAGACCCCGGCCTACCGCGGCGACAAGCTGAATACGACCCTGAATACGCTTCCTGAGCTGCTGCAAGGCCATCGCGGAGCGCGGCTGTCCGTACAGGCAGACGGCACGCGGATCGAGGCTCCGCAGGCGCTGCTGGTGTCCAACAACCCGTACGGAACCGGGGATATCGCGGGGCTGGGCCGGCGCGCACGGCTGGACCGCGGCATCCTCGGCGTCGTCGGCGTCACGGTGGCGAGCGCGCGGCAGGCCGTCGGCCTGCTCCGCGGCAGGCATGCCACCGGGCTGAGCGTGCTGACCACGAAGCAGATCGAGATCAGCGCCGATGTGCCGCAGATACCGGTCGGTGTCGACGGCGAGTCGATCCTGATGTCGACGCCGGTGACCTGCACAGTCTCCCCGGGCGCGCTCCGCGTCTGGGTACCTCGGGACCGCCCGGGAGTCCCGGCGCCGAAGCCGCCGAGGGACTGGGCCAGGCTGCGGTACCTCGCGGGCGTTTCGGAAACTGCGCCGGGCTAACCGGATTAATCGGAGGGAGCGAAATGGCCAAGAAGAAAAAGGACGAGCGTGACCGGGATGACGCGCAGAGCCGGGCGTCATCCTCGGCCGCCGGGCAGGAGGCCGGAGCCGGGCCGCCGCCGAAGATGAAGCGCAAGCAGTACGAACGCCAGATGCGGGTCCTGCACGGTGAGCTGGTCGCCTTGCAGGAGTGGGTGAAGGACTCAGGAGCCAAGATCTGCGTGGTGTTCGAGGGCCGCGACACCGCCGGGAAGGGCGGCACGATCAAGCGGATCACCGAACGGGTCAGCCCGCGGGTGTTCCGGGTGGTGGCGCTGCCGACCCCGACCGAGCGGGAGAAGTCGCAGATGTACGTCCAGCGGTATGTCCAGCACTTCCCGGCGGCCGGCGAGGTGGTGATCTTCGACCGCAGCTGGTACAACCGGGCCGGCGTCGAGCCGGTGATGGGCTTCTGCCAGCCGGAGGAGACCGAGCGGTTCCTGGAACTGGCACCGGCCTGGGAGAAAGCCATGGCCGATTCCGGGATCCTGCTGCTGAAGTACTGGCTCGAGGTCAGCCCCGGCGAGCAGACCCGGCGGCTGGAGTCCCGGATCAACGACCCGCGGAAGATCTGGAAGCTGTCGCCCATGGACCTGAAGTCCTACAGCCGCTGGTATGACTACTCCCGGGCCAGGGACGCGATGTTCGCCGCCACCGACACCGCCTGGGCGCCCTGGTACGTCGCCGACGCCGACGACAAGAAACGCGCCCGGCTCAACATCATCAGCCACCTGCTCAGCCAGGTCCCCTACAAGCCGCTGGCCCACCGGGACGTCAAGTTGCCCAGACGGCAGCCGCCCAGTGGCTATGTCCCGCCGGACCTGCCCTTGCGGCACATCCCCACACCGTTCTAGCAGGCCGGCACGCTGGCGTAAGGGCAGGAGGAATTCTGAAACCCGAAACCCGGAGCCCAGGGATGGCCGTGACCGCCGACGAGGTGTGGGCCGAAGATGTTCTTCGAGTCGGTCACCCGCCTGTACTGCTACCTCTTCGGCGAGACCGCGGCGATGATCAGGCCAGCCGCCGCGCACCGAGTGCAGGCGATGGATCTGTCCGACCAGTGGGTCCGAGAGGGCTGCCGAACCGACAGCCCGCTGCTCCCGCTGCAGCGCGCCGCGCTGATCCGCGCCTACGCCGCGCTGCTCGCCGCCGTCCACCACGAGGAACGCTGACCAGTGCCGGAGAGCGGGCCATTTACAGCTGGCGCGGACCTGCTGGTCTTATTGTTCCCTCAGCTGCTGATCACGTAGTAGATGCTGCTGGCAATGAGCCAGAAGCCGAGGAGCAGGCAGCCGGCGATGATCGCCTGATCGGTATGGGTCTCCAGCCATGTCCTGATCCTGGCCAGGAATGCCTGGCTCTGGTCTGGTTTGAATCCGGCGTAAATCTCCATGGCGATGTAGGACGCTGAAGCCAGGACGCAGAACCCGATCAGTACGAGATAGCTCTCCCAGCTGGACAGCTTGGCCTCCACGACGGTGGCGGCCCCTGCAGCGATCAGGGTCCAGGGCTGAAGCGCAGGGGCCAGGCCCATGGCGAACCACGGCGACATGATGTCCACGTGCTCCTGCCACTTCGGCGGCTTCTTCGACTTCTTCGGCAGCCCTCTCCGCCGGCGTTGCCGGATCGCGATCCGGACAAGGAAGGTTCCGATAACGATCTTCACCGCCAGCGACGCCAGCGAGGGGACCGTGTTCGGCTTGGGCGGGTTATTGCCGGTGGCAAGCACCGTGACCGTGACCACGATGGCCAGCGAAACTAGCCAGCCGAACAGGTATGCCGCGCCCTTTCTTAGGCCGCGCCTGGAGGGCAGCACGACGATGAATGCGGTCAGCGGCAGCGGGTCGAGTGCAATCGCCAGGCCGAGCAGTATAAGAGTCAGAGCCATCGCGGTCCTCCCACCTAACCTTCGCCGAAGGCGCCTGCCCTGCACTCACCCAGGGCCGGGTGAAATCCTGTGCGGGTGGTCATGTACCTCGCCGACACCCAGGGCATTCAGGCCGTACACCAGGGGCTGGCGGGATATCGCCCGCATGATCGACTGGGTATGCGAGAACACCTGGGTCGTGCATCTATCCGGCTATTGGCTCATCCGGCCGGGGGGTGAGGCTGGACTCGGCCCACTACCGCAGCTCTGAAACCAAACGTATCTAATGGCTCTGGCCCTGGTACGGCATGCAGGGAAGGCCACGGACGCCGAGTCCATCGATCGCGAATACCTTGCCTGCGTGCGGCTGGCGGGCCAGCGCGTCGTCGTCGAGGTCCGTCCGCGCGGAGGTGACGAACAGTGTGTCCCGGCCGGGGCCGCCGAACGCGCATGAGGTCGGTCGCTGGACAGGAAGCTGCACGCTGGCCAGAAGCGATCCATCTGGCGCGTACCGGTGGACAGCGCTGCCGTTCCACAGGGCGACCCAGATCCCGCCCTCCTCGTCGACCGTGAGTCCGTCGGGCACCACGCCCGGCTGGTCGACATGCACGAGGGTGCGACGGTCGCTGATCGTGGCGCTCGAGCCGTCGAACCGGAATGCGTCGACGCATCCGGTGCCGCTGTCGTTGAGGTACATCGTGCTGGCGTCGGGACTCCATCCGATGCCGTTGGAAATGGTTAGGCCGGTGAGCACGGTGGTGCAGCTGCCATCGAGTTCGAGGCGGTAGAGGGCCCCGGCACCTGGCGACTCGTCGTAAGCCATCGTCCCGGCCCAGAAGCGTCCCTGCGGGTCGCAGGCCCCGTCGTTCATCCGCACGTCAGCGTGGCCGGCTTCGGGCTGGGCCAGCTCGTGGACCGAGCCGGTGTCGTCGACGAATAGGAACCCCGGTCCGGCGGCGAGCACATACCCGCCCCCGGCGGCCGGCGCGACAGCGCCGATATGCCGGTCGATCGAGATCGTCTCGACGCACTCCAAAGCGCCATCAGGACCCAGGGTTCCCCGGTGCATCTGGCATCCCAAGATGTCGACCCACAACAGCTCCTGGCGCTCCTCGTGCCAGCGAGGGCCCTCGCTCAGCAGCCCCGGGGTTATCGACCACACCCTCACTTGGTGGGCGGTCATGCGGTGAGGTCCACAACGACTTTGATATCTTCCGGCTGCCGGTCCAGTGCCTCGGTCCAGGAAGTAAGCGGTACCCGGCGCGTGATCAGCCCGCCCAGCCAGCGGGGGTCGGCCGCCGCAAGCGCTTCGGCCGCCTGTTCCCAGTGGCGCCGGCCAGCGTTCACGGTGCCGAACAGAACCTGGTTGCGCAGGACCATGTGACGATTCAGGGCGGTAGCGTCCACGTCAAGGGCCGGGCCCAGGTTCAGGATCCCGGTCAGGCACATGATCCCGCCGCTAGCCAGCTTGCGGGCCGCGGAGCGACCGACCGCGCCGAGCCCCGTGCACTCGATGACGACATCGACGTCGACGTCGATGTCGGCGGCGTCACCGGAATGGTATCGGGCGCCGAGATCCTCGACGAGATCGCGTTTCGGGCCGGTTCGCGCGAGATCGACGACGTGCATCTCGTAGCCGCGTTGCGCGCCGAGCAAGCATGCCATCAGCCCGATCGGCCCGGCGCCGGTGACCAGCGCCCGGCCGCGCAGGAAGAATGCGCGCCGCGAGATCTGGTCCACCTGGTCCCACGCCTTAGCCAACACCGACGTCGGTTCCAGTAGGACGCCGAGCTCGCCCAGCCTCGGGAGGATGGGCACGGCGAAATCCGGCTCCACCCGCCAATGTTCACTTCCGTACCCGTGCAGACGGACAATGCCGCGTTCGCCGAAGCCGTCGGTCCGGCACATGTCCCATTCCCCGGCGACACACGCTGGGCACGGCGTCGGATCGGGCCGCCGCACGATCCCGACCACCAGATCGCCGGGCGCGAAGCCTGATCCCGGCGGCGCCTCGAGCACCTCGCCGAGACTCTCGTGGCCGATGACCAGCCTGACTTCACCAGATGGCGGTGTGCCGTAGGCGCCCTCCGCGATCTCGCGGTCGGTCCCGCAGATACCTATCGCCATGCCCCGCACCAGCAGAGCACCATCCTGCACGTCCGGGCCCGGGACTGCCTCGAGGCCAGCGGTCCCCTTCTGGCCTGGCACAACCGTCATCGCGCGCATGTCTGCATCGTCGCATCCGGCTCTCGCGCACGCCTCACCCTGGTAGGGGTGATGACAGCCGTGGTGGCGCTCCGGATGATCAAGTCATGGCCTCATCACCGCCTCTGCCATTCGATGTCGTGGTCGTCGGCGCAGGACCTGCCGGTGTCGTCGCGGCGCTCCGCGCGGCCCGTCTGGGAGCCAGCACGGCGCTGATCACCCGCGATCAGTTCGGGGGAATGGCCGCGAACGACGGCCCCGTACCGGTACGTACGCTGGCCCAGGCAGCGCGGCTGATCCGCGAGGCCAGGCAGCTCCCGCTTTACGGAATCACGGGCTGTGAACCCTCGCTGGACTATCCCCGGCTGCTTGCGCGTGTCCGCGACGTGACCGAGGACGCACGCCAGCACACGCTGCTGCGCGACGATCTGGAGCGTGCCGGGGTGGACATCCACGAGCAGGCCGGCACCGTACGATTCGTCGACGCCAACACGGTCGAAAGCGACAATGCGCAGCGGCTTCGGGCAGGCAAGATCATCATCTGCACGGGCGGAACCTCGCGGCCGCTGGCCGTTCCCGGCTTCGACTTGACCGCGACGCACAGCGACGCGTGGCGCCTTTCCTCGGTGCCGCCGTCGCTGCTCGTGATCGGCGCTGGAGCAACGGGTGTGCAGGTAGCTTCGATCTTCAACGCGTTCGGCTCACGCGTCCGCCTCGTCGAGATCGCACCCCGCATCCTGATGACCGAGGACCAGGAGGTCTCCGAAGCCGTCCGTGCCGCCCTGGCCGCGTCCGGCGTCCAAGTCGTCGAGGACGCCGGGACGATCGACCGCTTCGAGCGCTGTGCGACCGGCGTGCGGCTCATCCATTCGACAACCGACGGGCAGTACAGCATCGACGCCACGCTCGCCGTGGTCGCGGCCGGATGGGTCGCGGCCACCGCCGGGCTGGATCTCGACCGGGCCGGCGTACAGACCGACCGGCGCGGGTACGTCCAGGTGGACACGCACTTGCGCACGACCGCGCCACACGTCTTCGCCGCCGGCGATATCACCGGGCGCGCGCTGGTGGTGCACGAGGCGGTCCGTGAGGGACTGGCGGCTGCGACCAACGCCGTGCTCGGACCAACCTCGGCCCTGCTTCCCCAGGTGAGCCCGATCGGCAGCTTCACGGACCCGGAGTACGCCTCGGCCGGCCTGACCGAAGCGGCCGCCCGAGAGAGCCACGACGTGGTCGCGGCGACGGTGCGCTTCGACTCGCTCCCGCGACCGATCATCGATGGCCGCCAGACGGGGTTCTGCAAGCTGGTCGTCGACCGCGAACTCCATACGATTCTGGGTTGCCACGTTGTAGGCGAGCGCGCAGTCGAGCTCGCGCAGCTGGCGGCGACCGCGATGGCCGCGAAGATGCCCGTCGAGGAACTGGCATTGGTCCCGTTCTCGTTTCCCACGTACGCGAACGCCTTGGGCCGGGCAGCGATCCTCGTCGCTATCGAACTCGATCACACCGGAATGTGGGCGGTCGATCATCTCGAAACGGCAGTGGAGGCCGGCGTTGCCTGAGCTCGCCGGAGGCCCACGCGGTATCAGAACCACGCCTTATCTATAGGAGGAAGATCTTGGCCACCCCTTCAGCAGGAACGCCCCGACAGGGCACCCGCGTTGGCTCCACGAGCGAGTTCAGCTTGTTCTTCCGCGTCAGGCCGGGCCACGAGAATGACATGCGCGAAGCGGTTAGGGCGCTGCAGAACAGTCCCGGCTACCGGCCAGGGGACTACAACATGCCGATCGCGACTATTCACGAAGCCAGGTTCGTGCTGTTCGACCGTGACACGCGGTTGCTCTTCGCGACGAGCTTCGACGGCCCATGGGACGCCTACATGGAGGACTTCGCCGCAAAGCCGCTGCAGCTATTCGACTCGATCTTCCGGCACGTCGAGGGCTACGAGGGCCTCCCAGACCTCACCGCGGTGAAGAACTTCGTCTTGAGCGCGCAGGTTACCGCCGGAGGCTATGCACGGAATTACCCCGGCACGGTGAAAGAGATCCGCAAGGCGCTGCGTGTCAACGAGGCCTTCCAGCAAGTGCTCGACGATCCTGGCGCCGCGGAGGCGCTGCGCCACCCCGCGCTGAAGCCGCTGCTCAACGAGGCCGCAGACGCCTAGAAGGGCCGCAACGAACGAACCGTGAACCCATCGGAGGGCAGGCGATGTCGCATCACATCTCGGGGCCGCGAGCCGTGGCCGAGCCGATCGCAGACATCACTGACCTTTACGCGTTCCCGAGTCCCGAACGCTCAGGCTGGCTCGTCCTGGTGCTGAACACCCTGCCGTTCGCGCCGCCGTCGGCGCTCTTCTCCGACGGGCTCATCTACCGCTTCCGGCTGCGGCCGCTCACCGCGAGCGACCGGCTGGATGGGGCGCCGTTCGTCCCGGGCGAGGAAGAGATCGTGATCGACTGCGTATTCTCGGCCCCTGTGGGCGGGCACGGTGCGAACGGCCTGGGGCAAGAAGGCACGTGCGCCACGCCGACGGGCGAGACCGTCTCGATCAGGGTGAACGACGAGCATGGAGCCCAGGCCCGCGGCGTTCGCGTGTTCGCGGGCCCGCGGTGGGATCCGTTCATCATGGATGCGCCCGCGACACTGGAGACGATGGCCACCGGAAAGCTGGCGTTCACCGACCCGGGCGCGATCTACCTCGACGGCAAGAATGTCCTCAGCCTGGTTGTCGAGGTCGACCGCGCCACGGTACTCGGCGGCGCTCAACTGGTCGGTGTGGTCGCGGAGACCCTGACGCGCGGCAGTCTCAACGTCCGCCTCGAGCGCGCCGGGCGGCCCGAGGTACCCAACCTGATGCTGGCGCCGAAGCATTTCGATCCCGTGAACCGCGACCTTGAGATCCGCGACCTCTACAACATGGACGACGCGTTCCAGCTCAGCCACGCCTACAAGAGCGCATACCGGGCCCGGCTGAACGCGAACCTCGCGTTCTGGGACGGTCTGGACGGAAAGACCGACTGGCCGACGTACGAAGACGGCGCGCACCCGCTGACCGAGCTCATGCTCGCGGACTACCTTGTAGTCGACATCGCCAAGCCGTACGCGGAACACGGTTCGTTCCTGGAGATCGAGCTCGCCGCCCGGCGCGGCCAGGCTCACCAGACCTGCGGCGGCCGGGCGCTCAACGACGATGTCATGGACACGATCTTCACGCTGCTCGTGAACGCGGGGAACGGGCCTGCCATCCGCGATGGCGTCGACCAGGCGACCGCGCCCGCGTCGCGCACGTTTCCCTACCTGGCACCCCCGAATCCCGCTCCCCCGGAGGCTCCGCGCCATGAGTAGCGAACGAACGTCCGCGAACACCATGACGACCGCAGCTAGCACCGCTCTTGAGCTCGAAGATATTCAGTTCGGAACACTGCACCAGCGACCGGCCTCCTACGTCGGCACCTACCTCCTGCTTCACGTCACCAACCGCGAGGCCGGGCGGAAGCTGGTCGAGCGGCTGCTCCCGGCGATCGAGTCCGCCCGGTCCTCATCCGATCCCGCTCAGAACGCGTGGATCTCGGTTGCGTTTACCTATCAGGGGCTGAAGGCGCTGGGCGTGCCTCAGGACTCGCTCGACAGCTTCGCGCCGGAGTTCCGGCAGGGTATGGCGGCACGCGCGGCAGAGCTGGGCGACGCCGGCCTCAGCAGCCCCGAGAACTGGGAGAAGCCGCTCGGAAGCCCCGAGGTTCACGTCGCGCTGTCGGTGCTATCGCCTGACGCCACGCGGCTGGACAGCCTGGTCGAGCGGGCGCGCCGCGCGCGCGAGCAGCTAGACGGTGTCCAGGTGATCTGGCGTCAGGACTGCTACCAGCTCCCGACAGGACGTACTTCCTTCGGCTTCAAGGATGGAATCGGACAGCCGACCGTGGAAGGGAGCGGAATACCCGGCTCCAACCCCGGTGAGCGGCCGATCAAAGCTGGCGAGTTCATCCTCGGCTACCCGGGCGAGACCGGAAGCGTGGGGCCGATGCCGACCCCCGAGATCCTTGGGCGCAACGGCACCTACCTGGCCTTCAGGAAACTTCACACCCGGGTCGCTGCATACCGGCAGTACCTCCGCGCCAAAGCGGCCCGCCGGGAGGAGGAGGCGCTGCTCGGCGCGAAGATGGTCGGCCGCTGGCAGAGCGGCGCACCACTCGCGCTATGCCCTGAACGAGACGACCCCGATCTCGGCACGGACCCGGGCCGCAACAACCGCTTCGGCTACGGCGATGATCTGCGCGGATTCAAATGCCCCATCGGCGCGCATGCCCGACGTGCGAACCCCCGGGACGCGCTCGATCACGAGATGAGCGTCGACGTCCACCTTCACCGCATGCTCCGGCGCGGGACGAGCTATGGCCCGATACTGCCGGATGAGGCCTTGGAGGACGACGGCGCGGACCGCGGCATCATCTTCGTCTTCATCGGCGCGTACCCAAAACGCCAGTTTGAGTTCGTCAAGACGCAGTGGCTGAACGAC
>Ga0208240_1000004_pt1 | contig 16447 bp, 11 predicted proteins | sample MicForSoilPHH6_O_FD_188034 | JGI IMG/M metagenome (GOLD analysis project Ga0208240, IMG submission 188034) | Forest soil microbial communities from Harvard Forest Long Term Ecological Research site in Petersham, Massachusetts, USA - MetaG HF041... | ecosystem: Environmental > Terrestrial > Soil... | reverse complement strand
CGGCGAGGAGGGGGTGCCCGCCGTAGCCACGGCGGCCGGCGGTCCCTCCGATCAAACCCTTGATGCCGAACGGAGCGTGGTGCCTGCCTCCGGTACCACCCCGCCCCCCGTGGCCTCGAGCCCGCTGACCAGCTTCGTCGGCCGGGATACCGAGGTATCTCAGGTGCTGAAGAACCTCGGCTTGACCCGCCTGGTCACGCTCACCGGCCCCGGGGGAGTGGGCAAGACGCGGCTGGCCGCCGAGGTGTCCGGGCGGCTCGTCGGCGGGGCCTGGTTTGTGGAGCTCGCGCCCGTCACCGAGTCGGCCGAAGTGGCGTACGCGGTCCTGGACACGCTCGGTATCCGCGAGCGCGTTATCTCGCGCCGGGCCGGCGACCCCGGGGCCGGTCCGCTGGACCGGCTGGCCGAGGCGCTAGCTGACCGCGACGACGTCGTGATCCTGGACAACTGCGAACACGTCATCGAGGCGGCCGCCGCGCTCGCGGGCCGGGTCCTGGCCGCCTGTCCGCGGGTGCGGATCGTGGCCACCAGCAGGCAGCCGCTGCGCATCGATGGCGAGACCCTGTGCCCGGTCCCGCCGCTGTCGGTGCCCCCGCCGTCCTGGTCCGAAGGGGCCGAAGGGTCCGAAGCCTACGCGTCGGTCCGGCTGTTGCGTGACCGGGCGGTGGCCGTCCGGCCCGACTTCGAGCTACACCCGGACAACATGGCCGCCGTGGCCCGGATCTGTCGCACGCTGGACGGGATGCCGCTGGCCATCGAATTGGCCGCCGTGTGGCTGCGCGCGCTGACCCCGGGGCAGCTCGCCGAGCGGCTGAACGACCGGTTCACGCTGCTCACCGGGGGCAGCCGGACCGCGCTGCCCAGGCACCGGACGCTACGGGCCGTGGTCGACTGGAGCTGGGACCTGCTCGAGCCCGCCGAGCAGGTGCTGGCCCGCCGGCTCGCTGTTTTTCCTGCCGGCGCCACACTGGCCATGGCCGAAAAGATCTGCGCCGACGACTCGATGGCACCTGGGCAGCGCGCCATGGCCGAACAGGTCTGCGCCGATGAGGTGCTGCCGGCGGCGCACGTCCTCCCCGCCCTGTCCGGCTTGGTCGATAAGTCGATCATCGCCGCCGGCCAGAACACGGACGGCGACCTGGGCTCGCGGTACCGGATGCTGGAGACCGTGCGCGCGTACGGACTGGAGCGGCTGGTCGAAGCCGGCGAGGACGACCGGATCCGGGACGCCTTCGCCGCGCATTACCTGAACCTGGCCGAGACGGCAGACCCGTGGCTGCGCGGGCCCGAGCAGAGCCGCTGGCTGCGCGAGCTGGCCGCCGAGCAGGACAACCTGTATGCGGCGCTGCGCTGGGCTATTACCCGGCGGGACGCCGACACGGCGCTGCGTTTCATCCGGGCCCTCGGCTGGTACTGGGTGCTGCGCGGACAGCCCGGCGAGCCGGAGACCCTGGCCCGCGCCGTGCTTGAACTAGAGCCCAGGGAACGCTCCGCACGCATGGCCGAGGCCCGCATGGTCTGTGCCATGACCGCGGCCGGCCCCTCGTGGGAGATTCACACCGTGCAGGCCGCACTGGCCGCTGCCGTGGCCGAGTTCGCGGAGCTGACCCACGGAGAGGTGCCCTCCAACCCGATCGCCGCTATGGCCGAGCCGATGCTGGTGCTGAACGAGCGGGATCCGGAACAGGGGCTCGCCATCTTCGACCGGTACCTGGCCTCAGCGGATCCCTGGGTCCGGGCGGCGGCGCCGATGATGCGCTGCTCGTTCGCCCGCATGCTCGGCCGCATCGACCAGGCCGAGTCCGATTGCCGGGACTCGCTGGCCGCGTTCCGCGTCCTGGGGGACGGCTGGGGAGCGTCCTCGGTGCTGATCCAGCTGGCTGAGATCGTCAAGCTACGGGGCGACTATGGGGCCACGGTCGCGGCCCTGCAGGACGCCGCGTCATTTGGCCAGCAGCTGTCCGCCTGGGGTGACCTTACCTACATCGACGGCCTGCTCGCTGCGGTCCGGCTCCGGATGGGTGACCTGGAGCAGGCCCAGACCGACCTGGAGCAGGCCGAGCGCGCACAGGCCGACCGCAACATGCGCCTCAATGACGCAGGGGCCTGGCTGGCTCAGGTGCGCGCGGAACTGCACTGGCAGCAGGGCGACCTGACCGCGGCCGCCGCCAGCTGCACGAAGGTCCTGGCCTGGCTGGACGAGAAGCAGTCGCCGTGGTGGGACGGGATGCGCGCGCAGCTGCTGGCCAGGCTGGCCATGGTGGTCCTGCGGCAAGGGGATCAGACCCGCTGCCGCGAATTGCTCAGCTCCGCCCTGGGCACAGCCGCGGCTTGGGTCGAACGCCCGGCGCTGGCCGATGTCTTCGATGCCGTCGCCGTGTTCGTCTTGCGCTCCGCCGACTCGGCCGGGCCAGACGAGAGCGCCGCCGCGGCCGCCACCCTGCTCGGTACCGCCCACACCATCCGCGGTGCCTTCGACGAGAGCAGCCTGGACGCTCCCGGAGCGCGCGACGCTGCCCGCAGCGTGCTCGGCGAGGCCGGATTCGACGCTGCCTACGAACGTGGTCGCGCCCTGGACGGCGACCAAGGGACCGCCATGGCCCAGGGCGCGCTGGCCGGGCCGCCAGCGGCAAGCTAAGTCTTGCGTCGGTATACGCGAACCGCGAGCGGGGCGAACACGATGAAGATGCCGAGCGCCCACAGTAGCGACCGGAGCGCGGGGGTGGCTGCCGGGCCGCCGGTCAGCAGCCCGCGTTCGGCCTCGGTCAGGTAGGTCATCGGGTTGACCTTGACGAAGGCCTGCAGCCAGCCCGGCATCGTCGCCGTCTTGACCAGCAGGTTGCTGCCGAACACCAGCGGGAACATCACCAGGAAGCCGAACCACTGCACCCCCTGCGCGGACTTGACCATCAGGCCGATCAGCGCGGAGAACCAGCACATCGCCAGGGCGAAGGCGAGCACTAGCAGGCAGCCCGCGGCGGCGGACAGCGGGCTGGCCGTGATCCTGAACCCGAGGATCATGCCGAACCCGAGGGTGACCGCCACCGACGTCATGTACCTGATCATGTCGCCGAGCACCGCGCCGGCCAGGGGCGCCCAGCGGGCGATCGGCAGGCTGCGGAACCGGTCGAAGACGCCGGTCGTGATGTCCTGGTTGAGCATCATGCCGGTACCCAGCGTCGCGAACACCACGCTCAGCACGAGGATCCCCGGGAGCGAGAACTGAAGGTAGGAGTGCGTGCCGCCGGCCAGCGCCCCGCCGAAGACGTAGGTGAACAGCAGCAGGTACATGATCGGCTGCAGGAGCAGTCCGAACAGATCCTCCATATTGGTCCGGATCTTCAGCACGCTGCGCCAGGTCAGCGTGAAGGTGTTCCGCAGTCCGCCCCGCAGGCCGAGCCTGCGAGTCGGAGCCGGGAAGGCCGGCGCTACGACGGCGGTCATCGGCTCGTGTCCTCCAGTTCGCGGGTTTGCGTGTCCTCATCCTCGGCCCGGTGGCCGGTGAGCGTGAAGAACACCTCGTCCAGGCTTGGCTTGCGCAAGGTGAACTCCGCGAGCTCGATGCCCCTGTCGTCGAGCTCGCGGACGACCCGCGGCAGCAGCGCCTTGTCGGCGACGGGCGCGGATACCACGTCGGTCCCGGCGTCGGTGACCACCTCGGCCCCGGCCAGCGCCTCGAGCAGCGTGGCGACCTCGCCCAGGCGGGCCGGATCGGACGGCGCGACCAGGAGCACCTGGCCGCCCGTCCTGGCCTTCAGCTCGTCTGGCGTCCCCGTCGCGATGACCTGGCCCTGGTCGATGACCACGATGTCGTGAGCCAGCTGGTCGGCCTCGTCCAAGTACTGCGTGGTGAGCAGCACCGTGACCCCGTCTGCGACCAGCCCGCGGATCATGGCCCACACGTCGGTCCGGCTGCGCGGGTCCAGCCCGGTGGTCGGCTCGTCCAAGAACAGCACCCGTGGGCGGCCGACCAGGCTGGCCGCCAGGTCCAGGCGGCGGCGCATCCCGCCCGAGTAGGTCTTCACCGTCCGCGCGGCGGCGTCGGTCAGCTCGAAGCGGCCCAGCAGTTCGGCCGCCCGGGCGCGGGCCTGCGCCCTCGGCAGCCCGAGCAGGCGGCCGATCATGATGAGGTTGTTCGTCCCGGACAGTCCCTCGTCCATGGACGCGTACTGGCCGGTGAGGCCGATGAGCTGGCGGACCTGGTAGGCGTTGCGCAGTACGTCGTAGCCGCACACCCTCGCCTGCCCCCCGTCGGGCCGCAGCAGCGTGGCCAGGATCCGGACCGCGGTCGTCTTGCCGGCTCCGTTAGGGCCGAGGACGCCGAGCACCCGGCCCTCCCGGGCGACCAGGTCGACTCCGGCCAGCGCCGTCGTCTTACCGAACCGCTTGATCAGTCCGGCGGCCTCGATCGCGTTTGCTGATGTCGCGTCATATCGCATGAACCCATCGTGGGCCACTCCGCTGTCAGAACGCGTACACCCGTCTGTCAGCCTCGTGACTGGCCTGTCAGCCTCCTGTCCAGGACCGGCCCGGGCCCGGGAGCTGGAGCGGTCAGTCGCGCTGGCGGGTACTGCCGAACATGATCTCGTCCCAGGACGGGACCGAGGATCGCCGACCGCGCGCCGCTTTGCGGTTCTGGCGCCCGGTCTGCTCGGCGCCTGCCTCGGCCTGCGCGGCTGCGTCGCCGGTCGCGGTCGGCGGCTCGGCCGCCCCCTCGGCGCCGGGCGGGGGAGCAGCCTGATGGCTTTCGCGCACGCTCTCCGCGGCGACCAGGGGAATCGGGACCGGCTCCCGGGACGCGGGCTGCGGCCAGGAGTTCCGCTCCGCAGCGGGCGGGCGGGCCACATCTGTCCCGGGCTCGGCCGTCACCGGTACCGAGGGCACGGGCGGCGCGGACGGTACCGGCGCAGGCGGGGCGGGCTCGGAGGCCGATGGCCGGACCGGCGGCGGCGCCGGCCGTTCGTGCCGGGCGTTGCTGAGCCGCGGGGCCAGCTGGGTGATCGTCGCCTCGCCCGGCAGCGGGGCCGCGGGCTGGGGTGGCTCGGCGCCCGGCAGCGACATGCGCGCCGCGTTGTCGTCATTAGGCAGCACGTGCCTGCGCCGGGGATCGAAGACCCATTCGGCCGTGTGCAGGCGGCCGCCGGAGGTGAAGGTGAGCTGGACCTGCCAGCTACCGTCGCCGCGCTTCTTCGCGTCCCACTGGGCGTCGTCGGGATCGCCGCCGATCGCGTTGAGCCGCTCGGCCACGATCTCGCCCAGCCGCGGGCCCGGTGTCGAATCTCCGTGGCGGCGGACCGACGCGGTCTGCGCCTGGTCCGCCATGTAGGCACGCTCGGCCAGGACCGGTCCCTCGAACCACCGCACGCGCTCGACGGCGATGCCGGCCGCGTCCGCGATTTCCTCCACCGTTTCCCCGGCCCGGATTCGTGCCTGGATCTCCTTGGGTCGCAACGGGCTCTCCACTTCGATCTCGTACTGCGCGAGCCGGGAGGTCTGGCCCAGAGCCACCGCCCTGAGCCGCTCGTCTATCGGCAGCATGAAACGTGCGCTTCGCCCGGGGATGGCGAGGACCGCGTACCGGCCGTCCTCGCTTACCGCGACGAAGCGCAGTTCCTGCATCGTCGTCCCTTCTGTTCCGACCCGTGAAAGCCCCTCCGCGGCCTGCCGGGTCGGTCCCGCCGCCGTCCGTTGCTGGCCCTTTCCGGCGTACTCTAACCCAGCGGCCAGCGCGGAGACGGCGGACTGCTCCACCTCCATGAGTCTGTCTGGTCTGATCCTCCATGGCCAGCACCGCGCCCGGCATGTCCGGAGTTAATCCCGTTATCCCGCGCCGATGACGACCGCCGGCCGACGACGGTCCCGCCCGGTGACCCTCCCGCAGCCGGACCCAGCGGTATCCCCGCGCGCCCCAGTCTGGCTATCCCAGTATGTTCGGTTACAGAAGTATCTCTGATATCCTCAATCCGAGATGTTCGCTTACAGAAGTATCTTGCAGGAGCTGCCGCGGCCTGCCGCGGTACGCGAGAGCCCCCGGGCGCCGTGGCTGGCGGTCGGCGTCGTGTGCTTCGGCGCCTTCATGGGCCAGCTCGACGCGAGCATCGTCACGATCACGTTCCCGGCCATGGAGCACGACTTTGGCGTCCCGGTGGCCGCGGTCCAGTGGGTGTCCCTGGTCTACCTGCTCGGCCTGGTCGCCCTGCTCGCCCCGGCCGGACGGTTGGGCGACGCGGTGGGCCGCAAGCTCGTGTACACCTACGGGTTCGTCGTGTTCACGGTGGCCTCCGCCGCCTGCGGCCTGGCCCCGTCGCTCGGCGCCCTGGTCGTGCTCCGCCTGGTCCAGGCGGTCGGCGCGGCGATGCTCCAGGCCAACAGCGTGGCCCTGGTGACGACCAGCGCGCCCAAGGAACGGATGCGCTTCGCGCTGGGCGTGCAGGCGGGCGCGCAGTCGATCGGACTGGCGCTGGGTCCCACCCTGGGCGGACTGCTCACCGCTACCGTCGGCTGGCGAGCCGTCTACTGGGTAAACGTCCCTGTTGGCCTAGCGGCGATCGTCGCGGGCCGCTACTTGCTGCCGCGTACCCGGCAGTTCAGCCGGGCGGAGAAGTTTGACTGGCCGGGCACCCTGCTGCTGGTGGCCTGGACCAGCGCGCTGCTGCTGGTCCTGTCCGCGGCCTCCGGCCTGAGCGTGCCGGCATGGACGACCGCGCTGCTCGCGGTGCTCGCGCTGGCGGGCCTGGCGGCGTTCATTCGGCGCGAGGTGACCACCCGGCATCCGCTGATACCGGTCTGGCTGCTTCGCTCCGCGCCGCTGGCCCGCGGGCTGGCCGGCGCGGCCTGCGGCTACCTCGTGCTGTTCGGGCCGCTGGTGCTGATCCCGCAGCTGCTCGGCCATGACTTCGGCAGCGAGGCCCGGACCGGCCTGCTGCTCTCCGCTCTGCCGCTCGGGTTCGGCCTGGCCGCCTTGTTCGGCGATGTGGTGCTGCCCAGGGCCTGGACCGACAGCCAGCGCGGCTTCGTCGGTGCCGTGCTGACCTGCGCAGTCATGGGCGCGTCGGTCTTCGTGCCGGTGACGGTGCAGACCGTGGTCCCGCAGCTCGCTCTAGCCGGCCTAGGCCTCGGCTTGTTCGTACCCGCCAACAACGCGGTCATCATGCGCAGTGCCGCCGACTCGTCCGCCTCCCTGCTCGGCGGCCTGGTCAGCATGGCCCGGGGGATCGGTACCACCCTCGGCATCTCCCTCATGGCGTTCGCGCTGCACCTGGGAGGCACCGGCCACGGGTACGCTGGGTCGACGCAGGCGCGGCCCGCGTTCATCGTGCTCGCCGTCGCCGCCGCCACCGCGGCCGCCATCGCGCTGGCCGGCCGCGCACCGGCGCGGGGACCGGCGGGACGGCCCAGGGAGGCGGACCCGTCAGGTGGCTTCAGCTGAGGGCGACGTAGCCCAGGACTTGCTCGGACATGAGCAGATCGGCCCCGAGCTGGCCGACGTGGTGTCCCGCTTGCGGCGGGCCATGCGCCGCGCCGCGCGGGCCACCGACCCCGCTTTGGGGCTCTCCGTGGCCCAGCTCGAGCTACTGTCGTGTATGGCCGAGCACCCCGGGATCCGGCCGAGCCAGCTGGCCCGGATGCTGCGGCTCGCACCCAGCTCGGTGGCGACCCTGCTCAGCGGCCTCCAGACGGCTGGCTACGTGACCCGGACGCCCGGTGGTCCCGGTGCCGACGGGACCAGTGACCGCCGCACCGTCAGCCTGGACCTGTCGGACCAGGGTGCGGCGGCAGTGCACCGCTGGCACCGGGTGAATGAGGAGATCATCCAGGCCGCGCTGGTCGCGCTTCCGCAGCGCGACCGCGCCGCGCTGCGCGACGCCGCTCCCGCTCTGCGCGACCTGACCTCCTCGATCGACGCCCTGGCCGACTGAGCCCCCAGGCTCGCCCGGGGGGAAGATCAGCGGGTACGCGGCGTGGCCGGCTCGGTGGCCGGCGCGGTGCCTTCACCGCGCGGCTGCTGGTCGGCCCGGCTGAGCTTGGAGGGCCACCAGTTCCACCGGCCGAGCAGCACGACCGTACACGGCACCAGGACGGTGCGGACGACAAACGTGTCCATCAGGATGCCCAGCGCCAGCCCGATACCGACGTCGACGATCTGACTGCCACCGGATTGGCGGCCGCCGACCACCGCGAACACCGAGAACGTCCCGGCCAGCACCAGGCCGGCTGAGGTCACCGTGCTCCCGGTCGCCCCGATTGCCCGGCTGACCGCCTCCCGTAGCGGAAGATGCTGAGCCTCCTCCCTGATCCTGCTCATCACGAGGATGTTGTAATCCTCGCCGAGCGCGAGCAGGAAGATGAACATCAGGAACGGCAGGATGAAGGTGAGGCCGCTGTTTCCGCCGATCTTGATAAAGATGATGACGCACAGTCCGAGGGCGGCGAAATACGACAGCGCCACCGACGCGATCAGGTACAACGGCGCGACCAGCGAACGTATCACCAGGCACAGCAGCAGGCCGATCACCACGATCGCGATGGGCACGACGTGGACCAGGTCGCTGTCGGAGATCTGGCTGATGTCGTAAAAGGCTGGCGCCTCGCCGCCCACCCCGTACGCGGTGGCCCCTAGGGTCTTAGCGACCGTGGCCGCTTCGGCCCGGACCGCGGGCACGGCGTTCATCGCGGCGGTGGTCGACGGGTCCCCCGCCTTCAGGCCGGTCTGGAACTGGATTGTCTCGCCGTCCGGGCTGACGTACTGCGCGGTGGCCCGGTAGGCCTCGTAAGCGCCGACCGGGACCTTGCTGTTCGCCGGCGGCACGGTCGGCAGGGCCGCGGCGTTGCCCAGCGCAGCATGCAGCGCCTGGTACTGGGCTTCGGTCAGCGTGACTCCTGCCGGGTTCAGCGGCCCGGTGACGCCGGTGAACAGTCCGCTCGCGGCGAGCTGACTCGTGGCCGTAGTTATCGGCCCGAGGTCGTTCCAGACGGGCTGCGACAGCTTGTAGACCAGGTTCGTCGGGTTGGCCGAACTGCTCGGGAAGTGTTTGGCCAGCAATGCGGTGCCCGCCGCGGAGTCGGTCCCGGCCGGCGCGCTGATCGAGCCGCCGAACCCGCCGGGCTGGTAGCTTGTCACCCCGATCGCAAGCGCGCCGAAGACGACCACGCCGATGGCCAGCGGTATCGCCGGCCTGCGCACGGTCCGTGCCGCGATCCGCCCCCACAGGCCCGCCTTGCCGGTGCCCGCCTTGGTCTTGCTCGGCCAGAACGCGGCCCGGCCGAACACCGCGAGCAGCGCTGGCAGCAGCGTTAGGCCGGCCAGCAGCATGGTGCCGATCCCGATGGCCAGCGGGATGCCGAGCTCGGAGTAGATCTGGAACGTGGCGAACAGCAGGGACAGCAGCGCGGCGATCACCGTGAGGGCGGAGAAGGTGATCGTCTCACCGACCCGCATGACCGCCGCACGCACCGCCTCCTTGGGCTCCGATCCCTCGCGCAGGTTCTCGCGCACACGGAATACCAGGAATAGCCCGTAGTCCGTGCCCGCGCCGAGGACCAGCACGATCAGCAGCAGCTGCGCGATGACGGAGACCTTCAGGCCGGCCTGCGCCGCCGCGCCGACCAGCGGCCCGGCGATGGCCACAGCAAAGAACGCGGGTATCAGCGTGATCAGCGGCGCCAGCAGCGACCGGAAGATCAGCAGCAGCAGGATCAGGATGAAGACCACGGACACCAATTCGACCTGGTTCCCCGTGCTGCCCGACTTGGTCTGCTGATCGACGTTGATCGCGATCTGGCCCGCCAGGTGCACCTGCAACCCGGGCGGGGGCGCCGACTTCGCGATCTCCTCGCGGATGTTCTTCACCAGTGTGGTCTGGTCCGGCTGGCTGCCCTGGTTGACGTCGGACAGGACCTGCAGTTGCTCGGCCTGCTGGTCGGCAGACCGGCCCAGGTCGCGCACGGAGACCACGGTCGGCACCGTCGCCAGGTCGTGCTGCAGCGCGGCCAGGTAGGTCGTATCTTCCGTGCTTAGGGTTCCCTGGTTCACCGCCGCGACCACCTGCACCGGGACCAGGTTGGTGGCCCCGAACGGCGCCGCGAGCTGCGCGGCCTGCTCGCTGGGCGCGCTTGCGGGCAGGAAGGCGCTGTTGTTGCCCTGGGTGACACTGTTCAGCGACGGCAAGAACCGCGGCACCGCGATGGCGGCAATGACCCAGGCCGCGATGACGACCCAGCGGAATTTGACGGCGAACGCGCCGATTCCCCCGAAGATGGCGTGGATGCGCACCCGGCCAGCATATTGGGTGGCACCTGTGGTCGCGCTAAGAGGCCGCGCCGCGGAACGCGGCTGCGTACTCGTGTGACGACACTCCGCGGAGCCCATGACGTGCGGCGTGCCCGGTCGTAAGCTTCCCTCTGTGATCGATTAAGGGGTTGAGCGATATGCGCCATCTGATCGGTGTGGCCCTGGCCATCGTCATGGCCGCCGCGGTCTTCTTCGCAGCCTCCTGGGGTTACCTCAAGCTGCTCAGCGGGTCCGCCAGAGGCACGTTGCCGGCCGGCAGCGGCTCTCTCATCCACGACCACGCTGTCCTGGAAGGGTTCGGCGTGCTGCTTGCCGTCGGCCTGCTGGCCGGGATCCTGATGGTCGTGCCGATAATCTCGCCGCTCGCGGCCGGCCTGCCCGGCCTGGCCCTGCTCGGCTGGACCGGGCTGTACCTGTTCAGCGTGCGGCGTGCGATCCAGTACATCCCGCTGAAGTCGCAGACCTACGGTACCGGTTTCGAGGCCCTGCTCTTCGACGGCGTGCTGGCCATGGCGGGCCTGGCCATGATCATCCCGTTGTTCGTGCCGTCCCGGTGGCGGAGCCGGGCCGTCGTCGAGGTGCCCGCGCCCTTCGAGGCCGCGCCGGGCGCTTATCCGGACCCGGGAACCACACAGACCATAGCGGGCGGCAGTCTGCTGTCCGACTGGGCCGAGACCAGGCCGCAGCCCCGGGTGGATCCGGGGCGCTCGCAGGCGCCCTGGGGTCCCGTGGATCCCGCGAACCAGGGCGGTTCGGGCAGCACCCCCGACTACAGCTGACCGGCCGCTCAGCCGCGCTCGCGCAGCCACACCGACAGGTGCGCGGGCTCAAGTGTGCTGGTCACCACGCCGGCCAGGTCGGCCCGGACCGAGTCCAGGTCCAGCTCGTCCTGGAGCCGGGCCGCGAACGCGGCCACCGTCACGTCCGCGTCGTACCGGGCCCGGTTGAACCGGTGGTCCACGATCCGCTGTACCCGCCGCCGCAGCGGGCTGAACGCCGCCGCCGCAGCCAGCGTCGAGGCCGCCACCGCCACCGATGAGGACAGCGTCAGCACGTGGGTTGACAGCAGGACCAGGCCCGCGTACGCGGCGACGAGCAGCCCGGTAACCACGGTGTAGGCCAGCGTCCGGGAGATGATCCGGTCGATCTCGTACAGCCGGTAGCGCAGGATCGCCACGCCCATCGACACCGGCAGCGCGGCCAGGCCGAACCAGAAGAAGTTGTCCACCCATTCCTGGAGCAGGGTGGGGGTGTCCGTCGTGCCGAACACCGCCCCGAGGACCACGCTGACGATGGTGACTGCGGCGCCGCTCGCCAGCCATTTCAGCTGCTGGCGCCGCTCGCCGGAGGAGCGCCGCCAGCTCAGCACCTGGCGGCAGATGAAGCCGAGCGACAAGATGAGGGTCACGATTAGGATCGAGTGCTCGGTGATCGCGAACCAGCCGGACGGGTTGTCGACCGCAGAGAGCCCGCCGAGGGAATCGATACGCAGTGGACGGCCGCCGAGAGCATCGTCCAGGGCCGCGGCCATCGCGATCAGCAGCGCGATGTACAGGGCGCAGAAGGCCAGCAGCCCCCAGCGCCAGAACCGCGACGTCAGCCTCCCGTCAGGAAAGAGCAGGATCACCACCACGAACAGGACCAGGCCGGGGACCCACAGCTGATCCAGCGCCAGCGCCGCCGGGCCGAGCGGGAGATGGTGGCCGAGGCGGTAAACGAAGTAGGCGTAGTCTCCGCCGTCGTTACTGACGAAAAGGCAGACGGCGATGGCCAGGAAGAGCCAACCAAGCGGATTAGCAGGCTGGCGCCGGGCGACCACCACTCCGACGCCCGCGCACGGGATGCCGACGACCAGGGCCACGAGCCCATCGCCGAGCTGACCGGAGAGCAGTGTCAGCGGAAGCGTGGCCACCAGCAACAGCCCGGCCAGCCCGCCCAGCACCGCCACCCAGGCTGCGGAGCGGTTTGGGCCCGCCTCCCGAGGCTCAGTCACGTGGCTACAGTACGGCCGCACCGTTCCGGGAACGTTACCGCGTCACCCGATGTGCAGCAGTTTCTTCGCCTGAGCCCAGGTGAACACCCGGGATCCACCTTGCCCTAGCCAGATGAACCCCGGGTTTCACTTCGCTGGTCCCGGGCCCTCAGCGTGGCCCGGGAGCGCTCAGGCGGCGTGGAACTGCTCGGCTTCGGTCGAGCCGGCCAGGGCCACGGTCTCGGCGTTGGGGGAGATGGCCGAGGTGACCAGGTCGAAGTAACCGGTGCCCGCCTCGCGCTGATGCCGCGTGGCGGTGTAGCCGTGCTTCTCGGCCGCGAATTCCGCCTCCTGCAGCCGGACGTAGGCGGGCATGCCTTCCTCGGCGAAGCCGCTGGCCAGCTCGAACATGGAGTGGTTGAGCGCATGGAAGCCGGCCAGCGTGATGAACTGGAACCGGTAGCCCATGGCCGCGAGCTCCTTACCGAACTTCGCGATCGTCGCCTCGTCCAGGTGCGCGCGCCAGTTGAACGACGGCGAGCAGTTGTAGGCGAGCAGCTGGTCCGGGTACTCGCTCTTGATCGCCTCGGCGAACTCGCGGGCCACGTCCAGGTCGGGCGTGGAGGTCTCCATCCAGATCAGGTCCGAGTACGGTGCGTAGGCCAGCCCGCGGGCGATACACGGCTCGATCCCGTTCCGCACCCGGTAGAACCCCTCCGGGGTGCGCGTCCCGGTCACGAACGGCCGGTCCCGCTCGTCCACGTCCGAGGTCAGCAGCGTGGCCGCGTGCGCGTCGGTACGCGCCACGACCAGCGTCGGCACGCCGCACACGTCGGCGGCCAGCCGGGCCGCGTTCAGCGTCTTGACGTGCTGACTGGTCGGGATGAGCACCTTCCCGCCCAGGTGACCGCACTTCTTCTCGGACGCGAGCTGGTCCTCCCAGTGCACGCCGGCCGCACCCGCCGCGATCATGGACTTCATCAGCTCATACGCGTTCAGCACGCCGCCGAATCCGGCTTCGGCGTCGGCCACGATGGGAGCCAGCCAGTAGGGCGAGGTGCGCGTGTCGCCGTCCGCCGACTCCGACCAGGTGATCTGGTCGGCGCGCAGCAGCGCGTTGTTGATCCTGCGCACCACCTGCGGCACCGAGTTGACCGGGTACAGGCTCTGGTCCGGGTAGGTCTGCCCGGCCAGGTTCGCGTCCGCTGCCACCTGCCAGCCCGACAGGTAGATGGCCTTGAGGCCCGCCTTGACCTGCTGCACGGCCTGCATGCCGGTGACCGCGCCGAGGGCCGTCACCGCGTCCTCGGCCTCCAGCAGCGTCCGGAGGCGCTCAGCACCCAGCCTGGCCAGCGTGTACTCCTCCTGTACCGTGCCGCGTAGCCGGATGACCTGCTCGGCCGAATAGGTCCGGGAGGTGTCCTTCCACTGGGGGTCGGTAGCCCACTGCGCGCTTAGCCTGGCCGCCTGCTGGCTGATCGTTTCCACTGTGGTGCCTTCCTGCAAATGCTGGGATCCCGGTTCCGGACGGGATGTATACCCCAGGGTGTGTGGTCAGCCTGCGACACGGTAGACGAAAACGTCGTGAAAATTGTGGAATTTTTCCAAAGCAGCAATATACAGTTAGCTTCACGATGAAAGATCGTCAGAATTTGGTTCAGACCGATGGTATAGACCTTGTAACCTTCGGTCAGAGGCTGCGCCATCTTCGCCGGACCCGGGGCCTGACGCTTACCGAGCTGGGGGAGCGGGTCGGCCGTGCTCCGTCGGCGCTGTCCCTGCTCGAGAACGGGCGCCGTGAACCGAAGCTCTCGCTGATCGAGCAGCTGGCCACCGCGCTGTCGGTGCCGGTGTCCGACCTGCTCAGCCGGCAGCCGCCCAGCCGCCGGGCGCAGCTGGAGATCGCCTTGGCCGACGCGCAGCAGGACCCGTCCTATCGCCGCCTCGGTCTGCCGCAGCTCAAGATCGGGGCACGCGTCCCCACCGACGTGCTGGAGCACCTGGTCGCGGTCGCGGCGGAACTGCGGGCTCAGGGGTCCAAGCCGACCGCCACCCCGGAAGAAGCCCGGGCCGCCAACGCGGCGCTGCGGGAGGCCATGCGCGAGCGAGACAACTACTTCGAGGTCATCGAGAGCGAAGCGGCCGCCGCGCTCAGCGCCGGAGGTTACTCGGGCGGCGCGGTGACCCAGGGCATGCTGGTCTCGGTGGTGAGTCACCACGGCTTCGCCGTCCGGTATATCCAGGACCTGCCCCGATCGGTACGGTCGCTGACTGACCTGTCGAACCGGCGGATCTACGTCAAGCAGGAACCGGTTGGCGCGCATTCACCGCGGGCCATCGTGCTGCAGGCGCTCGGGCACTTCCTGCTCGGTCACCAGGTGCCCAGGGACTTCGCCGACTTTCTGCGGCAGCGGGTGGAGGCGAACTACTTCGCCGCCGCGCTGCTCATGCCGGAGACCGCGGCGGTGCCGGTGCTCGAACGCGCGAAACAGAACCGGGACCTCTCGGTCGAGGACCTGGTGGACCTGTTCTCGGTGTCGTACGAGATGGCCGCGCACCGGTTCACCAACCTCGCCACCTACCACCTGAACCTGCCGTGTCACTTCGTGAAGAACGACGCCAGCGGCATCATCTACAAGGCGTACGAGAACGACGGGGTGGTCTTTCCCGCGGATCCATCGGGCGCCATCGAGGGGCAGCGGCTCTGTCGCCAGTGGTCGGGTCGCCAGGTGTTCGGCGCCGCGGACCGCTTCTCCGCGTACTACCAGTACTCAGACACTCCGTCTGGCAGCTACTTCTGCATCGCCCAGGTCGACCCGCGGGCCGAGCACGGGTTCGCCATCACGTTCGGCGTGCCGTTCGAGCACTCCCGCTGGTTCCGCGGCCGTGAGGCGACGACCCGGAAACGCTCGGCCTGCCCCGACGGCGAGTGCTGCGCCCGGCCTCCCGTCGCGCTGGCCGAACGGTGGGAAGGCAACGCGTGGCCGTCGGCTCGCGCGCACTCGCACATCCTGTCCGCGCTGCCGGCCGGCAGCTTCCCCGGAGTCGACGACGCCGATATCTACGAGTTCCTCGACCGGCACGCCCAGGACTAGCCGGCTAGGACGATCCCTTGAGGTCGCTGCGGACCTCGGCGGCGATCTGGTGGATCTTCTGCTCGGTCTCGCTAAGCGAGGCCTCGGCCCGGGCCGTCCGCTCGGCGGCCTGGCGCTCGCGCCAGGTCGGCTTGACGTGCGTCCGCGCCGTCCGCCTCGATCGCCGGAACCAGCTCACCAGGGCACCTCTCCTTCTGCGCCGCCTTACGGCCATGGCAGCCAGCTACCCGCGCGCGGCGGTTCCATTCAGTGCCCGGCGGCCGCATCCTGGCTGATGTAGTAGCCCAGGCCCGGCACCCGGTAGATCAGGCCCTCGCCCTCGAGGACGCGCATGGCCTTGCCGACCGTCTGGCGGGAGTGACCATGCTCGCGGCGCAGAACCGCGATCGACGGGAGCCGGCCGCCCGGAGCGAGCGTCCCGTCGGCGATCTGGTCCCGGATGAGCGCGGCCAGGCGCATGTAGGCGCGCGGGTCTGGCTGGGGGGCTGCCGTCATGTCCCCGGATGGTACACGATGAGTATCGAAAGTAGTCGACTATTAACGGACAATCACGAATGACCCACGTCAGGGCGGTACGGCAGGGCCGACCTGGCCATCGCCACCTGGAACGTGACCCTGAACTACGGTCCCGGCTGGGAGGGTCTGCTGCTGGACGCCTACGGCGTGGCGCCCGATGCCGCCCGCACCAGGTACCACCAGCTGCTGGGACGCTGCTATTGGGACTAAGGACGCGACCCGGACGAGCCTGATCAGCGCGCTGCCGAAGTCCCCGCCGGTCCCGCCGGACACCTCGATCCCTTCCTGCATGAGCGCCGCGCCGCAGTCCTCCTGGCTGGTATCGAGATCCCGGTAGCGAGCACCGGGCTCGAGACCGGCCAGCCGCAGCCGGTGCGGCCTGGCCCCGAGCTGATGGGGTCCCCACCAGCCGAGCACTACGATCCGCGAGCCATCCCCGGCGACATACTCGTTGGCTCCGAACGGCCCGTCCTGCACCGAAGCGACCCGGAACAGCCGTCCCCGCTGCACGACCGGCCGGATGTCTTTGTACGCCGCGATCAGCTCGGCGGCCACGGCCAGTTCCGCCTCGCC
>Ga0208240_1000003_pt1 | contig 18392 bp, 18 predicted proteins | sample MicForSoilPHH6_O_FD_188034 | JGI IMG/M metagenome (GOLD analysis project Ga0208240, IMG submission 188034) | Forest soil microbial communities from Harvard Forest Long Term Ecological Research site in Petersham, Massachusetts, USA - MetaG HF041... | ecosystem: Environmental > Terrestrial > Soil... | reverse complement strand
CAGGCCGCCGTCGAGATGGCACTGGCCGACGAACCCCTGCAGCCCGGCACCTGAACCCGGTGCACTGCCTGGAACTGCCGCTGGGCCGAGATCACCCGCCCGTCGTCACAGAGATCACGCTCCTGCAACCACCGCCCGGCCGAAGCCGGGCGTGCCTCCCACTTTCCGGACTGCGGACCTGACTGCGCACTAACCCGAGTTGGGCCAATTTACGTACCTGAGTGCCGGTGGATGCGGTCGAGCGCGTCGGGGAGGTGGTCAGGCAGGGAATCTGCGGCGGTGATAGTGCGGGTGCCGGTGCCCGCGGTTGCTATCGTGCGTCCATGGGCGACAACTGGCGCGTCTGCATTGCGTTCGGTGTCCTGCCGCGCAGCCTGCATTCCTTCCGGCAGGCGCTTATCCCTGCAGTGGGCAGCCGCCTCGGCGATCAGGTAACGGTCAGCTCGAGCCGGTGGGGTACCCGGATCTTCTTGTACGCCCCCAGCATCGGATTGGCTGAAGAGGCCGCGCAAGTGGCGCGTGAGGTGCTCGCGCAGCACGACATCAACGCGCCCGTCCGGACGGAGTTCTGGAGCCCGCGGGACCAGAAGTGGCGGGATGCGGCGGACGGTCCGCCCGCCGAGCCCGCCGAGCCGGCCAGTGCCGACCAGCCAGGGACGCCCGGTGACGGCCCGGCTCACCCGGCGGCCCGGCGGCCCGGCCCGCCTGCGGGCCCTGCTGGACTCCGGCCAGACCATCGTGGCGCCCGGAGCGTTCGATCCGCTGTCGGCGCGGTTGGTGGAGGAGGCCGGGTTTCCGGCGGTGTACATGACCGGGTTCGGCACCTCGGCGGCCCTGATCGGGCGGCCGGACGTGGGCCTGCTGACCATGACCGAGATGGCCGGCAACGCCGGCCGGATCGCGGCCTGCGTGGACATCCCGGTCATCGCCGACGCGGACACCGGTTACGGCAACCCGCTGAACGTGATCCGCACCGTCGGCGCCTACGAGGCGGCCGGGGTCGCCGGGATCCACATCGAGGATCAGGTGGCCCCGAAGAAGTGCGGGCACATGGAGGGCAAGCTGGTCATCCCGGCCGAGGAGATGGTCCAGAAGGTCCGCGCGGCCGTCGAGGCCCGCACGCAGCCCGACTTCGTGATCATCGCCCGGACCGACGCCCGGGCCCCGGAAGGGCTCGAGCGGGCCCTGCAGCGCGGCCGGATGTACCGCGCGGCCGGCGCCGACGCGCTATTCATCGAGGCGCTGACCAGCGAGGCCGAAGCCATCCAAGCCATAGAGGCCTTCCCCGGCGTGCCGCTGCTGTTCAACTGGGCGGAAGGGGGCAAGACTCCGCCGATCAGCCTGGAGCGGGTCAAGGAACTTGGCTACCGGATCGTCATCTTCCCGATCGCCGCGTTGCTGGCGGCGACCGGGGCCATGCGGCGGATACTGCGGGAGATCGCCCAGGCGGGCACGCCGGCCGCGGCGATGAGCGAGTTGCCTACGTTCGCGGAGTTCGTGGATTTCATCGGGCTGCCCCAGGTGCGCGAGGCCGAACAGCGCTACGCGGTCAAGACAGGGCCGGAGACAGGAGCAAGGGATGCCAGCGACATTTGAGCGGCCCAGCGTGACCACGGCGCTGGCCAGGGCCTTGATCGAGGCGGCGGAGCGGAAGGCGGCCGAGATGGGCCAACCCTTCGTGATCGCGGTCGTGGACGACAGCGGGGTGCTGAAGGCATTCAGCCGCATGGACGGCGCGCCTCTGCTGTCCGTCCAGGTCGCCCAGGACAAGGCCTACACGGCGGTTGGCTTCGGTCTGGCCACCGACGGGTGGCACGACTTCGTCAAGGACGATCCGCCGCTGGCCATGGGCGCGGCCCCCGGGATCGACCGGCTGATCGTGTTCGGCGGCGGGTACCCGATCAAGGTCGGGGACGCGGTGGTCGGCGCGATCGGCGTCAGCGGCGGCCACTACAGCCAGGACATGGAGGTCGCCCAGGCCGGCCTGTCAGCCCTCGCCGCGTTCTGAACGGTCCATCGCTGCCGTCAGCCGCACCCGCTCGGCTTCGCTGAACGCGATGGGCCGGTGCTGGCCGGGGTCCCAGCGGACCGTGACCACGCGCGCCTCGGCCACCACGTCCCCCGAGGAGATCAGGATCGTCTCGCGGGTGGTCAGGCTGGTGGTGCCCAGTCGTTCGGCCTGTATCCGCACCGTCACCTGCCGGTCGGGGTGCCGGACCTCGGCGCGCAGGTCTACCTCGACCCTGGCTACCACATAGCTGGGATCGGCCCCGATGACGTGCTCGAAGAACGCGTCCCTGGCCTCCTCGAGGTAGGTGAGGAACACGGCGTGGTTGACGTGTCCCTGGCCGTCCGTGTCACGCCACCTGACCGGGACCAGGCGCTCAAACACCGCGGAGAAAGTCGAGCACGCGCCGGACCAGGAGCGCGGTGGCCTCGGGGTCGTAGGACGGCAGCGTGCTGTCGGCGAAGTAGTGCTGGTCGCCGGGATACAGGAACAATTCGGCGTCCTCCGCCTGCTCGACGAGCTCGCGGGCGGCGTCGACATCGCCTTCGCCGACGAAGATCGGATCGGCGTCCATCCCGTGCACCTGGGCCGGCACTCCCTCGGGCCACCCGGACCCGAACGCCGATACCGGCACGCACGAATAGAACAGCAGCGCTCCCCGTGCGCCTGGCCGCGTCTGCGCCAGAAACTGGGCCGGGAGCACGCCGACCGAGAAGCCGGCGTACACCAGCTCCGCGGGCAGCCCTTCGACGGCCCGGACGCCGCGCCCGATCACCTCGTCGGGGAAGCCGATCTCCTCGGCATAACGCAGCCCCTGCTCAGTGCTGGCGAAGGTGCGGCCGTCGAACAGATCGGGCGTGTGCACCACATGCCCGGCCCGGCGTAGCTCGTCGGCGAACGCGACGACGCCCGGGGTCAGTCCCTGCGCGTGGTGAAACAGCACCACCTCGGCTCTTTCCACCTGAAGAGCTTAACCGCCGACCATCGACCCCACGTCGAAGGTGGGGAAGCCGAGGAACTGCCGCATCACGTCGGCGACCCGCTGGACGCGCACCACGTCGACCGGCCCGGTCGGATAGCTGTCCAGCGCCATCACCGCCGCCGTCACCTGGGAGACTCCGAGCGGCGTGGGCAGCGACTCCATCGCCTGCTCCACGGCGGACCGGTCGGTGTCCGCGATCTCCTGGCCCTGCTCGAACGCGGCCCGGAACGCGGCGAGCTCCGTCGGATGCTGCGCGGCCCACTGCCGGGTCACGGCACACCCCTGAACCGGGAACGCGACGGTGGCGCCCTGATCCAGGTCGGCGAGCAGCGTCACCCCCATCGACTGCTCGGCCTGGCTGGCGAACGGCTCGGGCAGTACCGCCGCGTCGATCTTCCCGGCCTTGAGCATCGCGGCCATCTGCGGCAGCGGATAGTAGGCGAAATGCACGCCGGACACGCTCAGCCCGTTGTCGGCCAGCACAGAAGCGGCCAGCAGGTACAAGATGTTGCCCGGCGCGTTGACCCCGATGACCTTGCCTTCCAGGCCGGCCAGCGTCCGGATGCGGGAGTCGGGCAGCACGTACAGACCCTGGGCTCCCGTTTCCATCACCGAACCCTCGGCGAAAATCTCCAGGTTGGCGGCGACCGTGGGGCTGTCGGCCGAGGAGGACCGCTTGCCCTGGTTGTAGTTCTCCTGCGCCTGGATGTAGCTGACGTAGTTGCCGCAGGAGATGTCGATCCGGTCGGGCGGCTGGTTGAGCGCCTGGGCGTTGATGACCGTCTCGGAGCTGACCGCCGGGATGAACGTGACGTGCAGACCGTGCGCCGCGAACAAACCCTGGTGCAGGGCCACGAAGAAGCCGGCCGAGTCGACGGCCGGCACCACCGCCACGTTCAGGTCCGGCTCCCCGATGACCGGCGGGGCGGCATCGCCGCCGGCGGTCAGCTTCGGCAGGAACAGGATCGCCAAGACTGCCACCGCCACTATGGCACCCACCACCTCGACGCCCCGGACGACCCGTGTGAACCTACGCGCCATCGACGGCTCCTCCTTTTCTCGGGGTCGGCAAAGACCTCACGGCACAGACGAGCCCCCAGGACCGCCTGCGGGCTCGAGCTGATCCGGATCGCGCTGGTTACTGTGCGCGGCTCCCGGGGAAGGTCCGGGCGGATACGAAAGCGCCCGGCGCCGGTTGCGAGAAAAATATTGCTGCAACTTGCAGTGAGAGACATCGGTCAGCTGACCGATCTTGTTAGCCGAGGCGCGCCTCAAAAGCGGTTCCCGCGCCGCGCGACCGGGGGCCACGCAACAAAACGACCGGGCCGGAGACACTCTCCGGCCCGGTCGCAGTAAGGAGCGGGCTACGCGATGCTCAGAAGCCGACCTCCTGCGGATCGTCGCTCAGCGTGGCCTCGGTGGCCGCGCCGGCCCCGTTGTTCACCACCGTTACGGTCTGATGCAGGCCGAAGTTCGCGCAGTTGAGGTTGTCGAAGGACGAGGCCAGCCGGTTGGCCATGAAGGTGTACAAGGTGTCGCCCACCGTGGGCACCGGCGAGGGCCAGGCGGCGAAGGTCTTTTCGTTGGCCGCGATGAACGGCGTCTGGATGTTGACCATGTTCTGGCAGAACATGGCGGGGCTGCTGCTCGCGTTGGTCTGGCTGTCGACCGGCGCCTGCCCGATCTGTGCGCGGTAGAGGTCGGTCTTGGCCTGGTCCCACTGACCGCCGTTGTCCAGCACCATCTCGTCGTTCTCCGGGACCAGGGCCACGGCCTTGGGCTGGTTCTTGGCCGCGAGCAGTTCGTCGAGCGCCTGGGAGGTCGCCATTATGCCCTTGTTCCCCAGGTCGGGCGCCATCAGCGGGGTGCAGCCGAGCGCCGGGTCCAGGAAGTCGTCGACGAGGGCATTGTCGCTGCCGTTGACCACCACCTGCGCGCCCTTCATGCGAGCCGCGTTGGCCGTGTTGTCCTGCGCGGTCTGGCCGGTGGCGGGATTGATCAGGTACTTGGTGGTCACGTTGTCGCTCGGGTCCTGGTCGATCATGTCGAAGTTGCGCGTCGTCGGGCACTCGCGGCCCGTGCCCAGCGCGCCCGCGGAGGCCACGATGTTCCTGGCCATTCCCGCCGACGGAATGGTCAGCCGTCCGGTCCGTTCCATGCGGAAGGCCGCGTTGAAGAAGTTCGCGCCGTTGCAGAACGACACCTGCCCGAAGGGCGATCCCGGCATGCCGTCGACGCAGTTGCCCTGGCTGAGCGCGTCCGGCGTCGCGCCCTTCTGGAGCAGGAACGTGCCGTTGAACCCGAAGTCGATGGTGACGATCGCGCCCTTCGGCAGCTTCGGCACCACCGGCTTGACGGCCGGGGTGGTGCCCGCGGTGATGACCAGGGGGTTGTACACGTACAGCGCCCCGGTGTGCGGGTCCAAGATGGTGGCCTGGACGAACGCGCCCAGGTTGAGCGAGTTGATCATCTGGCAGCCGGTGGCCGCGGGTGACCCGCCGGCCGGCCCGGTCAGCTGGTACGGCGTAGCCAGGCCCTTGGCGGTCAGCGGATGGGCCGGGACGATGATGTCGCACGTGTCCTCGACGGCCGTGGACGAGACGCCCGCCGAGCCCGAGGACGCCGCCGAGTGGAGCTTCGGGGTGTTATGCCCCGACGCTCCGACCACGATTCCGACCGTCACGCCCAGCGCCATCACGGCGGCGACCGGGATGGCGATACGCGCCGCACGATTGTTTCTGCCGCGTCGCCGTCGCGCCGATCGAAGACCGCTCAGCACTCAGCCCACCTCCATTGGTCCACCCTGGAATGCTCTCCGGCGCACACGGTAGACCAGCGACGATGCCGAGATAGGCAACTTCGGAAGATTGGCTTTTTGTCCGTTTTAAGCGCAGAGCGAGGCCAAATTCGCGGCAATTCATTGCGAAGTTCTTACGTCGCAGGTTACGGGCCTGAATCCGGCCCGAGATCACCTCGTGACCAGGTCAGCCGGCGTCGGCCGGGCGCCATGGCGGCCAACTGCGAACGAAGAGTATTTATAACGATTCTCTCCGTAGCAAAATGTTCTTACGGCGCGGTTACAGGCCAGGCCTCAGTCTGCCGGGCGCCGTCCGGACCCTGGTTCGCGGTCTCCGGCTCAGGACCTTCTTTTTTCGGCCGAACGGAGCGTGGTGCCCGCCCCCGGCTCCCTTGACGCAGACTCGTTGCTAGGCCGACACCGTCGACGAGCCGGCACCCGCCCCTGGTGCCGACTCGCCGCCGGGGTCCCCGTCGCGCAGGACGTCACCACTACTGCGCGAAGACGGGGACAGCCACCCGGGCGAGAGATGACGGAGTGGTGATGCGTCGCATCGTGACCACCTCTCACCCGGGTCGCGTCCCCAGCTAACCGCGCGGGCGTGCAGGACAGTTGTCGCCGGTGTGGTGAACCGATGAAGAACTGCGATCGGCCTCGGCCGTTCCGGCGGGGCACCGCCCTGAGGCGGCGGCGCGCCGACGGGACACGATCCGCCGGATCAGCTCGACCAGCACGCTGACCGCGATCGTGACGCCGAACGCCACCGCGAATCCGGCCCACGGTGCGTGCTCGAACGCCTTTCCGCCCAGGCGGCCGATGAAGAACGAGTAGCTGGCCCAGATGACGCCGGCGACGGCGGTCGCGACCACGAAGCGGCGGCGCGGATAGCCGACGATGCCGCAGCACAGCGTGACCGCCGTCCGGCCGCCGGGGAAGAACCGGCACACCACGATGAGCTGCATCCCGAACCGCTGCAGAGACCGTTCGGCCCAGGCGCGCCGCCGCGCGCCCTTCTCACCCCGGAAGAAGCGCTTTTCGACCTGGGGTCCGAAGCGCCGGCCGAGCAGATAGGACAGGTTGTCGCCGAGGAATGCGCCCAATGCCGAACAGGCCACCAGCAGCGCGATGCGCGGATCGGCACTGCCCGCCGTCGCGACCCCCAACGCGATGATCACGCTCTCGCTAGGGAGCACCGGGATGACCGCGTCCAGGGCCGGGATGACGATCGCGATGACGTAGGAGATGACGGAGCCGACCTGCAGAATCGTGAGCGCGCTCACCGCCGCGTCGGCGCCGTCACCACGGGCCGCCTGGCTCGGCGTCACATCGAGGGCAGTACCGCGTTTCGGGGATGAGAGCGAGCAGCCCGGCCGGGATCGCCGATTCGCACTGCTCACACCGGCCGTACCGGCCGGCCGCCAGCCGACCGAGAGCCTCCTCGACATCCTCCAGCTTCCGGCGGGCCGCCACCGCCCGGCGCAGCAGCAGCTGGGTCTGGCGCTGGGCCGGTTCGTCCACCCAGGCGTCCACGATGGCCTCGGCGGCGGCGTGGTACGCCAGCGACCGTTCGGTGAGTTCGGTCAGCCGGGCCTGCCAGCGTGCCTCCAGCAGCGCCCGCCAGTGCGGGCCGTCGAGGACCGGCGTCGTGGTTGCCGTGCTTCGCTCTTGGTTGGGCATCATGCTCCTGCGGGTCAAGGTGCTGCCATCAGTACAGTCGGCGGCCGTGCCGGCCCGGTGAAGCCGTTGTGGTGACGGCGTGGAAGCCGGTATCTCCACACAATCTCCACATCCCGTGCATCCGGCCTGCGCAGGCTCTTCCCCGGATCGGTACGACACGCCGGGTTGCCATTGGGTTAAATCCCGTAACCACGCCCGCGGTTTCGCGATAATCGAACGCGCGTACCCATAGTTGAGCGCCTGAGTGGAGAGAGCAGTTGATCAAGACAACCAGGCCTGGGCAGGACGGCACCGTCCGCGTTACTTTCGCGCTACCCGCCGATGAACCGGACGGCGCGGTGTCGGTGGTCGGCAACTTCAATGACTGGGATCCCTTCGCCCACCCGCTGCGGCGGCGCGCGAACCGTACCCGCAGCGCCGCGGTGACGGTTCCGGCGGGCAGCACCCTGCACTTCCGTTACCTCGCCGAAGGCGGAAGATGGTTCGACGACGAGAGCCTGTCCGTGCCCAACGGCCAGGACGTGGCCCTCACGGTCTGATTCAGGCCGGGGTGGCCGGCGCCTGAGGTCGTCTAATCTCGGCGGACCTGCCCACGCTGCTGGTCGTTCATCACACTGCCTCGCCTGCCCTGCAGGCGATGTTCGAGGCTGCGGTCAGTGGCGCACGGACCGACGAGATCGAAGGCGTCGAGGTTGTCGTCCGCCCGGCCCTGACCGCAGCCGCGGTTGACGTGCTGGAGGCTGACGCCTGCCTGGAATGGGCGGCCGTATGCCGCCTCGGCGGGGTGGCCGGTGGTACCAGCGCGATGCACGGGACGGGTGCGCAGTGAAGATCCAGGGTACAGGATTCAATCCGCTAGGCCCGGTCTAAGCTCCGCATATGCCGAGGCTGCTGGTCGTCCATCACACGCCGTCGCCGGCGCTGCAGGAGATGTTCGAGGCTGCCGTCAGCGGAGCGCGGACTGACGAGATCGAGGGCGTCGAGGTTGTCGTCCGCCCGGCCCTGACCGCGGTCGCGGTTGACGTGCTGGAAGCTGACGCCTACCTGCTCGGCACCCCGGCCAACATCGGGTACATGTCCGGTGCCCTCAAGCATTTCTTCGATGGCATCTACTACCCGTGCCTGGAGGCCACCCGGCGACGGCCGTACGGCCTGTACGTGCACGGCGCCTCCGATACCGGCGGTGCCGTGCGCGCCGTGGAGTCGATCGCCACCGGCCTGCAGTGGCGCAAGGTCCGGCCGCCGGTCTGCGTCACCGGGGCTCCCAGCAGGCCGGATCTGGAGGCCTGCTGGGAGCTTGGCGCGTTGCTGGCGGCGGAGATCGCCGGTTAGTCGGAGGTGGCGAGGGTGTGACGAGCACCCGAGATACAGTTCTGGCCATGCAGGACAGGCGATGACGGATCCCGACTTCCGCGCCCGCGCGGCGTCCGGAGTCGGCACACTGCAGCGGTGGTACGACCAGTCGACCGGCCTGTGGACGAGCACCGGCTGGTGGAATGCGGCCAACGCGCTGACGGCGGTGATCGGGTACAGCAAGCTGACCGGTGACAGCTCCCATGACGGCTGCCTGGCCGCGACGTTCACGGCCGCCCAGCGCCAGCACGCCGGCTTCATCAACGACTACTACGACGACAACGCGTGGTGGGCGCTGGCCTGGATCGCGGCCTTCGACATGACGCGGGACAGCCGCTATCTGGACGCGGCTCGCACCATCTTCACCCACAACACCGGGGGCTGGGACGACACCTGCCGTGGCGGCCTGTGGTGGAACACGTCCAGGAACTACAAGAACGCCATCACCAACGAGCTGTTCTTGACCCTCGCGACCCTGCTCCATCAGCGCACGCCGGGCGACAGCAGCTACCTGAGCTGGGCCCAGCGGGAGTGGGAGTGGTTCCAGGCCAGCGACCTCATCGGTCCCAGCGGCCTGGTCAACGACGGGCTCACCTCGGCGTGCGCCAACAACGGCGGCACCACCTGGACTTACAACCAGGGCGTGGTCCTGGGCGGGCTGGGCGCCTTGTTCGAGATCACCGGCGATCGCGCCTTCCTGCAGCAGGGGGAGGTCATTGCCAACGCCGTGCTAGACAAGCTGGTCACCCCGGCCTCAGCCCATCCTCCGGGCATCCTGATCGAGCCGTGCGAACGGGCCTCGGGCGGCTGCGACGGGGACCAGACGCAGTTCAAGGGCATCTTCATCCGCTACCTGTACGAGTTCTGGCTGCAGAGCCGCCAGCCGGCCTACCGGACGTTCATCCTGGCCAACGCCCGCTCCGTATGGGACAACAACACGAACGCGAGCCACCAGTTCGGCCTGCGCTGGACCGGCCCCTTCGATCAGGCCGACGCCGCCCGGCAGAGTTCGGCCCTGGACGCCCTCAACGCCGCGGTCGCCCTGGCAGGCTAGCTCAGCCGTCGAGCGGGCGGTAGGAAGCGGCCCTTCGCTGAGCGTCTTCCCTGGCCAGTTGCTGAAGCGAAAGATGAGTTGTTGCGTACCTGGTTGGCTGGCCTGCTTCCCGACCGCCCGCGCCGACGTCGAGTCCCCGGGAAAGGGTCGGCGAGTCAATGATCGTCTGGCTGCCAGCCAACGCCGCGATGATTCCGAGCAGCGCGCCGAGTACCGCGCCGAGCAGCGCGTCGCCGACGACCTGCTTGAGCGGCGTCGGCGCCGCTGCGCTGGTCGCAGGCTGGAGGATCTGTGCTGACGCGTACTCGCCCATGTACGGCAGAGCACCGGCATCGACGATGTAGCTGCGCGCGGCCGCGTTAGCGATGAGCTCGGCCCGGGCGGCGGTCCCGGCGGCGACGCTTATCGACACGACATCGCCCGTCACGGGCTTGACCTGGACCCCGTTCGGAAACTGCTTCAGCAGCGTGGGCGCGATGAAAGCGGGCGAGAACGCGGGGCCGCCACAGATGCCCCCGGCCGGGCACGTCGGCGCCGTAAACACCACCAGCGTCTGGCTAGAGGATGCCGGCGGGTTGAGCGCGGCGAAGAGCACGCCTACCAGCGCGCCCAGAAGGGCCACGAGGCCGATCAGACTCCGGTACCGACCGATGATCTGGACGAACCTAGGTAGATCCGGTGCCTGCTGGTTCATCTGGCCTCCGCAGTGATATCCGGCCCCCGACCAGCACAGTCTCTGATATCCATCATGCTACGACCCGATGTCGGCGATGACCAGCCGATGAGCGTGACTAGCCGGCGTCGGTCGGCAGGTCTTGATAGGCACGGAAGAGCTCGTTCCACCGCGCCTCGGCGTCACAGCGCTCCCGGCCGGCGAGGTAGGCGGCGAGATCTTCGACATGGACCTGGATCCCGGCCCCGTAGGCGGCGAGATGGTCCAGGGGCATGCCCCGTTCCTCCCAGACCAGGATGGTCTGGTCGCCGTCGGCGGCCAGCGTGACCTCGATGAAATGCTCGTATGGCTGGCCCGGTTGCATGGTCAGCAGCAGCAGACGCCGCGGGGGCTCGCACGCTTCCACCCGCCCGGTGCCTTCCCACCCGCTAGCAAAAAAGCGCGCGCGGAACTCACCGCCCAGGCGGAGGTCGCCCTCTACCTCGCCCATCCAGCGGGCCAGACGGCGGGGATCGGTCAGTGCGGACCAAAGGTCGTCGATACCGGTGTCGAAGCGGTCCTGCATGCGCACGATGCCCTTGCCATCTGCCGATCGCAGGCTGCCCAGGATGCGGGAGCCTGCACCTGCGTTGCTGGTCATCCGGTGCTCCTTCGTTCGTGTTTCCCTCGGGCTATCTCGGTGTGCAAGGCGTCCAGCCGCTGCTCCCACAAGGCCCGGTACCGGCCCAGCCAGTCATCGACCTCGGCGAGCGGCTCGGGACGAAGACTGTAGACCCGCCGCTGCGCCTCCTGGCGGACCTCGACCAGCCCTGCCTCCCGCAGCACCCGCAGGTGCCGCGATACCCCCGGTCGCGCAATCGGCAGCAGTGCCGCCAGCTCACCCGCGGTGGCCGGACCGCTGGTCAAGGTCTCCAGCATCGTCCGCCGGCTCTCGTCCGCCAGTGCCCGCAACACAGCTTCCATGGCGTGAAGGTACCGAAGTAGTTACGTAACTGTCAAGGTACATAAGCAGACGTAAGTGAGCCGGGTGCGCCACCCTAGAACCAGACGCAGTTCAACCCCATCGCCTGCGCCCCGAACACCGCACGCCGGGCGCTGCGGCCCGGTCGTCTGGTGCGCGCCGTGGGAACTTCCAGGGTTTTGTTGTCAACCGCGCGCGCCGGGTAGATGGTGGCCTTGAGACGCCTGGTGCGCAGGGCCAGGTCGCCGGATGAACGTCGCGAGGAGGTCGCCGTGCCCGCTGGCTCGAACGCCTACAACAGTCTGTGGCAGGTCAGGACCGATGCCTGGTCCGCGCTCGAGGAGTCGACCGCTCAGCTGGCCCTGGCCGGCGCCCAGCAACGTCCGGTCGAGCACCTGACCGACGCGATCGCCGATGCGCTTGACGTCCTCGCGCCGATCGAGCGGTCCTGGGCCTTTCCCGGCATGCAGGCGTTCTACAAGGTCCGCCGGCTGTTCGCGACTGGTAAGCACGACCGGTGCGCGTCCATGGTGGCCCGGATCAACCGGACGCTGGCCACCGACTCCTACCCGGGGAGCCACACCGGAGACGCCGACGCCGACGACGAGGCCTACGAGCACGAGGCGAGCCCGGCCGACCAGACCCGCCAGCACCGGCCGTACTTCGAGGTCCTGGTCGTGGAGGACATGACCGAGGACCAGGAGCACGCGCTGCGCGAGGAACTGCGCCGGTGGCGCCGCCCGGACGACCAGTTCCTCTACGAGATCGTCGTGGTACCGAGTTTCGACGAGGCGCTCATGGCCGCGCGGCTGAACTTCAAGCTGCAGGCGTGCGTAGTCCGACGCCGCTTCACGCACCGGTCGCGTCACGACTGCTCTTCGCTGACCCAGTTCGTGAGCCTGGGGGAGTGCGAGGACCTGATGGACCGCTCCCCGGACGAGCGCGCCCAGGTCCTGGCCCGGTCGCTGGCCAAGATCAGGCCGGAGCTGGACCTGTACCTGATGACGGAGATCGCGGTCGAGGACCTGGCCGGCCGGCTCAGCCACCATTTCCGGCGCATCTTCCATACTCGCGAAGGCTCCCTCGAGCTCCACCTGAGCATCCTTGACGGCATCGCGGCCCGGTACCGCGCGCCGTTCTTCAGCGCCTTGCGCAGCTACAGTCACCGGCCGACCGGGGTGTTCCATGCGTTGCCGATCTCGCACGGCAAGTCGATCGTCAACTCGCACTGGATCCGCGACATGGTGGACTTCTACGGCCTGGAGATCTTCCTGGCCGAGACGTCGGCCACCTGCGGCGGCCTCGACTCGCTGCTCGAGCCCACCGGTCCGCTGCGCGAGGCCCAGCAGCTCGCGGCCAGGACGTTCGGGTCGCGGCAGACGTACTTCGTCACCAACGGCACCTCGACGGCGAACAAGATCGTGGTGCAGGCGCTCGTCCAGCCGGGCGACATCGTGCTGGTCGACCGGAACTGCCACCAGTCCCACCACTACGGGCTGATGCTGGCCGGTGCCATGGTGACCTACCTCGACGCGTACCGCCTCAACCAGTACTCGATGTACGGCGCGGTGCCGCTGCGGGAGATCAAGAGCCAGCTGCTGGCCTTGCGGCGAGCGGGCAAGCTCGACCAGGTCAAGATGCTGCTGCTGACCAACTGCACGTTCGACGGGGTCGTCTACGACGTCCAGCGGATCATGCAGGAGTGCCTGGCCATCAAGCCCGACCTGATCTTCCTGTGGGATGAGGCCTGGTTCGCCTTCGCCCGGTTCCACCCCGTCTACCGGCCGCGCACCGCGATGCGAGCCGCCCGCACGCTGGCCGAGACGCTGCGCCTGCCCGAGCACCGTGCGCTCCACGACGCCCAGACTGACGAGATCGGCGCGATCGACGCGGCCGACGACGACGTCCTGCTGAACCGGCGGCTGCTGCCCGACCCCGCCCGCGCGCGGGTCCGGGTCTACTCGACCCAGTCCACCCATAAGACGCTGACCTCGCTGCGGCAGGGCTCGATGATCCACGTCTTCGACCAGGATTTCAGCCAGAAGGTCGAGGAAACCTTCCACGAGGCCTACATGACGCACACCTCGACCTCCCCGAACTACCAGATCCTCGCCTCCCTAGACCTGGGCCGCCGTCAGGCCGCCCTGGAGGGGTTCGAGTTGGTGCAAAAGCAGATCGAGAACGCGATGCGGCTCCGCGACGCCGTGGACCATCACCCGCTGCTGTCCAAGTACATGCACTGCCTGACCACCGCGGACCTGATCCCGTCCGAGTACCGCGCCTCGGGCATCGACCAGCCGCTACGCTCCGGGCTGCCGGCCATGATGGCGGCCTGGGACGCCGACGAGTTCGTCCTGGACCCGTCCCGGGTCACGATCTACATCGGCAACACCGGCATTGAGGGCGACGCCTTCAAACGCCGCCACCTGATGGACCGCTACGGCGTGCAGATCAACAAGACCTCCAGGAACACCGTCCTGTTCATGACCACCATCGGCACGACCCGCAGCTCGGTGGCGTACCTGATCGAGGTGCTGGTCACGATCGCCCGCGAGCTCGAAGCCCAGCTGGCCGACATGAGCCCGACCGAGCGCGCCGGCCACGAGCGCGCGGTGCTGCGGCTCACCGCGCCGTCGGCGCCGCTGCCCGACTTCAGCGGCTTCCATCCGAGCTTCACCGACGGCCGTGGACTGCCCACCCGGGAGGGCGACGTCCGGCGCGCCTTCTACCTGTCCTACAACGACAACTACTGCGAGTACCTCATGCCCGACGAGGTCGAGCAGCGCGTCCAGGCGGGCGACCAGGTCGTCTCCACCACCTACGTCACGCCCTACCCGCCCGGCTTCCCGGTGCTCGTGCCGGGCCAGGTGTTCAGCCCGCAGATCCTGGCCTTCATGCGCAGCCTGGATACGCCCGAGGTGCACGGCTACCGCGCCGACCTCGGCTACCGGGTGTACGTGGACAAGGCCCTGGAAATCGCGGCCACTACCCGGCCCGCGCCGCCGCCCGACCCGGTCGGCCCCGCGCTCGCCAGCGCAGCGGCCGACACCCCGTCGACCTCGCCCGACGCCCCCTAGGCCCGCCCCGTGTGCACCGACGAGAGCCCGGCCAGGCTGGCGGTCCCGATCCTGCACGACGTGGAGCCGGCCATCGAGATCGACCTGGAGCCGGTCGACTCGGTGGTGGTGACCACGCTGATGGACAACGTCACCGACATGCTCCTGCCGGACCAGGGCCCGGCCCACCGGATCGTTCTGGGCGCCGGTCCGCTCCGCCCGTCGACGACCATGGTTAACGGCCTGGTTCCAAGCCCGCTGATCGCCGAGCACGGCTTCTCCGTCCTGGTCACGGTGGCCAAGGGCGGCGCCGAGCACCGGTTCCTGTTCGACACCGGCGCCAGCCCCGACGGCATCATGCGGAACATGCATCACCTGGACATTGATCCGGGCAGCATCGAAGCCGTGGTGTGCAGCCACGGCCACTTCGACCACACGGCCGGGCTCGACGGGCTGGTCCGCTCGCTGGGCCAGGCGAACATGCCGGTGCTGATCCACCCCCACTTCTGGCGGCGGCGGCGCCTGGTCTTGCCCGGCCGGGACCCGATGGAGATTCCCACCACCAGCCGTCGCGCGCTGGAAGAGGCGGGCTTCGACATCATCGAGGAGCAGCAGCCGAGCTTCCTGTTCGGCCGGTCCGTGCTGATCACCGGGGAGGTCGCGCGGACCACCGGGTACGAGCCCGGCTTCCCGCCGCAGCAGGCCTGGCTCGACGGCCGCTGGGAGCCTGACCCTCTCGTGCTCGATGACCAGGCGCTGATCGTCAACGTCGGCGGCCGGGGCCTGGTCGTGATCACCGGCTGCGGCCATGCGGGCGTGGTCAACATCGCCCGGTACGCCCAGCGGCTCTGCCGTAGCGAGCCGCTCTATGCCCTGATCGGCGGCTTCCACCTGGCCGGACCGGTATTCGAGCCGCTCATCCCGAGGGTTGTGGCCGAGCTGGCCGAGTTGAACCCCGGCGTGATGGTCCCGGCCCACTGCACCGGCTGGCGGGCCCAGCACGCCCTGGCCGCCCGGTTCCCCGCCGCCTTCATCGCGAACTCCGTCGGCACCAGCTTCGACCTTCGTGCGCCCGGCTACGACGAACCGGACCAGCGCAAGGTGAATCCGTCCAGCGTGTAGCCGAGGGCGTTCACCGTCGGCTGGACGAAGTTGTCCCGGATGATCTGCGCCGCCTCGTTCTCAGCGGAGCTGACCAGCGGCCTCGTGACCTGGGGATTATGGGTTGCCTGGTAGAAGGCGAGATTCTGCGCCTGGGCGTACAGCATCGTGGGTGCGAATTGCGGCTTGAGCAGCGCGCCGCAGCCAAAGCCCGGATACGTCCAGCTGTGATCGGTGCTGATCACGTGGGACAACGTGTTATCGACCGTGATGTCGTGCACCGACTGCGGGAGCTGCGGCGGCGGCAGGACGATGGTGACCATGACCCGTCCGGCGTGGCCGTCCGCCGGCCGGCTCAGGGTGGACAACCGGTAGTGGCCCGAGGCCGGAGCCCACCAGCCCGCCCCCGGGTTCAGGTCGACGGTCGCCGATGCCCGGCCCACCGCGTAGAACGTGCTGGAATACCAGCAGGGCCAGAAGCCGATGCTCTTGCTGACCTTGTGGGTGAAGACAAAGTTGAAGTTCTCGGTGCCCAGGGCAGGCCGCGAGATTCCTTCGATCTTCTGCAGCACCCACGGGCCGATATCAGTGTCGGTGGTCGTCCCGGTTGCGATCGACGTCCAGGGCCAGGCGAGCTTGATGTTCGGCAGATGGACATTGAGCCCGATCAGGTGCAGCGCCCCGGACAGCGTCACGAGCACCGCGAACGCGATCGCCTTGCGGAACACCAGGCCGACCAGCGCCAGGACCACGGTCCACTTGACCCAGCGCGGGACCAGAGGCCGTCGTGCGCCTGGCTTTTGGTCACGGCCGCGCGGCCGCGGGTCGGCTGCTTCGCGCCGCCGCTGCGCCGCAGGCAGCGACTTACGAGGGACGATCCAGGTATCGTCCGCGGCGTAGCCGGGGCCCTCGAGCCATGGGCCTGGCTCCTCCCACTCGTCCTCGTCGGCCGGGCGGAACGAGGACGTCTCCGGCTTGCCCGCCCTCGTCGTCACCATGCCCAGCAGCAGAATCAAGAAGCGAAACATGAGGCCTGCTTTCTAAGCCGCCGCGCGGTCATCACGCGACGGCCGGATAGTTGAGCCGCAGGACGACCGGCACGGCCCCGAACGACATCCTGAACCGCGTCCCGGGTTTGTCCGGAGCGTCGTCGCCGATCTCGGGCCAGCGCATCTTCATGTGCGCGGCGGTCAGGCCCTCCACCGAGTACGGGAACTCCATCGCCGAGATCCGGTGCGTCTTGAGCAGCCCGCCCCACCGGAACGCCGCGAATACGTTAGCCAGGTCCCGCACCGATAGCAGCCGCTGCTGCCTGAGGTTGATGCCGTACACCGCGGCCGCCAGCTCGATCAGGTCGGCCGCGCACTGCTCGAGCGCGTCGGCCTTGGTCCGGTACACCGTCCCGTCGGGATTCTTGGTGCCCAGGTTCTCGCCGTACACCGGCGATACGCCTGGCTGGGCCTGGCACTGCATCCAGTCGCAGGCCGCGAGCAGCTCCCAGCGGACGCCATGGCCGTCGGCCACCTGCTGGTAGACCGGCTTGGCCCGCAGCAGCGGGATCTTCGCTGTCGTGACGAAGTCGGTCAGTACGACCCGCGGCATCTGGGTCACGTACCGCCGGGTGCTGACGTGCAGGTTGCGGGGGCCTGCCCGCAGCGCCTGCCCGCCGGTCGGCTCCAGGTGCGCGCTCGTCGTGGCCGCCGAGGAGGCCGACGCCGCCGTGCCCGCGTAGTCATCGAGCCCGGGAATGCTCGCCCCGCCCGATCCCTCCGAGTCCGGCCCCGACGTGTCCTGACCCACCTGACCCGCTGCCGCCCCGCCCGCTCCCGACCCGCCTCTTCCGGCCGCACCTTGCGCTGCTCCCGCGCCCCCGCCGCCAGCAGTCTGCGCCGCTGCGCCGCCCTGACTACCAGCACTCCGCGTCGTAGTGTCGCCCCGGCTGGCAACCCGCTGTGCCGCAGTGTCGCCCCGGCTGGGCGCACCCTGTGCCGCAGCGTCGCCCCGGCTGGCCGCATTCTGCGCCGCAGCGTGGCCCCGACTGGGAGTACCCTGCGCCGCTCCGCCTTGACCGGCCGCCGAACCCGCCCCTGCACCACCGTGAACACCCGCGCCCTGCGTCGCCCCACTCCGGACGCTCGAACCCCGGGCCGGGTGACCATGCTTCGTCCTAGCCGAGGCCGACGTACCATGGCCGGCCGCAACCGACCCGGACGTGGATGCCTGCGCCGGCACCAACCCAAGCCCAGCCGCGGTCACCCCCACCGTGCCCGGAATCTGCGCCGCCGCGCTCTGCCCCAACGCGCCGCTCTGGCCCACCGACCCGCTCTCACCGACCGCACCGCTCTGACTGACCGCACCGCTCTGACTGACCGCACCGCTCTGGCCGACCGTGCCGCTTTGCCCCGCGGCGCCGCTCTGACCCGAACCGCCCTGCCGCGCCGAACCGCTGCGCGCCGCCGACGTCCCGTGAGCCGCCGACGTCCCGGCGTCGAAGCGGTACAGGTTGTACTGCCGCATGATCGTGATCAGGCTGGCGCCGTAGTTTGGATCGGTGGCGTAGACCCCTGTCAGGTCGTTGGCGAACGTGTCGGGGGAGCGCCGGTCGGCCATGGCCTGCTGGTAGCTCGATCCGGTCGCCAGCAGCAGGCTGTGATCGGCGATGCTCTGCGCCACGTTGCTGTAGGCCCGGAACGGCGCGTTTATCGTCACCCACTGGCCGTTCTCGTACTC
>Ga0208240_1000002_pt1 | contig 18844 bp, 14 predicted proteins | sample MicForSoilPHH6_O_FD_188034 | JGI IMG/M metagenome (GOLD analysis project Ga0208240, IMG submission 188034) | Forest soil microbial communities from Harvard Forest Long Term Ecological Research site in Petersham, Massachusetts, USA - MetaG HF041... | ecosystem: Environmental > Terrestrial > Soil... | reverse complement strand
CGGCTGGCCGAGGCACTGTCGTCAGCTGGTCGCTACGGGACGACCTGCGCCGGCAGAATCGTCATGAACGGCGGGCTGGGCGGGAGCGTCAGACCGGGCGACAGGTTCGGGAACGCATTGACGCCGATCTTAATCGCCTGGCAGGACGCACCCGTCGGGGAGGAACCGCCTGCGTAGAAGCACGGCGGGGTCAGCTCGTTGGTCATGGCGGGATGCTGGCCCTGAAGGGCTTGGATGGCGGTCTGCATGGCCAGCACGGACAGCCAGGCCGGGTTGGCCATGATGAAGCCCGAAGCGCCCTTGTCCTGAGCCAGGGCCACGTAGGTCTGGTTGTAGGACTGGCACAGCATCGGGACCAGCGCATGCCCGGCGGCCTGCAGCGCCTTGATGGCCCCGGTGCAGTAGCCCTGGGTGAGGATGCCGTTCACGTTGGAGTGCGCGGCGAGCAGGCTGGCCACGCCCTGCTGCTCCGGGCCGAGCGCGTACTGGCCCTGATAGGTGCCGACCACGTGGATGTTCGGGTATTTGCTCAGCACGGACTTCCAGGCGTTGGAGATGGTCGCGCTGATCGGCGCGCCGGCCAGCCCGGTGTCCTCGTACACGTTGCCCTGGCCGTGCAGCTGGGCCACCATCCACTGCGCGCTCAGCTGCTCGCCGAGCACGAAGTTGGTGAAGATCTTGTACGCGCACGGGGCGGTGACCGTCTGGTCGAAGTTGACCACCACGATGCCCTTGGCGCAGGCCTGGCTGATCACGGGGTTGAGCGCCGTGGGGGAGGAGGCGTCGACCAGGATCGCGGCCGGCTTGGTGGCCACGATCGACTGCAGCGAGGAGATCTGATCCGGCACGGTGGCGCCCGCGTTGGTGATGACCAGGTTGACCTTGCCCTTGAACGGGGCCAGGCCGGCCGCCACCGTGGCTTCCTTCTCCATCTGCACGCGCCAGTCGTTGCCGACGAAGTTGTTCGACAGGTAGATGGTGTACGTCTTGGCCGCGCTGGCCGGGCTGCTCGAGCCGGCGGCCGCGGTGCCCGATGACGATGAGGATGTGGATGAGCTGCAGGCGGCGGTGGCGACGGCGATGAGCACTACGCCACACGCCCCGACGACCTTTCGGGTTCTACTTTTCATATGACCAGCCATTCGATCGCGCACCACGGCCTGGGTGGTGCTGCCAGTTCCTTGGTCAGCCAGGTGTCGGTGCCACCGTGGCCGCGGAGTCCATTGCTGCGGCAAGACCGCGCTGAGCCTCCTCTCTGCTGATCTGGTGCTGCTCAGTTGCTCGTGCGGACCGGGTTGCGGAGCGTGCCGATCCGCTCGACCCACGCCTCCATCACGTCGCCCTGGGCGAGGAAACGCGGCGGGTGCTGGAACGCCCCGGTTCCGTGCGGCGTGCCGGTCAGCAGCAGGTCGCCCGGCTCGAGGCTGATGCTGGCCGTGATCCAGGCCAGCAGGTACTCGAGGTCGAAGATCATCTCGGCGGTGCTGGAGTCCTGCTGGGGCTCGCCGTTCACGGTCAGCCCGAGCCCCAGCCGGTTCGGGTCGCCCAGCTCGTCCGGGGTGACCACGACCGGGCCGAGCGGCAGGAAGGTATCGAGTGACTTGGCCCGCACCCACTGCCCGTCATCGCGCTGCAGGTCGCGCGCTGAGACGTCGTTGGCGACGGTGTAGCCGAGCAGCATGTCGGGGGTGGCCCGGCGGCGCGGCCCGGCCCGCTCGCCGATCACCGCGGCCAGCTCGACCTCCCAGTCGGGCTCGACGGTCGCGGTGGGGTGCAGGTCCACGGCGTCCTCCGGCCCGACGATGGCCGAGGAGAACTTGGCGAACAGGACCGGCTGGGCGGGCTCGGGGATGCCGGTCTCCCGGCAGTGGTCACGGTAGTTGAGGCCGACGCAGATGACCTTTCCCGGCCGCTGCAGCGGCGCCAGCAGCTGCACCTCCTCGGCTGCCCAGCGCGGGGCGGACCCGGCCGTCGAGTCGGCCAGCCGCTTTAGTGCCTCCATTTGGCCGTCGCGCTGGCCGGCCAGCACAGCGCACAGCGCGTCGACCGAGTCCAGGTCGCCGGCTCCGGGCAGGGCGCCGGACAGGTCCAGCACGCCCGCGTCGGTCAGGCCGGCCAGGGCGGTCCTGCCGTCGGCGCGCACGGTGGCGAGCTTCATCGCTGGTTCCTCTCCAGTTCGCTGCGCTCCAGCGCGCGCTGGATGACATCCAGGTGGCCGTGCATGGCGGCCGCGGCAGCGTCTGCGTCACGGCCGCTGAGCGCGGCGATGATGGCCAGGTGCCCGGCATGCGCGTCGCGCCTGGTGGCGGGGGACCGGGCGGTTCGCTTGCGGCTCTCCAGCGATAGGTCGGCGATGCTCTGGTACAGGCTGATGTAGATCGGGTTACCGGTTGCCTCGATGATCGCGGTGTGGATCTCGAAGTCGAACTGGAGGAACTGGGCCGGCCGCCCGATCACTCGCCCGGCCTGCTCGGTGAGGTCACGCAGCGCTGTCAGCTGCGCGACGGTGATCCGCGGAGCGGCCAGCCGGGCCGCGCCGACCTCCAGGACCTGGCGCACCTCCAGCAGGTGGCGGAAGGCCATCCGGTCGACCTGCAGCAGGAAGTTGATCGGCTGCGCCAGCTGGCGCGGGTCCAGGGAGGTGACGTAGGTCCCCCCGCCGTGCCGTGGCTCGACCACGTTGAGCGCGCTGAGCACCCGGATCGCCTCGCGCAGCGTGGGCCGGCTGATGCCGAGCATGGCCGCGAGCTCGCGCTCGGGCGGCAGCGTGTCGCCCGGCTTCAGCTCCCCGGACACGATCAGCGCCTTGATGGCGTCCGCGGCCTGCAGCCCGATCGACTGCTTCTCCAGCGTGGAGAACGACGGGGTGACCCCGTCCCGCCGCCTGGCGATCCGGCCGGGCTGGACGCCGCGCGAGGCGGCCGGGCTGTCGCTGGCTGGTGGGCTGGGGTTCATCTGCCGCCTCCGTTGTGCTGCGTGACGGCGGCCGGATGCCCGAGCCGCCGCTCCCACCCTGCAGCGGTCACGTCCAGGTAGGCGTCTGGATCGTAGGGATGGGCCCGGGCCACGTCGAGCTCCAGGTCGATCCCGAGGCCGGGCGCGTCGGGCAGGCTGAGCCGGCCGGTCTGCCGGTCCAGGACCGGCGTCCAGCTGACCAGGGAGTGCGTCCACGGCTCGTTGAACGGATCGAAATACTCCTGGATGAGAAAGTTCGGCACGAAGGCGGCCAGCTGGAGGCAGACGGCGGTAGCGATCGGGCCTCCGCTCTGGTGCGGCGCGATCCACGCCCCGTCCGCCGCGGCGATCTCGGCCACCGCGGCGGTGGGCAGGAGGCCGCCGAGGGACATCGGCTCAGGCTGGTAGATGGAGATGCCGCCCGCCTGGGCCAGGGTCAGGAACTGGCCGACCGTGTGGCAGTTCTCCCCGGTGGCTACCCGTCCGGTGGTGCGCGCGGCCACGTCGGCGGTCGGCTGCTCGCGCTGCCGGGTGGTCGGCTCCTCCCACCAGAACACGTCCAGGTCGGCGCACGCCTCAATCAGGGCCACGGCCTCGGCCGGGGCCAACCGGGCGTGCACGTCGATCATGAGCCGCGCGCCCGGTCCGGCTGCGCCGCGCACCGCGGCGATGATGTCGCGGGCCGCGCCGAGCTCGCCAGGGGCCAGGAAGCCCTGCGCGGTGCCTAGGGGGTCGAACTTCAGCGCCCGGAAACCTAGGTCCACGGCGGCGCGGGCCGCCTCGGCGAAGGCTTCTCCAGAGCGCTCGGTCCGATACCAGCCGTTGGCGTAACAGTCGACCGTGTCCCGGACCGGGCCGCCGAACAGCTGGTGGACCGGCACGCCGAGGGATTTGCCCAATATGTCCCAGCAGGCCTCCTCCAGCCCGGCGATGGCCGCCCGGTGCACGTGGCCGCCCTCATTGGAGACCCGCTGGTACAGCGCCGCCGAGTTGGCCCGGACCCGACGGGGGTCGCTGCCCACCACCAGGGCCTTGAGCTCGTGCACGGCGGCCTCGCAGGTCCTGATGAAGCCGTTCAGCGTCGCCTCGCCGACGCCGTACAGGCCCTCGTCGGTGAGTACGCGCACGAAGAGCCAGTTCTTCCAGCCGGCGCCGACCGGGAATGTCTCAACGTCAACGATCTTCACACTGCGCTCCAGCCCGTTCCGCGCGCTCTGGCGTAGGGACTCATATGGCAAAGCCACTCGGCAATCAGGTGGCCTGGCCACTTGTCTAAGTCACGATCATGGCCACGCCCCGCAGGTCTGTCAACACCCCGATTCACGCAGGTTACGGATTAGTTACCCCGGTGAGCTCGGGCCGTGATGAGACGGTGATGACTCATGGCCAACCCGTCAGCGGCGTCGTAGAATCCGTATCTCCAGGGTTCGGGCGGCGCCTCCGGACGGCCTGGATGTCGCTTTGAGCCGTCACGCCGGGGCGGCCGGCCCGCTGGGGGAGCTTGTGCCTGTCATGGAACTGCGGCAGATCAGGAAGCGTAGCCTGGTCGAGAGGCTGGTCGCTGAGGTGCGCGGCCAGATCACGGCGGGCCGGCTGGCCGAAGGCCAGCAGCTGCCCACCGAGGCGAGGATGGCCGCGGAGTTCGGCGTCAGCCGGCCGCTGCTCCGGGAGGCGCTGGCCGAGCTGCGCGCCGAGGGGTTTGTCGAGACGGTCAACGGGCGGGGGACGTTCGTCCGGCACCCGAGCGAGGCCGACCTGGCCGACGCGTTCGTCCGCCAGCTGCAGCTGTCCGCAGACCCCGAGCTCACCGCCGACCACCTGTACGAGGCGCGGCAGGCGATCGAGCTGTGCTCGGCCGCGCTCGCCGCCGAGCGCGCTACCCCGGAGCTGATCGCGACGCTGCAACGGCTGCTGCAGGCCATGGAGGACAGCGGCGGCGACGCCGCCGCCTACACCGCCGCCGACGTGGGCTTCCACGTCACCGTGGCCCGCGCCACCGAGAACCCGCTGTTCCCCGCGCTGCTCGCGCCGATCGCGACGATCATCATCAGGGGCATGTTCTCCAGTCACGGCCACCCGGACGCGGTCCGGCTGGGCATCGAGGCGCACCGCAAGGTGCTGGCCGCGATCAAGCGCGGGCAGCCCGAAGCGGCCCGCCGGGCCATGGCCGCGCACCTGCGCGAGTCCCGCTCGATCTTCCCCGACCGGGCGATCCGGTCCCCGCGCGGCTGAGATCCGCGTCCGCCGGGCCGGGCCGCGGCGCGCGCTCTCAAGCAACCAAGTGGCTTGACCACTTGGAAGGGAGGCGTCTACTGTGGTCCCGGGCGCGCCCGGGGTATGCCACCAGCGGGCCCGGCGATCCGGGGACGGAGGACTTCATGCGGCTCGAGAACCGGGTGGTCGCGGTCAGCGGGGCGGCTGGCACGATCGGGCGGGCGGTGTGCTTTCTGCTGGCCGAGCACGGGGCTCGGATCGCGGTGACCGACGTCAGCGAGGACGGGCTCAGCGCGCTGCTCAAGGACCTGGCGGGGGCGGGCCTGACCGCCTGGGGGCGGCCCGCGGACGCGACCCGGCTGGAGGCGTTCACCGCCTTCACCGCCGACGCGGCGGCCGAGCTCGGCCCGGTCGACGGGCTGGTCAGCGTGGCGGGTACGTTCCGGATCGCAGACTTTGCCGAGTCCTCGCCGGCCGACTGGACGGCGATGATCTCATCCAACCTGCTCACCGCGATGGTTGCCTGCCGGGCCGTGCTGCCCGGCATGCTGGCCCGGCGAGCCGGATCGATCGTCACCTTCGCCTCCACGGCGGGCGAGTACGGGTCCATCCGGCCCGCCGCCGCGTACGCCGCGGCCAAGGGCGGCGTGATCGCCTTCACCAAGTCGCTGGCCCGGGAGGTGAGCCCGCTCGGCGTCCGGGTCAACGCGATCTCGCCGGGACCGATCAACACCCCCGCGCTGCAGGCGGCCTCGCCCGGGCAGCGGGCCGAGGCTGACGCGCGGACGCTGTTCGGCCGGATCGGCGAACCGCGCGACATCGCCGACGGGGTGCTCTACCTGCTCAGCGCGGAGTCCGCGTTCGTCACCGGCACGGTCCTGCAGGTGAACGGCGGGTCGCTGTTGTGACCGTCGAGGACGGCGGCGTCCGCGATCTCGGCCAGATCACCGAGATCAGCACCATCCGCTGGGCCGAGCAGCCCAACCTGCTCTGGGTCCAGGTCGGCACCTCGGCCGGCGTGACCGGGCTCGGCGAGACGTACTACCTGCCGGGCGCGGTGGAGAGCGTCATCCACGACCTGGCCGCGCCGCTGCTCCTCGGCCAGCCGGCCGGGTCGATCAAGAAGGCCTGGACGACGCTGTTCTCCTGCGCCAACTTCTTCGGCTTCGCCGGCGCGGAAATGCGTGCCATCTCCGCCCTCGACATCGCGCTATGGGACGCGCTCGGCCAGGCCGTCGGGCTGCCCGTTCACCAGCTGCTGGGCGGCGCCTGCCGGACCTCGGTGCCCGCGTACAACACCTGCGTGAACGCCGGCCCGTACCGGGACTGGGACCTCGCGCTGGAGGATCCGGGCGCACTGGCCAGCCAGCTCCTAGCCGAGGGCTACCTGGGCCTGAAGGTCTGGCCGTGGGACCGGTTCGCGCCGCAGATCGAGGCCAGGGGATCCACCGGGCCGGCCGGCTGGACCGCGATGGGGCCGCCGGGCAGCTACCTGTCCCAGGCCGACCTGGCGGCCGGCCTGGCCATGCTCGAGTGGGCGCGCGGCGCCGTCGGCGACCAGATTGAGCTGCTCGTCGAGGGGCACAGCCGGTGGGACCTGAACATGGCGATCCGGATCGCCCGCGCGGTCGAGCCGCTCGGGGTGCTGTGGATGGAGGACATCTGCCAGCCGGACAGCGCCGAGGACCTGGCCCGGCTGGTCCGCGAGACCCGCGTACCGCAGGCGGTCAGCGAGCGGCTGATTACCCGCTTCCCGTTCCGCGAGATGCTCCAACGCCAGGCCGCGCACGTAGTGCTGATCGACGTGGCGTGGACCGGCGGGCTGTCCGAGGCGCGGCGGATCGCCGAGTTGGCCGAGACCTATCATCTGCCGGTCGCGCCGCATGACTGCACCGGACCGGTGACCGCCATGGCGAACATCCACCTCGCGCACGCGCTGACCAACTGCATGGCCGTCGAGGTGGTGCGCGGCTTCGTGGCCGGTTACTACCTGGACGTCCTGGACGCGCCGATTCCGATCCAGGCCGGCCGGGCGGTCCTGCCCGGGCGGCCCGGGCTCGGCGTCGCCCTGCAGCCGGGCTTTACCGGCCGGGCCGGCGTGACCATCCACCGTTCCGCCTGACGCATCCGCCCCGAAGGGAGACTGGCCGGTGCCAGACATGACAACTCAGGAGGCGACCCTGCGGCGGCCGGGAGTGCGACCCGTCGCTTCGGCCCCGCTGGTGAACGCGCCCTTTGCCACCGCGATGGTGAAGGTGGGCCGCGAGCGGCCCGACGTGGTGGTGATCTCAGCCGACCTGTCTAAGTACACCGACGTGGCGCCGTTCGCCCAGGCCTTCCCGGACCGCTTCTTTCAGGTCGGCATGGCCGAGCAGAACATGATGGGCATCGCCGGGGGGCTGGCCAAGACCGGGTTCACCCCGGTCGCGGTCACCTACGCGGTGTTCGCCACCCGGCGGGCCGGTGAGCAGGTGCAGATGGCCCTGGCCACCGGGTCCCGGACGGCGGTGGTCGCGGCGTTTTTGCCCGGGCTGACCACCCCGTTCCGCGCCACCCACCAGGCCACCGACGATCTGGCCATCATGCGCGTGGTGCCCGGCATGACCGTGATCGACCCGATGGACGCGACCGAACTGGCCGGGGCGATCCAGGCCGCGGTCTCGTCGGGCGGCCCGGTCTACCTGCGGGCCCAGCGCGGCGATGTGCCGGAGATCCTCACTCCGCCCGCCGCGTTCGAGATCGGGCGCTGCTTGCTGCTGCGTGACGGCGGCGACGCCGGCCTGATCGGCACCGGCCTGGGCAGCCAGTGGGCCCTGGAGGCCGCCGAACTGCTCGCCGGGCGCGGGATCGAGGCGGCCGTGCTGCACGTCCCCACGCTCAAGCCGCTCGACTCCGAGGCGATCGCCTCGTTCGCGGCCCGTTTCCCGGCCGTCACCACGGTGGAGAACCACTCGGTGATCGGCGCGCTCGGCTCGGCCGTGTGCGAGGCCGTGGCCGGCATCGGCCTGGCCTGCCGGGTGATCCGGCGCGGCGTGCCGGACCGGTGGGCGCCCGCCGGGCCGCTGGACTACTTGCGGCGCAGCCTCGGCCTCGACGCCGAGTCACTGGCCGACGGGGTGGCCGAGAGCACGGGAGGACGGCGATGATGACCGATCCAGCTGGCCCAGTGCCTGGTGACGCGCTGCCGGGCGGCGCGGGCCCGGACGACCTGGCCGAGGTGGCCACCCGGATCCGCCGCCGGGTGCTCGACATGTGCGCGGGCCGCGGGCAGGGTTACGCCGGGCAGGGCTTGGCCCTGGCCGACGTGCTCGCGTACCTGTACTTCCGGGTCATGCGCCGTCGGCCCGACGGCAGCTACCTGGACCGGTTCGTGCTGTCCACCGGGCACAGCGCCATCGGGCTGTTCGCGACCCTGGGTGAGGCCGGCGTCTACCAGCAGGACGAGCTGCGTACCTACGGGCAGGCCGGCTCCCGGATCGAGGAGAGCCCGCTGGAGGGGATGCCCGGCTTCGAGATCACCGCCGGCTCGCTCGGCCAGGGGCTGTCCCAGGCGGTCGGCATGGCGCTCGGCGAGCGGCTCCGCGGCTCCGGGGCCCGGGTCTACTGCCTGCTGTCCGACGGCGAGCTGCAGGAGGGCCAGGTGTGGGAGGCCGCGATGTCGGCCAGCCATCACCGGCTCGGCAACCTGACCGCCCTCATCGACAACAACAACATGCAAGCCGACGGGGTCACGGCCGAGATCATGAGCGTCGAGCCGGTGGTCGAGCGGTTTACCGCGTTCGGCTTCGACACCCAGCGCATCGACGGCCACGATCACGACGCGCTGCGCCGGGCCCTGCCGTCGGCCGTAGCACCCCAGGACCGGCCGCGGGCGATCGTGCTGCAGACGGTCCCGGGCAAGGGGGTGGCGGAGTTCGAGCGCCACCACAAGGTGCACTACCTACGCCTGGACCAAGCCGCCTGGTCGCAGGCCATCGCTGGCCTCCGCTGAACGAGTGACATGCAGGGAGACGTCATGAAAAGCTCAGCCCAGCTGTGGCGGGAAATCCAGCAGACCGAGGTCAGCGCGGGCAGCCTGGCGTTCTGGTGGCTCTACCAGGCCGGGATCGTGCTGAAGAGCCCGGCCGGCGTCATCGTCGCCGTCGATCCGTACCTGTCCGAGTCCGTGATGCGCTCCTACAAGCTGCCGCGCGGGGTGCCCGCGCCTCTCGACCCGGCGGACGCGGACGTCGACGCGCTGCTGGCCACGCACAGTCACGAAGACCACCTGGACCCGGACTCGATAGAACCCTTCCTGCGGCCCGCGCAGGCTCGCTTCGTCGGACCGCCGATGGCGGCGGACAAGGTCCGGGCGACGGGCGTGGACCCGTCGCGGATCACCCCGGTCGGCCGCGGCGACGAGGTGACGATCGGCGACATCGGCGTCCGCGCCGTGCACGCCCGGCACATGTTCGGCCTGGAGCCGACGCCCGACGCGGTCGGCTACGTGCTGTCCTGCGGTGAGGTCTCGGTGTACCACAGCGGCGACACCGAGTACGACAGCGAGATCATCGCCGACACCCGCGGCGTGGGGACCTCGCTGGTGTGCATCAACGGCACGACCGGCAACATGAACGTGCACGAGGCCGCGCTCCTGGCCTGGCTGCAGGGCGCCCGGCTGGCCGTGCCGTTCCACTACGGCCTGTGGCGCGACGCCGACTACGGTGAGGGCGCGACGCTGGACCCGGGGCAGTTCGCGGACACCTACGGCAGGCTCAATCCCGGTGGCCGGGTGCACATCCTCCAGGCCGCCACGCGGGTCGTGGTGGGCCCGGACGGGCTGGCCGTCTAGCGGTCCGACTGTTACCTGATCAACACCAGCCGGGGGCAGGTCGTCGACCAGCAGGCGCTGGTCGACGCGCTCGACGCGGGCCAGATCGCCGGTGCCGCGCTGGACGTACTGGACCGCGAACCGCCTGCGCCCAGCTCGGCCATCCTGCACCGGGCCAACGTGCTGATCACGCCGCACTCGGCGGCTTTCACCCGCGAGGCGCTCCAGGACGTGCGGCGCACCGCGCTGGCCGACGTGCTGCGCGTCCTGTCCGGGGAGCCGCCGCTGTTCCCGGTGCCAGGCCTGGCGGCAGGCAGCGCAGAATTAGTACAATCCGAGCGACGCAGCGGGCAGCGCGTGAGCAGGCAGGGAGACATAATGACCGAGCTCATCGTTGGCGCTCAGGAAACTGACACCCATCAGAAGGCCCTGCGGATCAACCTGGATCCGCGCTGGTACGGGACGATCGCGGAGATCGGGGCGGGCCAGGAGGTAGTCCGCTGGTTCTTCCGGGTCGGCGGGGCCGCGGGGACCGTCGCGAAGTCGATCTCCGCCTACGACATGGCGGTCAGCGACGCCGTCTACGGCAAGGCGGAGCGGTACGTCTCGATGGGCCGCTTGCAGGGCATGCTCGACAAGGAATTTCAGCTCAACGTTGAGCGGCTGGACGATGAACGCGGCGACATGAACTGCTTCTTCGCCTTCGCCGACACCGTGGTCGCGCGCAGCTTCCGGGGCGGCAACGAATGCCACGGCTGGATGGGCGTGAAGTTCCAGGCCCAGCCGCACGACGAGCCGAGCCAGATCGTCATGCACGTGCGGATGCTCGACGTCGAGGCGTTCGCACAGCAGGAGGCGCTCGGGATCGTCGGGCTGAACCTGCTGTACGGGGCGTTCTTCCACCACCACGAATCGGACAAGCTCATCGAGAGTCTCCTCGACCGCCTGACCACGGGCCGCATCGAGATCGACATGATCCAGTTCCGCGGCATCGAGTTCCGCGGCGTGGATAACCGGCTGATGGCACTCAAGCTGGTCCAGGTGGGGCTGAGCGGGGTGGCCATGTTCGGCCCGGACCGCGAGGTGCTCCAGCCCAGCGAGGTGCTGCGTAAGAAGGCGGTCCTAGTCGAGCGGGGCAGCTTCCGGCCGCCGACGCACGTGAACCTGGACATGCTGGCGACCGCCAAGGAGAAGTTCGCGCAGGACCCCGCCGTGGCCGGCAAGCCGATCCTGCAGCTCACCGAGATCACCATGCGCAACCTGCTGGCCGGGGGGCAGGATGTCGACCGCCGCGACTTCCTGGCCCGGGCCGAGCTGCTCGCCGCGTGCGGCGAGACGGTGCTCATCACCGACTACTTCGACTACTACCGCCTGGCCGCCTACATCGGGGAACGGACCAGCGAGCGGATCGGCATCGTCATGGGCGTGCCCAGCCTCATCGACCTGTTCGACGAGAAGAACCACGCGCAGCTGCCCGGCGGGATCCTGGAGAGCTTCGGGCGGCTGTTCAAGAACGGCCTGAAGCTCTACGTCTACCCGCACCGGCCCAACCCGGATGACGAGCTGCGGACCGTGGACAGCATCAAGGTCCAGCCCGAGCTGCAGCCGCTGTACGACTACCTGCACGGGCGGGGGAGTTTCGTCGACCTCGACAACTTCCGGCCCGAGTACCTGCCGATCTTCAGCCGTGACGTGCTGCGCCGGATCGCCGCGCAGGACGATTCCTGGGAGACCATGGTCCCGGCCGAGGTGGCCGAGCTCATCAAGCGCCGCGCGTTCTTCGGCTACGTCAAACCACTGCGAGGCTACGAAGAGTGATTAACCCGGCCAGGCGCTCAGGCGGTAGTCCTGCTGGGTGCGGGCGTATTCGGCGAAGGCGTCCAGCGAGGCCGGGTTGGCCATCGCGTTGCGGTTGGCCGCCTCGTCCGGCGGCACGCCGAGCAGGATCTTGCGCACCGGCACCTCCATCTTCTTTCCGGTCAGGGTGACCGGGATGGCCGGAACCTGGATGATCCGGTCGGGCACGTGCCGGGCGGTGTACTGGCCGCGGAGCCGGTCGGTGATTGTGCGGCGCAGCGCGTCGTCCAGCACGGCCCCGTCGTCCAGCGTGACGAACAGCGGCATGAAGAACCGGCCGCCGGGCAGATCGAGGTTCACGATCAGCGAGCCGCTGATCTGCGTCACCGACTCGAGCGCGGCGTAGACCTCCGCGGTGCCGATCCGGATGCCGTGCCGGTTCAAGGTGGCATCGCTGCGGCCCAGCACGAAACAGCCGCCCCGCTCGTTGACCTTGAAGAAGTCGCCTTGCCGCCAGACCCCGGGGAAGTCGGCGAAGTACGTCTGCCGGTAGCGCTGGCCGTCGTCGTCGTTCCACATCCGGACCGGCATCGACGGCATCGGCTGGGTGATCACCATCTCGCCCACCTCGCCGGTGACGGGCTCGCCGCGGGAGTTGAACGCGTAGGCGGCCACGCCGAGGTTGCGCGCCTGGTGCTCGCCGGCGTAGACCGGCAGCGTGGGCGCGCCGCCGGTGAACCCGCTGCACACGTCCGTGCCGCCGCTGCCCGCGTGCAGCCACAGGTCAGCCTTGACGTTGCGGTAGAACCAGGCACCGCACTCGGCGGACACCGGCGAACCCGCGAGCATGACGCCGCGCAGCGCGGACAGGTCATACTTCTCGCCCGGCACCAGGCCCGCCCTGGCCAGCAGGTCGACGTAGGCGGGACTGGCCCCGAAGAACGTCACGCCCGCGGCCTCGGCCATCTCCCACAGCACGTCCGGGCGCGGGTAGCCGGGATGGCCGTCGTACAGCAGCGGCTGGACGCCCAGCAGCAGCGAGCTGACCAGGAAGTTCCACATCATCCAGCCGGCCGTGGTGTAGAAGAACAACCGGTCGCCCGGGCGCAGGTCCATGTTCAGGGTCTGCAGCTTCAGCTGCTCGATGAGGATGCCGCCGTGGCTGTGGGTGATCGCCTTGGGCAGCCCGGTAGTCCCGGAGGAGAACAGGATCCACAGCGGATGGCTGAAGGGCACCTGCTCGAACCCGAACCCGGCGGCCGGCACCGGCGGGTGATCCATCAGCTCGGCCCAGGTGTGCAGCTGCGGCCCGCCCGAGGTGGCCGCGATCGGTGTGCTCTGCTGGCTTCCGGGGGGACGGCCCCCCTGTGGCCCCCCGCCGAGCGGCCCGGGGACCCAGGTCACGTGCTCGAGGCTCGGCAGCCCCGCGATGACCCGCTGCATCTCGGCACTGCGATCGTAGTCGCGGCCGCCGTAGCGGTAGCTGTCCACGCAGAGCAGGACCTTCGGGGCCAGCTGGCCGAACCTGTCGCTGATCCCGCGGCCGCCGAAGTCGGGGGAGCAGCTGGTCCAGATGGCGCCGATGCTGGTCGTGGCCAGCATCGCGATCGCGGTCTGCGGGATGTTCGGCATGCAGGAGGCGACCCGGTCGCCGGGCCGGATGCCCAGGGCGCGCAGCTGGGTGGCCAGGACGCGGACACTGTTCGCGAGCTCCGGCCAGGGCAAGCCGGCCAGCGGGGTGGTCTCGGACTGGTGGTACAGCGCATCCTGCCCGGGCCGCTCGTGGCGCAGCACGTGCTGGGCGTAGTTCAGGCGAGCGCCGGGAAACCAGTCGGCGCCCGGCATGGTCCGGGCGCCGAGGACCGCGGTGGGCGGGGCCGACGCCTCGACACCGCAGTAATCCCAGATCGCCTGCCAGAAGCCATCCAGATCGGTCACCGACCACTGCCAGAGCTCCTGGTAGCCGTCGAAGCGACGCCCGCGTTCACGGCCGAGCCAGCGCGCGAACGCCGTCACATTGGCGCGCTCCACCCGGTCCGGACCCGGCGTCCACAACAGGTCGCCTTCGCGGACCTGAGCCGATTGGCCTCGCGCCTCCACACGCAGACGGTGCCACAGCCGGGCCGTGCGGGGCAATGTGGTTCCCGCACAAATGCGGATCGCGGAAATGCTGGCCACACCATGCTGGCCTGGGCGAACCCGACCGATAAGGTGTTTCAGTGGCTGGTCTTGACCTTTCCGCCCTGCAGGGGATCGACATGCACGTGCACGTCGAGTCGGATGGGCACGGCCAGCTGTCTCTTGATGACGAGCTGCTCGCCGCGTCGGCGAAGTACTTCAAGGCCGACAACGACCGGGCACCGACGGTGGAACAGATCGCGGACTACTACCGGCCGCGCCAGCTGGCCGCCGTGGTATTCACCGTGGACGCCGGGACCGCGACCGGTCATCCGGCGCTGTCCAGCGAGGAGATGGCCGACCGGGCCGCGGCCCACCCCGATGTGCTGATCCCGTTCGGCTCGGTGGATCCGCTGGCCGGTGAGGCGGCGGTACGGCGGGCCCGCCGGCTGATCACCGAGCACGCGGTGCGCGGGTTCAAGTTCCATCCGAGCCTGCAGAGCTTCTCGCCGGACGACCGGCGGTATTACCCGCTGTACGAGGTCATCGAGGAGGCGGGCCTGCCGGCCGTCTTCCACACCGGCCAGACCGGCATCGGGGCGGGCCTGCCCGGCGGCCGCGGGATCAAGCTGCGGCTGTCCAACCCGATGCTGCTCGATGACGTGGCCGCGGACTTCCCCGGCATGACGGTGATCCTGGCCCACCCGTCGGTGCCCTGGCAGGACGAGGCGATCTCGATCGCCACCCACAAGGCCAACGTCTATATCGACCTGTCCGGCTGGTCGCCGAAGTACTTCCCGCCGCAGCTGGTCCGCGCGGCCAGTTCCTACCTGCAGGACAAGATGCTGTTCGGCACCGACTATCCGCTGCTCACCCCCGAACGCTGGCTGAGCGACTTCGAGTTGCTCGACATCAAGCCGGAGGTCCGGCCCAAGATCCTCAAGCACAACGCGGTCCGCCTGCTAGGTCTCGGCGGTTAGATCTGGTTCGCGACGTAGCCCGCGACTGCCGAAATCAAGATCATTATTCCGAACGGACCGTGGCTCACCCCGCCGGTCACCACGACCTCATCCGTTGCTTGCGTCACCCGAAGCCACAATCAGCACCGACGGCTAGGGCACGCTAGCCGGGCGTCGGCGAGCCGCGGTGAGCGTCCGCGGCCCCCAGCGCGGCCAGGTCGGCGTGCAGGTGCGTCCGGTAGCGGTCGACGCTGGCCATCTTGATCTGCTCGTAGCCGCGGACCAGGTCGGGCAGGGCCGCGATGCGGACGCAGTCGGCCAGGGTGTCCTCGGTCAGGTGGGGGAGCAGGCTCTCCACGGCCGCGCGGTACTCGGTGATCAGCTCGCGCTCGAGGCGGCGGACACGAGTACGGCCGAACGGGTCGAAAGGCGTGCCACGCAGGACCTTCATCGCGCCCAGCAGCCAGAAGACCGGCCTGAACCAGGGGCCGAGACGGATCTTGCGGCGCAGGCCCAGGGCCCGCAGGACTGGCGGGTGCAGCCGGTAGCTCACCGTGGCGCCGGGCCCGAACTGGGCCTCGACCATCGCGCCGAGCCCCGGGTCGAGGGACAACCGGGCCACCTCGTACTCGTCCTTGTAGGCCATGAGCTTGTACAGGTACCGCGCGACCTGTTCGGACAGCGCGGTGCTGGCGGCGGCCACGGCGTGCTCGGCCTGGTAGACGCGCCGGACGAGCCCGGCGTAGGCGTCGGCGTAGCGCAGGTTCTGGTAGCCGGCCAGGTCGGCGGTCCGGTCGCGGACCAGGCGGTCCAGCTCCGAGCCCGCGGGCGCCCCGACCTGCGCCGCCAGGCGCTCCGCTGCCTCGTCGCGGGGGCGGGCCGGAGGCCTGACCGTCAGGGCGTCCACGACCTCGGCCAGAGCGGCCGGATCGGCGACCGCCTGCCGGCCACGGCGGAACGCCTGCAGGTTGGCCTCGACCGCCACCCCGTTCAGTTCTATGGCCTGCTCGATCGCTTCGGCCGGCAGTGGCAGCGCGCCGGCCTGGTAGGCAGCTCCGACCAGCAGCATGTTGGCGAACTGGTCGGTGCTGAGCAGGGTCACGGCCAGGCGGCGGGCGTCCAGCAGAATCGGGTCGCGCCCGCCGGCCGCTTGGCCGATCTGGCCGACGATCGCCTCGACGTCTGGGAACGCACTGCCGGGGTCGGTGACCATGCGGCCGGTAGGGACCTTGGTGGTGGACACCACGGCCACAGTGCGAGCGGCGTCAGCGGCGGCGAGGTTCTTCGGGTCGGCGGCGACCAGCAGGTCACAGCCGAGGTATAGGTCGCATTCACCCGCGGCCGCCTTGCTCGCCGCGGGCAGCGGCGACGCGCTGATCTTGACGTCGGAGACGACCGCGCCGCCCTTCTGGGCCAGGCCGATCTGGTCCAGCGTGCGAACCTCCCGGCTGGCGAACCCGGCCGCGGCCGCGAGGATCTGCGACACGGTCACGATCCCGGTTCCGCCGACCCCGGTGATCCGGGTCGTGTGCGGGGCGGCGTCGACGTCGAACCGCGCAACCGGGGCGGGCAGATCCGCGGCGCTCAGCGGCGCGGCGGTCCGGCGGCGCGGCCGCGTCCCGGCCGGGCGGACCTCCACGAACGAGGGACAGTCGCCAGCCAGGCAGGAGAAGTCCTTGTTGCAGGACGACTGGTCGATCGTGGTCTTGCGGCCGAAGTCGGTGTCAATCGGCTGGACGGACAGGCAGTTCGACTGCTGCCCGCAGTCGCCGCAGCCCTCGCAGACCCGCTCGTTGATCATCACGGACTGCGGGGGTGTGGGGGCCTTCCCGCGCTTGCGCTTGCGGCGCAGTTCAGTCGCGCACTCCTGGTCGTGGATGAGGACAGTGACGCCGGGCACCGCACTCAGCGCCTGCTGCGCCTCGGCCAGCCGGTCCCGGGGCCAGACCTCGGCGATGCCCGCCAGCCGACCGTGCTGCCGCCGGAACGACCGCTGCCGGTACCGCCCGGGCTCGCCGGTGGTGACGATGATGCGGCGCACCCCCTCGGCGGCCAGCGCCCGGGTCAGCGCGGGGATCGCCATCGCGCCGACCGCATCCTGCCCGCCGGTCATCGCGACCGCGGAGTTGTACAGCAACTTGTACGTGATGTCGGCGCCGCTGGCGATGGCCGCCCGCACAGCCAGGCTGCCCGAGTGGTGGAACGTGCCGTCGCCGATGTTCTGCAGCAGGTGCTTGCGGGTCCGCAGGAACGGTTCCATTCCGATCCACTGCGCGCCCTCGCCGCCCATCTGGGTCAGCCCGGTGATCTCGCCGACCGCGTCCGGCTCCATCATCAGCACCAGCGCGTGGCAGCCGATGCCGCCGCCGACCATCGAGCCGGCCGGTACCTTGGTCGAGCTGTTGTGCGGGCAGCCGGAGCAGAAGTACGGCGTGCGCGCGACCAGCGGCAGTTGCGTCACCGTGCGGGGTTTTGCCGTGCGAGCGCGCCAGGTGTCCACCGTGGGAAATCGCGGGCCACCCAGCCGTTCGGCCAGGCCCCGGGCGATGAGGTCGGCGTCCAGCTCGCCTTCGGACGGGAACAGCGGTTCGCCGGCGTGGCCGCGGCCGGTGACACGGGGCGCGTCCGGCCGGCCGTAGAGGATGTGCTTGACGGCCGACTCCACGAACGGGCGCTTCTCCTCCACCACGATGATCTCGTCCAGGCCGGCCGCGAACTCTTCGATCTGGTCCGGGATCAGCGGGTGGATCATGCCCAGGTGCAGCAGCCGCATCCCGCGCGCGCTTAGTTCGGTCTCGTCCAGGCCGATGATCCTTAGCGCCTGGCGCAACTCCAGGTAGGTCTTGCCGCCCGCCACGATGCCGGTGCGGGGCGCGGCGCCGAAGTTCTCCATCCGGTTGACGCCGTTAGTGCGCGCGTACGCGATGGCCACCTCGCGGCGGACTCCCTCGCGCGACCGCTCCATCTCCGACAGGGCCGGCTGCAACATGCGCGCGTTCGGCTGATGCGCGAACGTCCGGCCGTGGTCCGCGGCCGGGATCACCCGCCCGGGATCGGCCTCGACCAGGCCGACCCCGTCGGCGACGGTGGCGACGACCTTCAGCGCGACCCACAGCCCGCTGGCCCGCGACATCGCGACCGCGTGCCGGCCCAGATCCACGATGTCCTGCGGGTCGGCCGGGTAGAGCACGGGCATGCCGAGGTCGGCGAGCAGGAACTCCGAGGCGCCGGGTACGGTCGAGGACTTGGCGGCCGGGTCGTCCCCGACGAACGCCACCGCGCCGCCGCGCGGGTGGGTACCGATGAGGTTCGCGTGCCTCAGCGCGTCGGACGCGCGGTCCACGCCGGGCGACTTGCCGTACCAGAAGCCCGTGATGCCGGCCACCCGCGCGTCCTCGTGCCCGGCCACCAGCTGGGTCCCCTGTACCGCGGTCGCGGCGAGCTCCTCGTTCACCGCCGGGCGGAACACGATGTCGTGCTCGGCCAGCAGCTGCTCGCGCCGCTCAAGCTCCAGGTCCAGGCCGGCCAACGGCGATCCCTCGTAGCCCGAGACGAACGCCGCCGTGTCCAGGCCCTGGGCCAGGTCGGCCCGCCGCACGTCGACGATCAAGCGAATCAGCGCCTGCACCCCCGACAGCGGGAACCGCCCGGAGTCTGCGGCGAAGCGGTCGCCGATCGTCGCCGAAGTCGTCAGGGTGGTCATGCGTACTCCTCGCGGTCCTCGGGCCCGGACGTCCGGTTGACGAGCCGCCGGGATACGCAGTCGAACTGCTCAAGCAGCGGCCCAAGCCGCGCAGGCGTGTCCATGGAGTGATCGTTTCCCGCAGACGCGGTTCAGACAAGCTCGTTTCCCGACCCGAGTGCCCGCGACGGATGTGTCCGGCGGCGATGCCGCCTTAGCCGAGAGAACGTCCGGGCCGTCCCCCGTTCCCTTAGCGGCTAGCCCGATCCGGGAGCGGACAGCGCCATCGGGCTGCCCTGCGCGGGCGCG
>Ga0208240_1000001_pt1 | contig 21525 bp, 18 predicted proteins | sample MicForSoilPHH6_O_FD_188034 | JGI IMG/M metagenome (GOLD analysis project Ga0208240, IMG submission 188034) | Forest soil microbial communities from Harvard Forest Long Term Ecological Research site in Petersham, Massachusetts, USA - MetaG HF041... | ecosystem: Environmental > Terrestrial > Soil... | reverse complement strand
AACCGGCAATCACCTCACCGCCCGGAGCCAGGCGGGCCCGGATCCGAGCGCTGCGCCGGGTCGGGTCGAACCGGGCCGTATCCACCCCGCGGCCCCACAGCCACACGTTGGCGATCCCGCGGCCGAGCAGACCTGTCGCGGTAACCGTGGACGGGGCCAAGGTCCGCGCGGCCCGGTTGTGGATGCCGCGCAGCCACCGCCACGCGACCGCCTCGCCAGGCCGGCCGAGCCGGTACGCGTGGGCGTAGGACGGCAGGTCGGTCTGGAACACGGCGACCATGGGCAGGCCCAGCCGCTTGGCCACCGTGGCGCCGTGCGCGCCGAGGACCACCGGGCTGGCCAGGTGAACGACCTCGGTCCGGTGCTTGATCAGCGCGTTACGCAGGCGCCGGCTCGGCAGCCCGAGCCGGAAGCTCGGATAGCCGGGCAGCGGCACGGCCGGGACCCGCACGACGGGATAGGGAAACAGTCCGGGATCGTTGTCCTCGCGCCGTGACCGCTTGGCCCGCGGTGGCTTCGGCGCGATGACAAGTGGCTGGTGGCCGTGGGCGGCGAGCAGTTCGGCCACCCGCACCACGCAGTGCGCGACGCCGTTGACGTCGGGCGGGAACGATTCGGTGATGATCGCAACCCTCATGCTCACAAGGTGCGATACGAGAGGATCGAAGCGCCGCAGCCGCCATGACTTCCAGGCGAAGAGTCCGTGACTTCTTAGCGGCGCTAGCCCCGGGGGGACACCCCCCGGACCCCCCTTGCCAGAATGACCCCATGAATCACTACGGCGGCAGCCCAACCTGGATCGTGCGTCTGGACCCAGACGGACCGGGCGTGCGGCTCGCGGTCAAGGACTGTATCGACGTCGCCGGCCTGCCCACCACCGTCGGCTGCCCGGTGATCGCCGAGCGGGCCCGCCCCGCCGAACGGGACGCGGCGGTGGTGGCCGCGGCCCGCCGGTCCGGGGCTCAGATCCTGGGCAAGACCAACCTGGCCGAGCTGTGCTGGTCCGCGGCCGGCACCAACGCCTGGTCCGGGATGCCGGTGAACCCGGCCGACCCGCGGCGTCTGCCCGGCGGCTCGTCCAGCGGCTCGGCGGTCGCCGTCGCCACCGGCGAGGCGGACGTGGCGCTGGGCACCGACACCGGCGGTTCGGTCCGGATCCCCGCCGCCTGCTGCGGCATCGTGGGCCTGAAGACCACCTGGGGCCGGGTGCCGGTCGACGGCGTGTACCCGCTGGCGCCGTCCCTGGATACGGTCGGCCTGCTCGGCGCGGACGTGGCCGCCACCGAACTGGGCATGCGCCTGATCGAACCGGGCTTCGCCGCCGGATCCTGCGAGCCCCGGGTCGCCCGGCTGCGGCCGGAAACCGACCCGGAGGTGGACCCGGCCATCGAGGCCGCGATCGACGCTGCGCTGGCCGCTGCGGGCATAGCGGTCACCGAGGTCGCCGGCTTCGACTTCGCCGACGCCAACGCCGCGGGCAACCTGCTCATCGACGTCGAGGCCTACCAGGTGAACGAGTACCTGATGCCCGACCTGGCCCGGCTCAGCTCGTACAACCAGCGCAACCTGCCCGAGGCGGCCACGGTCACCGCCGACCAGGCGGCCGACGCCAACCGGGCCCGGGCGCAGTTGCGCGAGTGGTTCGCCGACCTGCAGGCCCGCCACCCGTTCCTGGTCCTCCCCACGCTGATGGGCGCGCCGCCGCTGATCGGTGAGCGCGGCATGTCGCTCACCGCGCTGACCATCCCCGCCAACGTGGCCGGCCTGCCCGCGCTGGCGCTGCCCGTGCCCGATGGGCCGGCCGGCCTTCCCGCGTCCCTGCAGCTGGTCGGCCCGCCCGGCAGCGAGGAGCAGCTGCTGGCCCTCGGCCGCGTCATCGAGACCGCGGTCGCGGCCCGATGAAGGTGACCGCGCAGGCCGATGTGAAAAGCTCGCGCGCCACCAGGCGACCAGGTACCAGCAGCCAGGTCGGGACGCCCAGCAGCCGCAGCCGCCGGACGGACCTGGCGAAGATGTGGTCCTGGGCGACGAGGATCACCAGATCGGCCGGGCCGGCCGGGTGCCTGCGTCCCGGCTGGTGCAACATTCGGTGAATGTCGGTCAGGTGATCGAGCTCTTCGAGCAGCGCCCGGTCGGCACCGTCGAGGCCACGGCGGACCAGCCAGGTGTTCCCGCCCGAGGCGGTCATGACGTCCAGGTGACGGGTCGCGGTGGCGTTCGACGCCGCGCACACGATCCTGGCTCGCGGGTCGATGGCCCTGGTGGAGGCCCGCACGAGTTCCAGGCACGCCCGCACTTCCTCGTCGGAGGCACGATCGCGGCGCGTGCCGTCAGCCAGGCCGCGGGAGACGTCATCGGCGTTGGTGAGCTGGAGCACGCGCGGCCGGGCGGGAAGTCCGTCCGGCAGTTCCGGCGGGTACGGCAGGAGCATCGGCTGGGCCAGCACGTCGGCCGGGGCGCTGAGCGGACGCATCGCCTGAGACGGTCGTTCGTGTCCGGGGCGGATGGGGTGGGCAGGCCCCGGCCCGTGCTGGCCTGTCATCACGCGGCCTGGTCGTAGGAGTCGTCGTCGTAGGAGTCGTCGGCGTAGCGCAAGTCGTCGTCGTTGGAGACGACCCGCAGGTAGTAGCCCCGGGAGCCAGCGCCGTTGAGGCGGCGGACCCCGCGGTCCATCCGGCTGTCGCTCTCCTTGGTCAGGCTTCCGCGGCGCTCTTCGCGGTGGATGCCCAGGCAGATCACGATGAGGACGCCGATGACGACACCGGCGATCACGAGTGCTGCTGCTGCGGTCAGGTAGATTCCGGCCACGATGTCCCTCTTCTCACCAGCGGTGCGCTGTCGATGGGTACACGTGATCCGGGGCCGGCTGATTAGCGAACGGCAGGCGGACGTGCGCGGGGGTCGGCTTGAGCGCGCCTAGCTGGCTGGCTCGTGCCAGACGACGTGTTCGGCATCCTGCTCGTCCAGCCGCTGACGGCGAGGCGGCAGCGGCACGTCGCTGAACCCGAGCGCGAGCACGCCCGCCAGATCGCCGACGATGCCGAGCGTGGCACGGATGTCGCTCTCGGCGATGACGACGTCGCCCATGAACGCGACCCGGACGCCGAGCGCCTCCGCGGCCAGCCACATGTTCTCGATCGCGGCCCCGATGCCGATCATTTCCAGGCCGAAGCCCACCAGCGATCCGGCCAGCGCCGGGCGGGTCGCGCCGATCAGCCCGGCGCGGCCGTTGCTGAACAGGCCGCGGTTCTCGATGAAGATCGCCGCCGCCACCTCGCGCAGTACCTGCGCCGATTCACGCACGGTCGAGACGTAGGCGGGTCGTGGTCGGCCTGTGGCCGGGTCGTGCGGCACGTACTCGTCCGCATCCTTGGCCTGCTCAACCGCGTCGGCCAGCACGCCGAGCGTCGCGCGGTCGCTGACGACGTGCATCCGCCACGGCTGGGCGTTCTTGGACGAAGGAGCGGCCAGGCCGCACCGAACGATCTCCCGCAGCACCGATCCGGGGACAGGTTGACGATCGAAGCCCTCCCTGATGCTGCGGCGGGCTAGCATGGCGGCGATGACCTGAAGCCGCACCTCGTCATCGGGCGGAGGGTCCGGCCGAGGCATGGACCATCCTTCCCGCGCTACCCGTAGACAAAATCCAGCGCACGATCTTCCATGATAGATAACTGCATGTTCGGACCGATGCCTAATGACAACGACGTTGAGTGCGGCGCAGCGGCTGAAGTTCCAGCTGCTGGCCGAGGGAATCGAGATTTCGCGGCTGGCCCGCAAGGCCCTGCGCGAGGCCACCAGCCAAAGCGATCTCACCCCGGCCGATTACGCCTCGACCACCGGCCTGATCCTCGAGCTCGACGACGACGTGTGGGTCAACGCGCCGATCAACGACTACAACCCGAACTTCGTCTCCGGGTCGCGGTTCGTCCTCGACTACGGCGTGGACGGCTTGTACGTGCACGGCGCCGGGCTGTCCAGCCCCGCCAGGTTCTGGCCGCCGCCGCGCTATCACGGGCAGGCGAAACAGTTCGGCCCGCTCAACCACTTCGTCGTGACCCACGGCGACCGCGCCCGCCTGTCGCCGGTCCGCGGCTGCGCCATGACCTGCACCTTTTGTAACATCCCGTACGACGACCCGCTCGACGTGTACCGCACCAAGCCGATCGACGCCTTGCTCGAGGCAGCCCGCATCGCGATCCGCGACGACCGCCAGCCCGCGCACCACATGCTGATCTCCGGCGGCACGCCCAAACGGCCGGACTTCGACTTCATGCAGGAGCTGTACCGGCGGGTCCTGGTCGAGTTCCCGGACACCAAGGTCGACATCATGATGGTGCCGCTGCCCGGCCTGCTCGACCTGCAGTTGCTGGACAAGCTGGGCGTGAACGAGATCTCGATCAACATCGAGGTGTTCAGCGAAACCCACGCCAAAGACGTCATGCGCCACAAGTACAACCAGGGACTGAATTTCTACCTGGACTTCATCGAGCAGGCGGCCGAGATCCTGGGCCCCGGCCGCGTCCGCTCGATGCTGATGGTCGGGCTGGAACCGATGGAAATGACGCTGGCCGGCGTGGCGGCCGTCGCCCAGCGGGGCGGGGTCCCGGTGCTGAGCCCCTTCCGGCCCGACCCGGCCACGCCGCTGCGGGACCGCAAGCCCTCCGGTGCCGCCGAGCTCGAGCAGACCTACCTGCGCGCGGTGGACGTCGCGGCCAGCCACGGGACCGTGCTGGGCCCGGACTGCCCGCCATGCACGCACAACACGCTCAGCTTCGTCGCCCCGGGCTCGCCTTACCGATACCACCGGCCGGTGATGGTCTGACGTCCGCGCCGAACCGGGTAATCGTAGGTGTCGATGATCTGGGCACCGAGGAGATCCGGCATATCCTGTCGCGCGCGACCGGCCTGCGGGCCGGCGCCGACAGCCAACTGACCCGGCCGCCGCTCGTCGGCCTGCTGTTCCTGGAGACGTCCTTGCGGACCCGGGTAGGCTTCGCCGCGGCGGCGGCTCGGCTGGGCGGGCAGTACGTCGACGTCGACGAACGCCGTGGGAACGCGGTCGCGATGCCCGAGAGCTGGGCCGACACGCTGCGCGTGGTGAGCGGCAACGTCGATCTGGTCGTCGCCCGGCCCGGCCGCGCGCTCGACGCCTCGCAGCTGTACCCGCTGCTGGTCAGCAGCTTCCTGAACGGCGGCGACGCGGGCCGCTGCGGTGAGCATCCGTCCCAGGCGCTCATCGACCTGTACGCGATCGAACAGGCCCGCGGGCCGGTCTCTGAGCTGACCGTCGCGATCTGCGGCGACCTCCGGATGCGGGCGGTGCGCAGCCTGCTGCGGCTGTTCGCGCGCTTCGCGCCTCGGGCTCTGGTCGCGATCTCCGATCCTCGCCTGGGCGACGGTACCGATCAGGCCGGCTGCTACGCCGAGCACCGGGCGCCGTGGGACGTCGATGACGTGGATGTCCTGTACGTGGCCGGCATCCCGCACGGCGCGCTGGACGAACCGGGGCGGGCGCGCCTGCGGGTGGACCGCAAGGCGCTGGCCGCGCTGCGGCCCGACGCGGTCGTGCTGTCGCCGATGCCGGTCATCGACGAGATCGCCACCACCGCGCGCTCCGATCCGCGTATCCGGATGTTCCAGCAGAGCGACGACGCACTGTTCGTCCGGATGGCGCTGATCGAGGCGCTACTGTCCCCGCGTCTCGTCTAGCTCCACCATGGCCGGCTCCCGCCGGTAGGCCATCAACCGGGCCTGATGCACGATCTCGCCGCGATCGGCGATGCCGTGCTCGGCGAAGTCGGCCTTCGGCCCGGCGTTCTCGGTGTCCTCGATGTTGACCGCTCCGTACCGGGTGCAGTTCTCCAGAGTGACCCGGTAGCTGCTGCGCTCGCTCACGTTCATCAGCTGCCACACCACGCTGTTGTCGAAGCGCGCCGTCCCGGTCAGGCCCTCGTCGAACCACGTGTTGGCCAGCACCGAGCCCTGCACGATCAGCTTGATCTCGCCCTGCTCCTCCTCGGGCCCGACGCGGCGGCTGATCGACAGCCCGCGGATCGAGCTGCCAAAGAGCGAGATCAGCGCCGCGCCCTGCTCGGTAATGTCGAGCGACGACCCGGCGATGTGGCGCAGCGCGAGCTCGCCGCCGCCCCTGAAGTGCCCGCTGCGGACCATCAGCGAGCTGAGCCGGCCGCCGTACATGGTCAGGCCGCCGCGTTGCGACGCCCAGTCGAGCAGTTTCGAGCGGGTACCCGGGCGGTTCGTCACCGGTACGCCCGAGGTGACCGAGTACAGCGTCGCGCCCGAGAAGTCCTCGCCGCGGTAGTGGCTGAGCGCGGCCCGGGTCGAGGCGTCGAGCCCGGTCAGTGCGAACGACGGCAGGCCCTCCTTGTCGTACACCTTGGCCGGCGCGCTGACCACCGGTCCGATGATGTCGCAGTCGCCGAACATCGCCCCGTCCAGCAGGCAGTTGACGAACACCACACCCTCGAACGAGCAGTTCACAAATTGGGTGCCCCGGAAGTCGCAGTTGGCGAACACGACGTGCCGGAAGCGGGCGTGGACCCGGCAGTTGTACCAGCGCAGGTTGACGATGATCCGGTCCTGGCCCGCGCCATCGAACTGCGGCCAGTACTCGTCGGCGTCCTCGCGGACCCACTCGAAGACGTCGCCCTGGGCCCCGGTCAGCAGCACGAGCGCGGCCGCCGGCCCGGTGTGCTCCGAGTCGGCCCAGTCCTCCAGCGCCTCGCCGAACCCGTCGTGGATCAGCGAGAGCATGGTGCAGTCCACCACGGGAGAGGTCGGCCTGATCAGCGAGGAGGTGGTGAGCCACTCCAGTGCGAAGGCGAAGCGCCGCAGCTCCTCGATGACCACCTCGTCCGGCGGGTAGCCGAACATCGGGCCGGCCGACAGGCTCTGGGGATCAGCCTCCCACGGCGACACCGCGATCCCCAGCTCGGCCAGCGGCGAGGCCTGGGACGCCTCGGCTGGCGCGCGCAGGCCGGCCGCGGCCGCGACCACGGCGCGCGGCACGCTGAGCAGGTCGACGGCGCCAGCTGCGGCCGGGGCCGCGGTGGTGCCCAGACCGTAGATCGTCCGGAAGGCGCGCTCCGCCGGACCTTTCTCAATCTCGCTGAAGATCCGGAGTTCGCGCTGGAGCGCGAGTTGGGCCAGGTCCCACGCCTCGCGGTCCAGCTTGAAGCCGCCGCTGGACAGGTGCGCCGCGGTCCGCCGCACCGCCTCGCGGGTCCCGGCGATCAGGAACTCGTCCAGGCTGCTGGCCGGATCTTCGTCCAGGCAGGCCTCCTCGCATAGGTCGAGCTTGCGGGAGACCGATTCGATCAGGCCGAGGCTGAAGATGTCCCGGTTCCGCTCGACGGCGGCCGCGATCATCTGCCGGACGTGCTCGGCCCGGATGGCGGTCCCGTCCGGCTTGGCCCGGGCGTACAGCGCGTACAGCGCGCCCTGCAGATGCAGCAGCCCGACGTCCGCGGACCCGAACTCGGTCTCCTGGATCGTGTTCCATTCGCCCAGCAACAGCTCGATCGCCTCGAGGGTGATGGCCAGGGCCGCCGGGTCGGGGATCGCGTCTTCGGTGCGCAGCGAGGCGGTGCTGCCGAAGTGACCGGGGTTGCCGCTGGCCATGACGTCGCGGATGTGCTCGGCCGCGGTCAGCGCCTCCAGCTCGAAGGTCGACATCGAGAACGGCCGGATCTGCACGTTGAGCGCCTTGAGCCGGTGCACGTACTCCGAACGCAGCGAGATGACGACGTGGATGTCGTACCTGCTGTTGAGCTCGACCACCCAGTCCAGCGCGCGCTTGAAGAACGGCCGCTGGTGCCGGATGAGCTCTTCGAACTGGTCGAGCACCAGCACTGCTAGCTCGCCGTAGTTCGCGTTGAGCTGCTCCACCATCGATTGCGGCGCGGCGTCGCCGACGTTGATGCCCAGGGACCGCAGCTCGCTGGCGACCTTGGCCGCGACGAAATCCTCGGGCCGGTCAGGGCTGCCCGCCTCCCTGGCCCAGTTGCGGCACACGATCGGCTGGAAGCCGCGCTCGGTGAGGTCACGGACGAGGCCGACATTGAGCAGCGACGATTTCCCCACCCCAGACTCTCCGTGCAGGATCACCAGCTGATGCGTCAGCACCTCGTGCGCGAAACGATCGCGGTCGTCCTGCCGGCCGACCAGCAGGTCGTCGTCGCCCGGCTCCATCGGCTTGGGACCGCGCCACGGGCAGGTGTCCTTGTCGAGGAAGTTTTTCTTCCACTGCTCCAGGGTGATCACGTGAGCTCACATCTCTTGCGCGCGGCGGGCCGGTGGGTCGTGCTCTGCAGGTGCCGCAGATAGTGCTGGAGGTCAACCTGGAAGTTCTCGCAGCGGTCGGTCACGACATCGAAGTTGTACCAGCCGAGCAGGTCGCGCACGGTGTCGTCGGTGCGCCAGTTGACCACCAGCCCGGCGCGGCTCGGGGTCGGGGCCTTCTTAACCGATTCGCCGTCGATGCTGGTGGGCACCGTCATCTGCGAGGCGAACCGGTAGCGGATGCTGCTGTCGCTGACCTGGACCCCCATCATCATCCAGAACCTGGCGAAAGCTGAGCCCCGGGTCCCGAACAGCGCGCCGGGCAATCCCTGGCGGACCCGCTCGTTGCTTCGGTCGGGCTGGTAGACCAGGAACTCCGACGCCGCGTGCTGCATGGCCGAGTACTCATCGAGCAGGGCCACGTGCGCCATCCGCAGTTCGGGCTCGTTGAGGTCGGGCGGCTCGCTCGGCAGTTCGATGTGGTAGTCCTTCAGCAGCCGTCGGCACAGGTCGTTCCAGTCGCTGCCGTCTTCGGTCCACAAGCGCGGCGCCCGCATCAGGGGCGATCCGCTGAGCCGCACCACCACCGGGTAGTTGCCGTAGGTCAGTTCGTACGCCGTGTCGCCGTTGAGTAGGAACCAGTCCGCCTCGGCGGGGGTGCGCAGCCTTTCCAGCTGCTCGGAGTGGGTCAGGTCGTGGTCGGGCCGGATCAGGCAGCCCAGCCAGCACACCGAGGCCAGGCACGTGGCGGGTTCGGCCACGTCTTGCAGCAGGTTCATCGGCACGGCGACCACGAACGGCTCGGTGCTGGAGCGCCACATGGCCATCTCCAGTTCCAGGTCGAACGACGTGACGAAGGCCGAGGCGATGGGCGGCTGCAGCGGCGAAGACTGCAGGAAACCTTCGCGCAGGGCGGCCTGCTGGCGCAGCACCGCCGCCACCGTCGCGTAGAACCGTTCCCGGTCGGTCTGGTCGTCGTCCTCCAGCTGCGCCCAGGACAGCCGCGTCGTGGCCGCGTAACGCTGTTCCACGAACTGGCACGCGGCGTCGATGTCGTCGAATGCGGGCCGGGGCAGCCACCGGTCGAACAGCGCGGGGGAGCTCCGGGTGCTCAGGTGCAGCAGCAGGTCGTTCCAGCCCGGGTAAACGGAGGTGCCCTGGGTCAGCGAATACCAGCACAGCTCGGTCAGCAGCTGGATGTCGGCCACCCGCAGCGACGGCTGGTGGCCCCGCGGGCTGAGCGAGCTGTCGATCGTGGCCAGCGCCTGGTGGAGCACCGCATCCTCGGAGTCGTGCCCGTTCTCCTCGGCCGAGCTGATCAGCTCCTCGAGCAGGACGAGGACCGGCTGGAGGGCGTCGGTCTCGAGCTCGGCCGATCCGGCCCGGCCGATCGGCAGGCTGACCCGGTCGTGACCGGTGCGGCTGAGCGCGTCCGGGGCCGCCGCGCTGGCCAGGTGGTACAGGCGGGTCAGCAGGGCGGCGCAGAGCAGGAGCTTGGCCGTCTTCAGGTCGGTGGTGGTGTCGAACGAGTCGCCGGCCTGTGGGCGGGGATCGCCTGGCTCGGCCGCCGCCTCGCTGTCGTCGCCGCTGCCCCGTGACGCCGACGGTCCCAGCCGGTCGGCGATGAGCGAGGCCGCGAACGCGCCCGCCAGCTTGGCGGCGTTCGTCCCGTCGGGCAGCGGGTCGACGTCGGCCAGCAGTCGTTGCACGATGGCCGGCACGTCGCGGACCCGGGTGCCGCTGATGTCGTGTCCGGCTTCCAGGCAGCCGCTGCCCAGGACCAGGGTGATCCAGGGGTATCCGCTGCGTTTGTAGAGGGGGCCGAGCGGCGTGTGGATCTCCTCCAGCGCGTTGCAGAACCGCCGCGGTTCCACCCACGGCACGACCTTGGCCGCGAGGTACTCGTCCCGCCCGTGCTCGAAGAACGTCTTGGTTCCCGAACGTGGCTCTCGCCGGGCTTTGAACTGCCTCATCTAGCCCCCCAAGGATCCTGGCGTCATCACTTGCTCCGCACGCTGCGGGGGCCCGGCCGCGACCGTGGCCGTGGCCGCGCCGGCCTTCCAGGTCGAAACTACCCCGGCCCATGGTTGGGTCAGTTCGAACCCGGTCCGCGTCACCGACTCCCGGCAGACAATGCGAGCGACGGCGGCGCCCCGCTCGGTGAGCAGCGCCGGCCGGGTCTGGACCTCGGCCCGGATGGACCGCCCGGTCGCCATGGCCAGCCGCACCAGCGGCGAGGGATCCAGCCGCTCCGCCTGGTCGCCGACCCAGTGCACGACGAAGTGCGCCAGCGCGGGTGCCTCGGCGGCGAGCTCGGCGACCGGGCGCTGCGGCGGTGCGGACATGCCCATGATGGCCGCGAGGTGCTCGAGCATCAGGCAGCTCTCGCCCGCGTCGATGGCGAGCTTGCAGGAGGCGTGGGTCGAGCCCTGAAAGCGCGGATTGACCTCGGTGAACAGCGGCACCCCGTCGTGCACAAGGAAGTCCACGCCGAACGTGCCGCGGTAACCGTAGCCGCGCAGCCAGTTTCCGACGGTGATCGTGGCCGTTTCGATCTGGTCGAGGATGTCGCGGCCAAGGTCCTTGACCCGCCCGTAGTCGTTGCCGCAGTAGCCGAACGGACGCGTCACGCAGTCGGGTATCCCGATCAGCTGGACCGACGGGTAGTGCACCGTCACCCCGTCGTGCCAGGCGGTGGCGCCCACGTTAACCGGCACACCGCCGGACAGGAACGGCGCCACGCTGACGAACGCCTCGGCCACCCGCGGCCACTGGAGCCTGGCCTGCCCCGCGTCGTCCACCCGGACGATGCCCTCACCGCCGGAGGTCCGGCTGCGGCGCAGGATCAGCGGTCCGCGCCGCAGCATGTCGTCGGTCCGCAGCTGCTCCTCGTCGGCCACGTAGGTCCACGGGATGGTGCGGACGCCGAGGTCGGACAGTGACGTCTCGACCCACGGCTTGTGCTCGAACGCGGCCTGGTGCCCGCCGAACAGGCCGAGGTTCAGACAGCGGTCCCGCCGGGCGAAGTAAATCGCGGACAGGAAACTGGACGGGCGGTAGGGCAGCAGCGCGCTGGGCGCCGACAGCGCCTGCAGCATCACCCGGCGGAACCTGGCCGTCTGCGGCGCGTCGAGGTGGTCATCGATGTCCCACGTCTCCAGGTCCACCCGGACGCCGGTCAGGTCCTCGTAGGCGTGGCCGTCGACCGACAGCCTCCGGGAGTAGGCGTTGATGATCGTGTACGCGCCCTCGAACTGCGGGAGATCGGCCAGCGGCTCGGCGTCGTCGCCCCTGATCCCGGCCCACACCAGACGCCGGTGGCGAAGTTCGGCCGACACGTCCCGCAGCAGCGCGACCCGATTCACGTGCCGACCCGCTCGATGTGCCCGTCGGTGCTCAGCAGGATCTCGGCCGGCGCCTGGGCCGCGGAAAGCGGCCGGACGACCACCACCTCGTCGGCCGCGACGCCGGGCCGGGCCACCAGCGAGCCGGCCGGGCCGGTCTCGGCGACGATGGGCCGTCCGTCCTCGTCCCGGCCGGCCAGCGCGTAGACCGCGCGCCCGCCCGAGCGGGCCCCGTCCAGCGAGCTGACCTCCGCGATGCCGTACCGGTCCTGGTCCACGTCCCAGCCGCGCAGCCGCCCGCCGGAGTCCACCGTGTCAATCTGGCCCGCCAGGATCGTCGCGTAGCGCGTCGGCTCCTCGAACAGAGGGGTCACCAGCGGCCGGGCCTTGGGCGCCACGTCAACCCGGTAGGTGGCCTGATCGGTGCTCAGTACGCATATCACCTCGTCACCGTAGTCCACGGCCACCGCGAGCAAACGTATTTCCTGTGCGTCCAGGGCGAGCTCGAACGATTGCGGCCACCGGTCGAGCCGCGGCCGTACGCGGTCCACCCAGGCCAGGGCGAGCCGGTCCCGGTTGACCTGGGCCACCACCCGGGCGTCGCCGCTGAGCGCCAGCGAGGCATGCACCAGGCGCAGGTGGCTGATGTCGGCCTTGGTGGGGTCCTCCACCGGCAGCAGCTCGGGCCCGGCCTCGCCCGGGATGACCTGCCAGTGTCCCTGGGCGCCGCCCAGCATCGCCCAGCGCCGGACCCCGTCACCAGGCGTCCGCTGGGCCACCGCCAGCGCCGGCTGCACGGCGGCCGGCATCGGCTCGAGGAACCGGCCGCTGCTGGCCCGGCTGTAGAGCACCACGTAACCCCAGCCGGGCAGCGACTCGTCCAGGCCGACCCGGCCCCTGGCCACCGCCTCGTCGACGGTGCTGCCGCTCAGCAGCCACTGGTAGAACGTCTCGGCGAAGTCCTTGGCGTCGCGGTCCCGCACCGCGTCTCGCATGGCGATCACCACCGGCACGATGCCGGTCAGCGACTGTGCGATGCCGGGCCCGTCGCCGGTGGCCGCCTGGTCGGTGTAGCACGCGTTGACGAACGCCAGCGACGTGCCGGCCCGGTGCAGCTGCTTGGCCAGCTCGTCGCCCCGGTAGTGCTCGCTGCCGGTGTCCTGGTCGCGGTAGAGGACCAGCGCCCCGGCCTGGCCGTCGCGCGGTGCCCGGCCGTGCCCGGTGAAGTGGAAGATGTCGAGCGGGTCCTCGCCGTCGGCCACCTGGTCGATCAGCTCGTCGATGGTCCTGCGGGTCGGATGGGTCAGGTCGAGCCGCAGCAGCGACTCGGCGTGCGCCAGCTGCTCGGGAAAGTCGGGCTCCAGCTCCTGCTCGTCCAGCACCTTGGTGGCGTCGACGGTGAGGATGACCAGCTTGCGCCGCTCCTTGGGCTGGTCCACCGGCCGGTGGTCGATGACCGTCCGGACCAGGGACAAACGCTCGTCGCGGAACAGGTACCTGGACCGGGCCTTGGCCGGCGCCGCGATGCGCACCAGCTCCCACGGCCAGCGCGCCATCTCCTCATCCACGCACAGCAGGCGGACCCGGATCCCGGTGCCGGCGTCGAGCCCGCGCAGCGTCTCGGTGAAGGCGGCCAGCACCCGCGGCGGGAACATGCACTGGCCCAGTTCCTCGCCCAGATCGATCCGCTGCTCGGCACTCGCCGCGGGCATCAGCCTGGTGACCGAGGAAGTGATGGGCTGAGCGTCAGTGGGGCCGACCCGGCCGCCGTCCGGCTTCTCGCACTCGACCGTCACCCGGTGGCCGTGCCTGCCCTCACGCCCGCGACGGATCTCTACTTTGAACTCGGCGTAGATGTACAAGGGATATCCGATCGGAACCGAAGCCAGCTCAATCGTAAGCCACATCGGCTTTCCGGTGGGCGATCCGGGTACGTGCGGGCCGCCGGCTACTGGGGAACCGGCGGGTCGGTGATCCGGACGCGCACTCGTTGCGGCCGGGCCCCCTCCTCGGGCGCCTCGGCGTCGATCTCGGCCAGGTCGTTCTCGAAGACCACCGCGTGCTGGGTGATCTGCCGACCCGTCCAGCCGATCCACACCGTGGCGTGACGCGCGCGCGGATCCCGGACCGTGATCCGCCAGTCGCGCCCGCCGTAGGGCTCGGCGGTGATGGACCGGTCCTCGGCCCGCCCGCGGATGTGCAGCGGGCGGGCCGTCTCGGTCTCGCTGTCCAGCCGCCGGACCACCTCCACCGGCTGAAACGCCAGCCAGGCCAGGTCGATGTCGTCGGGGGCGGCGAACGGGTCGACGCGGTCCGGGTCGGGCCCGGCCAGCCGCTGCAGCTGCTCCTCGCAGGCGGCACACCCCGGGTGCGCCCGGTCGAGCAGTTCCCGGTGCCGCACGGCGCTCTCGTCCGTCCCGGCCGCGTGGGTCAGGAACTCCGGGCTGGGATGGTGCTCGGCCCAGTGCTGAGCCGCCGTCGCGACGTGCCGGCGGTTGTTCGCCACCACCCGCGCGTGCTGCCAGCTGTCGAACCCGTACGACAGGCCCAGCGCGAACGTGGCCGGGTCGACCCCTCGCAGGTCCATCTCGGTCGGCGGGCCGAAGAATTCGGCGAAGATCGCGTCCAGCTCACGGCCGATCTCGTCAGGCTCGTCGAGTTCACTCATCATCGTTCCGCCTTAGTGAGTCGCGGGAATCAGCCGCGGGAAGCCGTGTGGACCGCACACGGGCTTTCAATGCAATGGGGACTGGGATTGGGAATGGCCGCCGCGTACTTGGACTCGGCGCCGTGCAGCTCGCGCAGGCTCGCAGAGCGGCCGGCCGGCCGGGCCTGGATCGCCCGCTCCGCATCCTTGGGGAGCAGGTAGGGCTGGCCGAGGGGATCGCGCCGGACCGCCCCTCCCGCGTGCCGCAGCAGCGCGCGATCGGCCGCGGTCAGGGCGGCGGTCAGGTCCAGCAGTTCCAGGTGCGAGCGGATGTCAGCCTCCCGCTGGGGCGTCCTGACCAGGCCCAGGATCTCGGACAGGTAAAGGGCGATCCGCACCTTCTGCCCGACCTCCGACTTCAGCTGGGAGATGCGTCCCTGGCTCACCCCGAACCGCTCGGCCAGGGTCCGCTGGGGTACCTCCTCGACGATTCCCTGCCAGTAGGCGCGCAGGTCGTCATCGCGCAGCCAGCCCCGCGCGAGAATGGCGCGGAGGTAGGCATACAGCGGCTTGATATCCCCGATCCGCGTTTCGATCTGCTCCTCGAACGGAATGCGCCACGATTCCTCGGCCGAGTCGCGGTCCAGGAGCTCTGCTTCGGCGGGCACATCGCTCTTGGCCCGCTCCCGGTACCAGTCGACTATCTCGTTCCTGGCCACCGTGAATATCCACGCCTCGACCGGCTCGCGTGCGATCATTTTGGCGAAGTTCACCGCCATCTTCAGGAACACCTTCTGCACGAAGTCATCGGCCTGGCTGGTGTCCCCGAGGCGCTTGCAGCCGTACCCGTATAGCCGCGGCTGCATGGTTCGCCAAAGCTCCTCCAGAATCGTGCGCGGCTCCACACCTTCGGCGACCCGCCGCTGCAATTCCGTTTCAGACCCGTCCGGGAAATCGCTGTCCGGGAAACCCTGGTCCATCGCCCTCCCTAGCCATGGCTTGGCACGAGAGTAGTCAATGCATCGCCGCGGGAGCCAGTGCCTCACAGTCACTAGTACGCGGGAGCGGCCCGGGTGATTAGCGATCTGCGCGATGAATTTCCGCGGGCGCGGTCGTCCTAGCAGATGGTCCGGTCGGCACGGGGGCCCGACCGGACCGCGGGCTGGTCAACTGGTGGCTTACCTCGTGGTCGCGACCGTAGGTGAGAATGGTCGCAGGAGGGAGTCGCCGATGAGCGCGCCAGTTGATATCCGGGCCGGAGCGGGCTCCTCGCTGCGGGAGTTCCTGCACGGGCTGCCCGGGGTGGACCAGGTCGGGGCGGAGGCCCGGGCGGCCATGCTCGCCAGCCGGTCGATCAAGACCACGGCCAAGCAGTGGGCGCTCGACATGGCCATCTCGATGATCGACCTGACCACGTTGGAGGGCCAGGACACGCCGGGCAAGGTGCGGGCCATCTGCGCCAAGGCCAAGCGCCCCGATCCCGCCGACCCGACCGCGCCCCAGGTCGCCGCGGTGTGCGTCTACCCGGACCTCGCTCACCTCGCGGCGGCCGAGGTCAAGGGCACCGGCATCCACGTGGCCAGCGTAGCCACCGCGTTCCCCAGCGGCCGGACCAGCGTCGAGGTCAAGCTGGCCGACGCGAAGTACGCGATCGAGGCTGGCGCCGACGAGGTGGACATGGTCATTGACCGCGGCGCCTTCCTGGCTGGGGACTACCAGCTGGTCTACGACGAGATCGCCGCCGTCCGCGAAGTCGTCGAGGATGCCGCCCACCTCAAGGTCATCCTGGAGACCGGCGAGCTGGTCACGCTGGACAACGTGCGCCGTGCCTCGTGGCTGGCCATGCTGGCCGGCGCCGACTTCATCAAGACCTCGACCGGCAAGGTCAGCCCGGCCGCCACGCTCCCGGTCACCCTGGTCATGCTGGAGGCCGTTCGGGACTTCCGCGCGACCCACGGCCGCCAGGTCGGCGTCAAGCCGGCCGGCGGCATCCGCACCGCCAAGGACGCCATCCGCTATCTGGTTCTGGTCAACGAGACGGCGGGGGAGGACTGGCTCGATCCCGACTGGTTCCGCATCGGCGCCTCCAGCCTGCTGAACGACCTGCTCATGCAGCGGACCAAGCTGGCCACCGGCCGTTACTCCGGCCCCGACTACTTCACGCTGGACTGACATGGGAAAGTTCGAGTACGCCCCCGCGCCGGAATCGCGGTCCATCGTCTCCCTGCGCGAGTCCTACGGGCTCTTCATCAACGGGGAGTTCGCCTCCAGCGCGGACGGCCGCGCGTTCAAGACCATCTCACCCGCCACCGAGGAGGTCCTCGCCGAGGTAGCGGAGGCGGGCCCGGTCGACGTGGACCGCGCGGTGGCCGCCGCCCGCCGGGCCTACGAGCGCACCTGGTCCGTGCTGCCGGCTAAGGAGCGCGGCAAGTACCTGTTCCGCATCGCCCGGATCATCCAGGAACGATCCCGCGAGCTGGCCGTCCTGGAGTCGCTCGACAACGGCAAGCCGATCCGGGAATCGCGCGACGTCGACATCCCGCTGGTCGCGGCGCACTTCTTCTACCACGCAGGATGGGCCGACAAGCTCGAGTACGCCGGCTACGGTCCTGCCCCGCGGCCGCTCGGCGTGGCCGGCCAGGTCATCCCGTGGAACTTCCCGCTGCTGATGCTGGCCTGGAAGATCGCCCCCGCGCTGGCCTGCGGCAACACGGTGGTGCTCAAGCCGGCCGAGACCACGCCGCTGACCGCGCTGACCTTCGCCGAGATCTGCCAGCAGGCCGACCTGCCGCCGGGCGTGGTCAACATCCTCACCGGCGCCGGCGACACCGGCAAAGCCCTGGTTACCCACCCCGGGATCGATAAGGTGGCGTTCACCGGATCGACCGAGGTGGGCAAGGAAATCGCCAGGGAGTGCGCGCCAACGCGCAAGAAGGTAACCCTGGAACTGGGCGGCAAGGCCGCCAACATCGTGTTCGAGGACGCTCCGGTCGACCAGGCCGTCGAGGGCATCGTGAACGGCATCTTCTTCAACCAGGGCCACGTCTGCTGCGCGGGCTCCCGGCTACTGGTCCAGGAGTCCGTCTACGAACAGGTGCTGGCCTCGCTGCAGCGGCGGCTGGCCACCCTGCGGCTGGGCGATCCTCTGGACAAGAACACCGACGTGGGCGCGATCAACTCGGCGGCCCAGCTGGCCAGGATCCGCGAGCTGTCCGAGGTCGGCGAGGCCGAGGGCGCGCAGCGCTGGTCGCCCCCGTGCGAGCTGCCGGTCAAGGGCTTCTGGTTCCCGCCCACCGTGTTCACCGGGGTCTCGCAGGCGCACCGTATCGCGCGTGAGGAGATCTTCGGTCCGGTGCTGTCCGTGCTCACCTTCCGGACCCCGGCCGAGGCGGTGGAGAAGGCCAACAACACCCCGTACGGGCTGTCCGCCGGGGTCTGGAGCGACAAGGGGTCGCGAATCTTGTGGATGGCCTCCCGGCTGCGGGCCGGCGTGGTGTGGGCGAACACGTTCAACAAGTTCGACCCGTCTTCCCCGTTCGGGGGGTACAAGGAATCCGGTTACGGCCGGGAAGGCGGCCGGCACGGCCTGGAGGCCTACCTCGATGTCTGACACTGTGCTTTCCCCGGGGGACGCCCCGCCTGGCCGCCTGGCCGTGCGCAAGACGTACAAGCTGTACATCGGCGGGGCCTTCCCCCGCTCGGAGAGCGGAAGGTCCTACGTGGTGACCGACCACAAGGGCGGGTTCTTGGCCAACGCGGCGCTGGCCTCCCGCAAGGACGCCAGGGACGCGGTGGTCGCCGCCCGCAAGGCGTTCGCAGGCTGGTCGGCGGCGACCGCCTACAACCGCGGCCAGGTCCTCTACCGGGTCGCCGAACTCCTCGAAGGCCGGCGTGCCCAGTTCACCGCCGAAGTCCGCGCGGCCGAAGGCCTGGGCGCCCGGCAGGCCGAAGCCGTGGTGGACGCGGCCATCGACCGCTGGGTCTGGTACGCCGGCTGGGCCGACAAGATCGCCCAGGTCCGCGGGGCGTCCAACCCGGTGGCGGGTCCGTTCTTCAACTTCTCCCTGCCCGAGCCGACCGGCGTGGTCGCGGTGATCGCCCCCGAGGCCTCGAGCCTGCTCGGCTTCGTCTCGGTCGTCGCGCCCGCCGTCGTGACCGGCAACACGGTCGTGGTGCTGGCCAGCGAGCGCTACCCGCTGCCCGCCGTGTCCCTGACCGAGGTGCTGGCCACCTCGGACGTGCCCGGCGGAGTGATCAACGTGCTGACCGGCCGCACGGCGGAGGTCGCCCCCTGGCTCGCCTCGCACATGGACGTCAACGCGATCGACCTGACCGGCGCGCCCGACTCCCTGGCCGACGACCTGGCCGTCGCCGCCGCCGAGAACCTCAAGCGCGTCCTGCGTCCTGCTGTTGAGGACGGGGCCGCCGAAGACTGGACCCAGCCCCCCGGCCTCAAGCGCATGCTCGCCTACCTGGAAACCAAAACCGTCTGGCACCCCACCGGCACCTGACTCACCCATGGATGTCGTGGTGGCCAACGGCGATCCAAGTCAGCGCGGCAGTACAGGTGCCACTATCACGGTAAAAGCCGTGACATCCGTCAGGCCCAAGACAGGAGCTGTCGCACTGGGCCAGCGCGCGGCATCTGCCTAGCGTTGAGGACATGACGACGAGCACTCAGTCCACGACCAAGACCCGTGATCGCAGCCGCATGTTGTCTGCCGCGAAGATCGTGGTCTTCGACGTCGCCGGTCCCCTGGTGGCCTACCAGATGCTGCGCTCGGCTGGGCTGAGCGCCGTATCAGCCTTGGTCCTGAGCGGCGTCCTGCCCGGCGTGGCCGTGCTGGGCGGCCTCATCCGGCACCGGCGCCTGGATGCCGTCGGCGTCCTGGTGCTGGCCGGGATCGCCGTCGGCTCGGTCCTCGGCCTGCTCACCGGCAACGCCCGCCTCGTGCTGGTCGAAGGCTCGGTGCCCACGGCGGTGTTCGGGCTGCTGTGCCTGGCCTCGCTCCGGTCGCGTCGGCCGCTGATCTTCCGTTTCGCCCTGGAGTTCATGGGCCCCGCCACCCCGCGCGGCCGGGACTTCGACGGCCTCTGGCAGTACTACGGATTCCGCCACGCCTTCCGGCTCTTCACGGTGGTCTGGGGCATAACCTACCTGGCCGAAGCCGCGGCCAGGATCGTCATCGTCGAGACCACCTCGACCGGCACCGCGCTGGCCGTCTCCAAGGTGATGCCCTACGCGGTGGCAGGCCTCCTGACCCTGTGGATGGTGTTCTACGGCCGCCGCGCCCGGCGCCAAGGCGAGCGTCTCGCGGCCACGGCCGCCCAAACCGCCGCCGTCCAAACCGCCGCCGCCCGGACCGCCGCCGCTCCGGAACCCGCCTTCTCGGCCAGCTAAAGCATGCCGCTTCGCTAGCGGCGGTGTCCCACAGGCGTCGCCTCGGCGATCAGCAGCCGATCCCCGGCCACGACAGTCGGGTCCTCGGTGATGCCGAGGGTGAACTGGCCCTCGTGGACCAGGCCGAGCACCAGCCCGGCCCGCTCGTCCCGGACCGTGCTGAGCGCCTTGCCGACCGTGGCCGGATCCGCGTCGACCTCGGCCAGGATGTCCCGGCCGGACTCGATGAGCTGGCCGATCAGGTCACTCGCGTGATCGCCCAGTAAAGCCCGGTGGTGAACGGAAGCCTCTCGGCCAGCGCGAACAGCCACGCGCCAACCAGCACGCAGCCGACGGCGCTGGCCAGCAGCGCGGCTATGTGCTGCCGGCTCGGCTTGCCCAGCAAGCGCACCAGGAGAGTTATCACGGCTCAGATCGTGCCCTACCCGGGGCGTCGGCATGATCTGGGCCGGACCAGCGTCACCCGGCGTGGTGCAGGCGGTAGTGCTCGGCCAGCACGTCGTCGCCGAAGTCGTCGGCCGGGTTGCGCCACGCCGAGTGGATGTGGTTGCCGTTCCCCTGCGTGTTGTCGTGCTCGATGAGCAGCGTCGGCCCCTGGACCCGGAAGTAGTGCCGCTGTCCCGGTTCGGTGGCGCCTGCCCACGCGAAGCAGAGGTTGTCCAGCCCGGCCCGCTCCAGGTCGTGGAGCTGCGCCCCGGCCACCTCGTCCGGCATCCGCCGCGCGAACGACCCGACCAGCGCGGCAAGGTCGTCGAGCTGGATCCGGTTCAGCGCGGAACCCGGGACACCCTTCGGCCCCGAGCGCACATAACTCAACACATCCCGCTCTTCCTCGCTGATCACGTAGTCCGGCTCGGGGAAGAACACCGCATCGGGCCTCTCGACCTCGCCGATCTTGGGCACCATCCGGGCGGCCAGATCCGGCGGCGGGCGGTGGTGGATGATCGCGGCCTGCCGCTGCGCGGGATCCAGCGAGTTCACGAACCGGAAGCCGAGTTCCTCGTCGTCGGCCAGCGGGGCGAGCAGCCCGTAGGACCCGGGCTCGGCACCGAGCATGCACGGGGTCGGCGACACCCACCGGCCGTTGACGACGGTGAAGTTGAGTGACACGTGATGCCCGGCCACCTGCCAGCCCCACGCCTCGTCGTCCGGCGACCCGAACACCTTGAAGCTGTACCGCTCGGGATCGAACAGGTCGGCCAGCCCCGGCGTTAGCGCCCGCAGCACGTGCTCCATGGCCATCACCGAGACGACCTTGGTGTACCCGGGCAGGCTGGTGCCGGCCGCGATCAGCTCGTGCGCGAGCCGGCGCTGGCCGTCGTCCAGTGCGCCGATCGGCAGGCCGTCGCGATCCAGCGCAGGCAGGAACGACCAGTCGCGCCGCTCCTCGCCGAACGCGAAGCACGCCCGGCCGCGCTGTGTCTCATTCAGCGCGGCCAGGAATGCGCCTGCGGCCGCGGCCATCTGCCCGGCCGTCTCCGGTACCGGCAGGCGATCCCCATCACCAATCGTCATAGTCCTTTTTTACCGAACGGAGCCTGGTCCCCGCCGCCGGGTCCTGCCAAGGAGTTGCACCAGCGAGGCGCTGGCTGGTGTCGAGGTGCTGCGACAAGGTTTATCGCTCATGCTGGGGCCATGAGCGACGAGCGCCATGGCGGCACACATTCCCACCTGCACCCGCACCCGCACCCGCACCCGCGCCGCCTGCACGCCCTCGGACACCGCGTCGGACACGCGATCCGGCCGCACTCGCACGACCACGGGACCGACGCGGCGCTGGAGGCCTCCGCGGACGGCTGGCGCACGCTGTGGATCTCATTGGCCGGGCT